>Ga0182240_100575_pt1 | contig 10568 bp, 7 predicted proteins | sample hydfrates4_PW_90_FD_145594 | JGI IMG/M metagenome (GOLD analysis project Ga0182240, IMG submission 145594) | Subsurface microbial communities from deep shales in Texas, USA - hydraulic fracturing test 4_PW_90 | ecosystem: Environmental > Aquatic > Deep subsurface > Shale gas/oil reservoir >...
TCTATGCCTGCTTCATCAAGTGCATATTTAAACCTGCGCAAAAGTTCCCTTTCCACCGCCCATTGTTCACCGGGAAGGGTTGTTGCTATAGTCCTGATATTTACCGAAGAATCGGCAAGCTGTGTAACCCCCTGGACAACAGGCTCCTCAACAATGCTCTCCATTTCTTCATAAGCCTTTTTGCCTGCTTGTCGCAAAACTTCTATTGCCTTATCAATATCTTCTTCATAGGCAATTCCTACGGTTACTAGCGCCAGCATATGCCCCCTGTTATAGTTGGTAACCCTTTTTATGCTCCCATTGGGTATAATTTCCAGATGACCTGTCCAGCGGCGAATTTTAGTGGTCCTCAGACCTACTTCCTCTACTACTCCTGTAACTTCTCCCGCTTCAACATAATCTCCCACGGTAAACTGGTCTTCGAAAATTATAAAGAACCCGCTGATTACATCCTGAACAAGGCTCTGGGCACCAAAACCCACTGCAAGCCCCAGAATCCCGGCACTTGCCAGAATTGCACTTGTATCAACTCCAAAGGTTTCTAAAATCATGATACCTGCAATAAAAAACACCGCATATTTTAAGAGGCTTTTAGTCAAGGCAATTAAAGTTTGGGCTCTATTGCTTTCCCATAATAATTCCGTTTCCTTATCTTCGAAGATATGTTCAACCAGCACACTACTGAAATTAACAGCTAACCTCGCACCCACTAAAATTACAATTACAGTTACTATTTTTGTACCTATACTCTTTAAATCTTCAGGGGTAATAACCTTAAATTGGAAAATTTCCAGTATAATTATAATTGCGAAAAAATATCCCCCATACAAAAGCAGTGTTTTTAATAAAACACGAATTGTATGGGCAAGGTTTTCATTTAGCTTGTGCTTTTGTCCTTCCTTTGGAGCAAGTACCCTATCAATGAGTCTTTTTCCAATTAAAATTATAACATGTGTAACTACCAGAACTATTGCAGACCACAGCAGGTTGAGTAACAACTCACTGAGGTTAACGCTGTAGTAGTACTCTCTAAGATTTAAAAAAACTTCTTCAATATTAAATGGGTCCATTACCTTATCCTCCTCTCTCCCGGGCAGCAGCAATTTGTTGTAATGCCAGCCTGGCATTTTCTTTTACAACGGGATCTTTGTCTTTAGCCACCTTTTCAAGGCAGGTCTTTGAACTTTCCCCACCTATTTCCCCCAGGGCAGCAGCAGCTTGTACCCTAACAGGAGGTTCACCCCCTAGCAACGCTTTTTCGATAAGAGGCAAAGTTCTTTTATCATTAATTTCCACAAAAATTTCTATAACTTGAACCTGTGTTGCGGGCGGTAATTCATCAAATACATCCATCAGTTTTGGTACAGCCTGAGACGCTAAACCTACCAAAACATGACCTATTCTTGCAGGCAGGATATTATTGTGATTATGAATTAGTTCTTCGATAAGATAATCAATTACCCTGAAGTCGTTAAGATTAATCAAAGCCTTAGCAGCTTCCAAATTAATGCTATCTCTTTTATCCTGCAAACACTTAACAAGTGGTTTAAACGCTTTTTTGGGAGCTAAGACCCCTAATATTTCCAGAGCTTCAATAATCTCCTCTTCTCTATTACTTTCCAGTTTTGAAAAAAGATAATCAAGATAACCGCACTTATCAAAAATAATTCTCAATTTAGCCTGGATAGGGGGAGTAAAGCCGGTAAAATGATTCTTAATTAGGAAAGCAAATGTTTCAAAATCTTCCTTTAAGATTTTTTTCTCCATCTTTAAAGGAATATCATATTCAAAAGAAGATAACTTTGCAGCAAGTTTCCGGGCAACCTTCTCCTTATCTTTGGTAATAAAAAATGGCATTCCTCTCTCCTCCCCCTAACTTAGGATATTCGAAAAGTCCGTGCCCTTTTCGAACAGTCATTTAAAAATTCAATGTTTTATCCGCACTAAGCAAATATTCAAGAATGGTGTACATATTGCTAATATTTCCTACACATAGTTTATCCTTTAAATTGAAAAAATCAAGACATGTTCCGCATGCTAAAATTTCCACTCCCTTTTTATTGAGCTCCATAAGATGCTCTAACACAGGGGAACCTTCCACTGCAAGTTTGACACCGCTGTTCATCATAATTACGGCAGCAGGCAGATCATCGGATTGCGCCAGGGTGTACAGGAAGCTTTTCATTAACACATCTCCCAGCTTGTCATCTCCCTCGCCCAGCTTAGAAGAAGAAAGGAGCACCACCTGTCTGGTTCTTGATTCCAATTGAGGCTCTATCCCATCTTGTTTAGTTATCTTAATGTAAAAATCCTGCTGTTTTTGTTGCACTTCAACCGGATATTCCAGGCTTTTTGCATATTTAACTACATTATCCCTTGCAACCTCGTTATCCACAATAGTTACGAGTGAATTATTACTTTCCAGTTTCTCCAAAGCCTTTTTTGTACAAATTACCGGTTGGGGACAGGCTTTTCCTCTTGCATCAACCATATTTTCCATAGACTATCACCCCTTAACAATTACTTTTGGACTTTTACTTTCTGTAATTGTTCCAATTATGTTGGCCTCTAAAACGCCCCTATTTCTTAACTCTCTAATTAATTGCAATCCCTTGTCTTCAGGCAGTGTAATAAGTAACCCACCACTTGTTTGCGGGTCTGCAAGTATGTCCTGTAAGGTGTCGGAAACTCCCTCAAATTCTACCTTATCCTGCAGGTATTTAAGATTTGCTTTAGCCCCTGCAGGCACTATCCCCATATTTGCAAGATCAAAAACATCCGGTAAGAGTGGAATCAAGCTGGACTCCACCTCCATCGTTACCCCGCTAGCGGCACAGATTTCCCAGGCGTGTCCTAAAAAGCCAAAACCGGTAACGTCAGTACAGCCGTGAACCCCTATTTTCTGCATGGTTTGTGCTGCAGTCTTATTAAGCTCCGTCATATTTTCTACAGCCTTCTTTACAGCCTCCGGGGAGGCAATTTCCCCTTTAATCGCCGTTGCAATAATTCCCGTTCCAAGGGGCTTTGTGAGAACAACAACATCTCCCGGTTTTGCACCGCTATTTCCTGCAATTTTGTCGGGATGGACCAGACCGGTTACTGCCAGTCCATATTTAGGCTCCTTATCTTCAATGGTGTGCCCACCTACAATAACAGCTCCCGCTTCTCTCACCTTTTCCGCCCCACCTGTTAATATTTCACGGAGTATATCAAGTGACAGGCAGTTAGTTGGAAAGGCGGTAATATTCATAGCCGTAAGGGGTTCTCCCCCCATTGCGTAAACATCACTTAAAGCATTAGCAGCTGCCACCTGTCCAAAAATATAGGGGTCATCCACCATGGGTGTAAAATAGTCAACTGTTTGTACCAGGGCCGTTTCACTATCCAGCTTGTATACTCCTGCATCATCCATTGTTGCCCCGCTGACCAGCAGGTTGGGATGGTCAAAGGAGGGAATTTGGCATAAAATTTCCCCCAGCTCTCCGGGTCCCACCTTGGCTGCTCAGCCGGCAGCAGTGGCATATTGTGTAAGTCGAATTTTTTCCGTCAAGAGCTGCACCTCCCTTCACCTGGCAATTCGGCATTCCTTATAAAAAACCCTTTTTAGAGTATTTGTATCGAAAAAATAGATTAATAAATATTGAATGGATCGTTATTTTCGAAAAATGCCCTATACCCCTTCATTGTCATATAGATATCAACTTTGCTTGCCACTTCATAAGGAGCATGCATACTTAAAAGGGCGGGACCACAGTCTATGACGTCCATGCCGAGGTTAGCCAGAAATGCTGCTATTGTTCCTCCGCCACCCTGGTCCACTTTTCCTAATTCTCCAGTCTGCCATATTACACCTGCTTCATTAAAGAGTTTTCTAATGGCACCTACAAATTCCGCATGGGCATCATTTGCAGTATATTTGCCGCCGGAACCGGTATACTTTGTAAGTAATACTCCATTACCAAGTACGGGAGAATTCATTTTATCCATTACTTCCTCATAGTTGGGATCAATTGCCGCACTGACATCGGATGACAGCGCCTGGGAAACTGCCATAATCCTGCCGGGATTGATATCTATCCCCTGTGCACTTGCTAAAACATCAGCGGCATCCAAAAGAAAACGAGAAGCCATTCCCGTATTGCCTGTACTGCCGATTTCCTCTTTATCAGCCAAGAGGCATAAAGGAGTATAAACCGGGTTTTCAATGGTTTCCATGGCCTTCCAGGAAGTAAAGGCACAAATCCTGTCATCCTGCCCGTATCCTATCACCATGCTGCGATCAAACCCCAGGTCTCTGGCCGGACCTGCAGGGACTACTTCCAGTTCCGCACTTATGAAATCCTCCTCAACAATTCCGTATTCTTCGTTAAGCTTTTGGAGAACAGCAAGTTTGACCCGTTCCTTGACCTCTTTGTCAGGATAGGGTTTGCTCCCCGCCAGGATATTTAAACCTTCCCCTGTAATTGCCTCTGCCAGCTTTTTCTGCATTTGATCCTTTGAAAGGTGTGGTAGGAGATCTGTAATTGTAAAAACCGGATCTGCGGGATCTTCACCAATTACTATGTCTTTGTAAGTGCCATCACCCAGTACTACCCGGCCGTGTAGTGCAAGTGGTATGGTTACCCACTGGTATTTCTTGACCCCTCCGTAATAATGGGTATTTAAAAGCACCAGGTTATTGCTTTCATAAAGGGGACTGGGTTTCAGGTCAAGTCTGGGCGCATCCAGATGCGACCCTATTACCCGAACACCTTCGGTTATCGCTTTCTGGCCCACAATTCCAATAATCAGAGCTTTGTTGCGGTTATTTATGTAAAATTTGGCCCCCGGCTTAAGCCTGTTCTCATTTTGCAATTCATCAAGGGGCGAAAAACCTTTTTCCTTACATTTATTTATAAAATAATCTACGGATTCCCTCTCTGTCTTGGCAAGTGATAAAAACTCTTTGTATTCTTCACAAATTGCCATTGCCTCTTGATACTCGTCATCACTTAATGCATCCCAGGAATTTTTCTGCTTGTAAGCTAGTTTTTCCTTTAATTTTTCTGCTGCACTCTTTTCTTTGGTGCTCACTTCAAATCTTCCTTTCTTAACTAATTTTTGGAAACTATAGAAATTATACTATAGAATTAGCTTTTCCGTAAAAAAGAAATTTAATTTACAGATAAAAGTATTAATTTCACACCTTTCAGGGATACGGTTTTGCAACCGTTATTCCTCATCTTTTAGGTGTTATTGATGATAATTGGGAAAAATCCCGGTGCCTGTGATATAATGAATGAGGATTTTGAAATTTTTTGTTCGGAGTGATTTGGTAATGCCTCTCACCATAGGGATAGATGTAGGTGGAACCAATACAGATGCCGTTTTAGTTTCAGCTCGCGGCGTACACAAAAAGGCAAAAATACCTACAATAAAGGACAACCTTTTACAATCCGTACTGGAAGCTTTGGAAGCAGTATATGACCCCCATTCAGAAAAGAATTTGGAAAGAATTTGTATCAGTACAACACTCACTACCAACAGCATAGTGGAGGAAAATTATGACAAGGTGGGACTTTTATGCCTGCCCGGGCCGGGCTTACATCCAAAATATCTGCCTTTTCATGAAAGCATGGAGATTTTGCCCGGTTATGTAGATCACCGCGGAAGAATTGTCAAAGATCTAAATCCGAATACTGTACGCCAGGCAGTTGAGAAATTTTTAAAAAAGGATATTAAACGCTTTGCTGTAGTTGGGAAATTTTCCAACCGCAATCCGGAACTGGAGATGAAAATACATGACCTGATTATAGGCGAGTATTCTGATGTAAAGCATATATCTCTGGGCCACAGGGTAACAAGCCGCATCGGTTTTCCCAGGAGAATAGCAACTGCATATTTAAATGCCGCAGTTTACAGAAAACATAAGGAGTTTGCTGATGCTGTAGAAAATGCTTTGGGAAGTAAAGGGATCACTGCACCGGTATTTATCTTAAAGGGAGACGGAGGAACTATAAACCTGGAAGCTTCCCGGAGATTGTGCGTACATACAATTCTTTCAGGACCGGCAGCCAGTATAATGGGGCAAATTACACTGACCGGCGAACATCCCGCAGCAGCTTTAATAGATATAGGCGGCACCACTACGGATATAGCAATTATGCTAAATGGCTCACCTGTTTTTGAAAGGTCAGGAGCAGAAATTTCAGGTTATAAAACAAGCGTGCGCGCCCTCTATTCAAGATCCATTGGAATCGGCGGGGATAGTGCGGTTAAAGTGGAAAATGGGGTTTTACAGATAGGCCCCCACAGGGAAGGACCCGCTGTTATTTTCGGAGGTAATACCCCTACCCCCACCGATGCAGCGGCAGCTTTAGGTAAAGTTCCCTGCGCTGACCCAAAGGTTGCAAAGGAAGCTTTAAAACCTCTGGCAGATTCACTTAATGTAACTATTAAAAAAACTGCTGAGCTGATAATTGAAGAAACAGCACAAAGCATTGCAAATGCCGTTAAAAATATAGTAGTTAGTTTAAGCAACCGTCCCGTTTATACAGTTAAAGAAGTATTAGAACCCTTAGTAATTGAACTGCAAAAGCTTATTGGTATTGGGGGACCTTCTCCGGTCTTGACTCCTTTAGTAGCGGAAAAGTTAGGCATAGACTATGAAATTGCGCCGGTTCATCAGGTTGCAAATGCAGTGGGAGCAGCTGCAGCACGTCCTACCACAGTAGCCACAGTCCACTGTGATACTTCCACAGGCTATTACAGCATATCTGAACTTGGCATAAAAAAAGAGATAGGTAAAAAGAACTGGAACATAGATAAAGTTACAGCAATTGCAAAAAAAGCTGTAGAAAAGCGGGCTAGATCACGTACCGGCTATCAGGATATTGATTTTTCCAGAGAAGTTGAAATCACCACCCATGAAGAATTTAATGTTGTAAGGGGTTTTCAAACAGTGGGTAAAATCATGGAAGTAAAGGCCCAAATCAAACCGGGCGCAGTATTTTCCCTCACCCACTGGAAGGAAGGTGAAGAAAATGATCACAGCTCCTAAAAAAACAGGTATCCTCTTCTTTCCAGCCTTTGACTGGGCAATTTCCCCGGACCACCCTGAAAGGGAAGAAAGACTTTTATATACCCGTGACCAGATATTTGAAGAAGGCCTTTTAGATATTGAAGGAATTATAGAGTACCCCCCTCGTATCACGAATTATGCCAATTTACTGCGCGCCCATATTTGCGTCCCAGGCCCAGAAGAAATAACCACCGAATCGCACCTGATTTCTGCAGGGGGATGTAACGTAATAGCTGATGCAGTCTTAAATCAGGAAATACAATCCGGCTTTGCAATTGTAAGGCCGCCGGGACACCATGCAATGCGCATCACCCACGGCTCAAGGGGATTTTGTAACATAAATATCGAGTCTGTTATGGTTGAATATATTCGGAAAAAGTATAATATCAAAAGGATTGCAATTGTAGACACAGATGCCCACCATGCCGATGGCACTCAAGATATCTATTATAACGACCCTGATGTTTTACATATTTCAATCCACCAGGACGGTAGAACCCTCTTTCCGGGAACAGGCTTTATCGGTGAAGCGGGAGGCCCGGCAGCCTATGGGACAACTCTTAATGTTCCTGTTCCACCTCATACTTCAGATGAGGGACTTTTATATATTATGAACAACTTGGTGCTTCCTGTACTAAATGAATTCAAACCGGAAATTGTCATCAATGCCGCAGGTCAGGATAACCATTACTCTGATCCCCTGACGAATATGAATATTTCCGCTCGAGGGTATGCAAAATTAAATGAGTTACTTAAGCCTGATATAGTCGTTCTGGAGGGCGGTTATTCAATAGAAGGAGCGCTTCCCTATGTGAATACGGGAATAATCCTTGCACTTGCCGGCCTGGACTACAGCCATGTCCTGGAACCCGATTTGACTGCCGACAAAATTAAACAATCACCTAAAATAACTGAAGATATTAAGAAGACTGTAGATCAACTTTTACTGCTTTTTTCTAACCGTACCAGAATAGATTTAAACAAAATTTTCGGCAAAGGTGAGTTTTACCACCGTACCCGCCGTATTTTCTACGACACTGACAATCTCCTGGATGAACAAAAAGAGCAAATCTACCGTTGCGACAATTGCAGCGGGTACCGGCTGGTGCATTCCTGGGTTAACAGTTTCAACAAAAGCAATTATACAACTTACGTCGTAATTATTCCCCGGGATGCCTGTCCAGGTTGTGTAAAAAGGGCGGAAGAAAGATGGCAAGAAAAACAGAAGTCAGGAGGCTATGACTATATTTTCCTCCAGGATCTGGTTAATGAAAGGTATGAGAGGGTACCGAAATATCAGGTTAGCTTACCATGAGTCAGGGGGACGTTTCCCCTGACTCATAGCAAAACATCGCTTTTTAAGTAAAAAAACCTTTATTTAATCCGAAACGGAGATAAATGCCTGATATAACCATTAAGATAATCATAATAATTGTTAAATAATCCCATTTTGTAAAGGACAATTCTTTTAAACTGGTCCAGGAGCGGGTATACCCAAAGCCCCTGTTCAGCATAGCCATGGATAAGGTATTAGCCATTAAGATGGAATTAATTATCATCGGAACCATAATTGGAATATAATTTTTGATTTGCCTAAAAATTCCTTTTTCTTCAAGTTTAGCCCCTCGAGCTTTTTGCGCATCAATTATCAACATCCTTTTTTTGTTCATGGTGGGAATGAAGCGGATTGCAGTTGTAATTATGAATGAGAACTCATAAGGAACTTTCATTTTATTGAGCAACTGGATAAAATCATCTATTGGCGTGGTCAAAGTCACTATAGAAGAAGCAATTACCATGGTAAAAATTCGTATAACAAAAGTACACCCGGTTAGTAAGCCTCCTCTAGTTACTCCTAAATGCTGCCCCGGCAAAAGGTAAAAGAGTGCAGTTCCATTTGTTCCATGAAAATTTTGACCAAAATTTAAACCCGAAAATAGCATAATCAAGATAAATACTGGCGCTAAAGGGGACAGTAAGTCATAAATTTTTTTTAGAGGCATTCTTATAGAAAATGCCAAAATACCTACAAGTATTGCAATAGCCAGATTATACAGCGGATCCTTGAACATAAATGCAAGTATAACAATCCCGATAAAGCCAATCAACTTTGTACGAATGTCCAGGCGGTGAAGATATGTTTGTCGGGGTAGATACTCTATAAACATTGCACATCCTCCAATTTCCGAAGAAGGGCTGCAGTAAATTCACTTTCATCCAGCAAGGTTTCCTGAAAGCCCAGATCCTCAAGGCCCTTAGTTAACCTTACTATCTGTGGCGGAAGGATAGATGCCTGCTGTAACGCTTCAAAATTTGAGAACACCTCTTTTGTCTTCCCGTCCAGCAAAATACCGCCATCTTTCATAACAATAACCCGCCGGGCATGCTTGGCTACAATATCCATATCGTGGCTAATCATGATAATTGTAGTTCCGTTTTCATGGAGTTTTTTAATTAACGACATCATCTTGTTGATGCCAGCCCAATCCAAGCCTGTAGTAGGCTCATCAACAACAAGTATTTTGGGCTTGAGCGCTAAAATTGAGGTAACTGCAATAACCTGTCTTTCCCCTTTGCCCAGGGAAAAAGGGTGAACATTACGGTACTTTTCTAACCCGGTGATTTTCAGTGCTTCATCAATTCGTTGTTTAATTTCAGCCCCTTCAAAACCGGCATTTTTCAAACCGTATTCCAATTCTTTTTCTACCGATACGGAAAAAATCTGGTGATCAGGGTTTTGAAAAACATAACCTACCACCCGGGACAGTTGGGATATGTCAGACTCTTTTGTGTTGATTCCATCAATTATTACATCCCCCTCCGTAGGCTTCAACAAACCGTTTAAATGTTTGGCCAGAGTAGTTTTTCCCGCCCCGTTTGGGCCGATAAGGGCTATAAATTCCCCCTTTTGAACCGTCAGATTAATAGACTTGAGCGCAGTTTGGCCTCTGTTGTAACGGTACTTCAAATTGGTAACCTGAAGTAATGGTTGTAATTTCTTTTCTTGCAGCTTGATACCGGATCGTTTGGAGCAGTTTTCAAGCTGCCTATTTCCATGCTTTATTAACAAATTTCTAATCATCTTTTCTGCTGTCTGAACATCAAGAGGTATTTCATCAGAAGTAATCCACCCTTTTTGATATAAATCCCAGCCGACAAGGCTAACGGGTAACGGTTTAATGCCAAGCCGGTACAACAGGGGGATATTGCGAAATAGTTTTTCCGGCTCACCTCTCCAGGCAATTTCCCCCTGGTTGAGGACAACTACTTCATTGGCCCTGGCAATAACTTCTTCACTGTAATGCTCAACTGCCAGAATTGTTAAATCTTTTTCCAAGCGCAGCTCATCAATCGTCTTATATATCTCTGCTCTTCCCTCCGGATCCAGCTCCGAACTCGGTTCATCGAGTACCAGTACTTCCGGTTGCATTGCCAGTACCCCTGCAATTGCTAAGCGTTGTTTTTCTCCTCCCGATAATTCAGAGGTATTTCTGTCCTCATAACCCTT
>Ga0182240_100576_pt1 | contig 10521 bp, 8 predicted proteins | sample hydfrates4_PW_90_FD_145594 | JGI IMG/M metagenome (GOLD analysis project Ga0182240, IMG submission 145594) | Subsurface microbial communities from deep shales in Texas, USA - hydraulic fracturing test 4_PW_90 | ecosystem: Environmental > Aquatic > Deep subsurface > Shale gas/oil reservoir >...
CATTATATGCTGCAACAAAAAAATCTAATGAGCTCATGGCACATACTTATCATCATTTGTATGGTACTAAAATGGTTGGATTGAGATTTTTTACAGTGTATGGTGAATGGGGAAGGCCAGATATGGCGTTCTGGAAATTTACAAAAAATATCCTGCTGGAAAAACCAATAGACGTTTATAACTATGGAAAAATGATGAGGGACTTTACTTATGTATCGGATATAGTTAACGGTATTTTATCATCCATTGAAAAGGATTTTGATTATGAAGTGTTTAATTTAGGAAATGATAATCCAACAGAGCTAGAATATGCCATAGGCTTGATTGAAAAATATACTGGAAAAAAAGCGATAAAAAATTATATGCCAATTCAACCTGGAGATGTTGAAAAAACATGGGCAGATTTAACAAAATCAAGAGAGTTATTAAAGTACAATCCAGAAGTTAAAATTGAAGAAGGATTAAAAAGATTTTGTAATTGGATAAAAAATAATTGGGATTGGGTTAAAAATATCTGATATAAAATTGGTGAAAAACGATGAAAAATCCAAAAATATGTGTTATTGGACTTGGATATGTAGGATTACCATTAGCAGTTCGTTTTGCAGAACATTTTAAAGTTATTGGATTTGATATAAGTGAAAAAAGAATTAATGAACTAAATAACGGAATTGACAGAACTGGCGAAATTAAAAAAGAGGATTTTGAAAAAATTAATGACAATATCATATTTACAAATGATGAAAAAAGAATTAAAGAAGGAAATGTTATCATCATAACCGTCCCAACACCGACAACAAAAGATAAAAAACCAGATTTAAGATTTTTGGAGAGTGCATCAAAAATTGTTGGTAGAAATTTGAAAAAGGGAGCAATTGTAGTTTATGAATCAACGACATATCCCGGATGCACAGAGGAATTTTGCCTCCCAATACTAGAAAAAGAAAGTGGTATGAAATTGGGTGAATTTTACATAGGATACAGTCCAGAGAGAATAAATCCTGGAGACCTAAGCCATACAATTGATAAAATCACAAAAATTGTTGCAGGATGCGATAAAGAAACAACAGATGTGCTATTAGAAACATATGGAAAAATAACAAATGTTTATCCTGCTTCATCAATAAGAGTTGCGGAATCTGCAAAGGTTATTGAAAATATCCAAAGGGACATAAATATTGCATTATTTAATGAACTAGCAATGCTTTTTGATAAACTCAATATTGATAGTAAAGAGGTATTTGATGCGGCATCTACAAAATGGAATTTTTTAAGATTTTACCCTGGATTTGTAGGTGGACATTGTATTCCCGAAGACCCTTATTATTTGGCAACGAAGTCCATTGAAGCAGGATACATTCCTGAGTTGATTTTAGCAGGACGAAGGATAAATGAAAATGTTCCTTTGTTTGTGGCAAATAAAGTCGTAAAACTATTAATTAAAAATAACAAATTAATTAAAGATACAAAAATCTGCATATTTGGTGGAACATATAAGGAAAATGTCCCAGATTTAAGGGAAAGTAAGGTTGAAGAATTAATCAATGAATTAAAAGACTTTGGTATTGAAAATATTGTTTTAATTGAACCATTAATAGATAAGGATGAAATTTTTGGAGTTAAAAACATTAAAAAACCAAAAGGAAAATATGATGTAGTCATTTATGCTGTGGACCATAATGAATTTTCCAAATATGATGTTTTAAATTGTTTAAATGAAAATGGCATTTTAATAGATATTAAAAGAAAATTTGATAAAAAAGGTGTTGAAAGCAGAGGAATTATATATTGGGGGCTTTGAAATGTGCGGAATAAATGGGATAATTAGATTTAATGAAGATATTTTAAGGGAAGAGCTCGAATTAATGAATAAATCCATAAAACATAGAGGCCCTGATGATGATGGCACATACACCAGTTTTAAAAAAGATTATTCCATCGGTTTAGGGCATGTTAGGTTATCAATATTGGATTTAAGTGAAAAAGGACATCAACCTATGGGATATAATATTGAAAAGGATAAAATTATCTACGAAGATAGTGGATTAGATAATGCCGATATAATCATTGCCTATAACGGAGAAGTTTATAACTATTTAGAATTAAAGGAAAAATATAATTTAAAAACTGAAACTGGAACAGATACTGAGGTTATTTTAAAACTGTATAATAATTTAGGCTTTGATTGTGTCAAAGAATTCAATGGAATGTGGGCTTTTTGTATTTTTGACAAGAGAAAGAATATCATTTTTTGCTCAAGAGATAGGTTGGGGCAAAAACCATTTTATTACTATTGGGACGGGAAAGAATTTATTTTTTCCTCTGAATTAAAGGGAATAATATCTGTTAAACCAATAAATAAAAAAGAAAATATTAATAAAGATGCTGTTGATTTGTACTTTTCATTGGGCTTTATTCCATCTCCCTATTCAATATATAAGAATGTTTTTAAATTGGAAGCTAGGCAGAATTTGATTTTTGACTTAAATAAGAAAGAAATTAAAAAAGAATATTACTGGGAGCTCCCTGATTATAATCCAGTTTATGATAAAAAAAAGTTAATTGAAGAAGGAAAAAAACTACTTTGTGATGCTGTAAAAATAAGAATGCGTTCTGACGTACCTGTTGGAGCATTTTTAAGTGGTGGTTTGGATAGCTCAGCGGTTGTTGGAATTATGAAAGAGTATACTGATTTAAGTAAGTTGCATACTTTTTCAATAGGGTTCGAAGGAAAATATGATGAGACCTATTATATTAACATAGTTAAAGATCATTTTAAAACCAATCACCACCATTATTATTTTAAGGAGGAGGACTTTGAAGAATTAATTGATAAATATAGTTGGATTTATGATGAACCTTTTGGAGATTACAGTGGTTTTCCAACTTATAAGGTTAGTGAATTGGCGAAACAATTTGTTACTGTTTCTCTGAGTGGGGATGGTGGAGATGAGATTTTTGGAGGCTATAGGTTTCATTTAATTAGTAAAAGAATAGAATATTTAAAAAAGATTCCAGAGTCTATTAGAATGTTATTTTTAAGAATACTTGATATAAATTTATTAAAAAATTTTAATTTTTTATTTTTAATCAAAGAGGCTGTTAAACTCTCTCTAGCTGAAAATTACAAATTTTATTCTGAGCTATTGGAGGGAGATTTTATATATGGAAAAAAAGGAAAGTATTGGGTGGAAAATAATTTAAAATATTGTATGGAAATAACAAATAACAATTTACCAGAAACGGTAAGAATTTTTGATTTGCTGTTTAGAACATTATCTGATAATTTTTTAGTTAAGGTTGATAGAGCATCGATGGCAAATGCATTGGAGGTTAGAAGTCCATTTTTAGATTACAGATTTGCAGAATTTAGCCAAAAAATCCCAAATGAATTTAAAGTTAATTTCTTTAAAACAAAAAAACTAATGAGGGAGATTATTAAGGATATTTTGCTAGATGAGATAGTTAATAGGGGAAAGGGAGGTTTTGAACCGCCATTGGATAAGTGGATTTTGAATGAAAAATATGGCAGTATTTTGGATAATGGAATTGCTATTTTAGAAGATATTGGATTGGAGCACTTGGTTAAATTTTATAAAACTAAAATTTTAAAGAAAAATAATAAGCTTTATAATATTTACAAGATTAGGTTGTTTTTATTTGTTAAATGGTGGAAAAAATGGATAATGTAATTTGTAAAAATTATAAATCCATGAATGGAGAAATAAAAATAGTAATTGTAAATAAAAATTGCCCATACAGTTCTAAAAATACAAAAGTGTCAAAAATTCACTTAATGGGACGTATTGTTGATAAAATAATATCATTGGGTGTCGCAATTTTCCGGAAAGTTTTAAAATATTTTTATATTAACACACAGGAAATGAAACACAATATTTTAATATTTAAACAAGATAGGTTAGGTGATTTAGCAATAACAATACCATTACTGTCGATTTTAAAAGAAAAACTTCCAAATTATAATGTTGTATTAATAACTAGCCCATCGAATTACGAGTTAGCAAAAAAAATACCCTATGTTGATGAAATAATCCCTTTAAGCAATAGAAATTTGTGCATTGATTATAAAGAAATGGCAAAAATAACAAAAAGAATAGGTAGCTTATATAAATTTATGAAATATGATTTAAAAGAATATATAAAAGTTTTAAAATGTTATTCTAATAGCAAATACGGGATTGATTTAGTAGGCAGAAGAAGAAATGCGTTAATTATGAAAATTTTAAAAATTAAAAAAATCTGTGGTTTTGAACTTTCTCCATTTAGTTTTTTGTATGACTTTAAGATACAATATATTGAGGATGAAAATATTATCTTGCAATTTTTAAAATTCTTAGAAGCCCTCAATATACATAATTATAACTTAAATACCAATCTTGCATTAAATGGATTTAAATACCTAAGAAAAACAGGTGAAATCGATAAAAAAATAGTAGGTGTCCACTTAGGATTTGGCGGGGAAAAATGTCGTGATTGGGGACTGGATAATTTTTTGGCTTTAATTAACATGTTAATAGACAATAATTATTATGTAAAAGTATACTATAGTATTTATGAAAAAAAAGAATTTAACCGTATATATAATAAACTAAAACATAAAAGCAATATAAAATATATTTTTTGTCGTAATTTAGATATATTTTTACAAGAACTTGAGGATATTGACATATATATGGGTATAGATGGGGGACCTTCCCATATAGTAGATATATTAGGAATACCAAATATCATACTTTTTTCTAGGGAAAATCCCTTTAAATGGGGCCCATTTATGAGTAAATCCACAATTATAAAAGGAATTATTGAAAACTGTGAAATTAGAGAATGTGGTGAAAATATATGTATAAAGACCATTACGCCAAAACTTGTATTTAACGAGATTAAAAACATTGTTGGTGAAAAAGATGAACAGTAATAACGACATTAAATGTCCAATATGTGGAAATAACCCATATTATAAATTTACAAAAACCAATTTATTGGGTTCTTTTAAATTTTATGAATGTAAAAATTGTGGTTTGTTATTTGTAAATCCAACACCTACAAAAGAAATGTTAGATTTCTATTATTCTAAAATATTTACTCTTCCAAACAATCAAAAATTAAAAAATATTAATAAATTTTCAGGAATTTTGAAAATGCTAAATACTGATATCACAAATAAAAAAGTTTTAGATATAGGGTCTGGAAAGGGCGATATTATTAAATGTTTTTATAATTCAGGTGTGAAGGAGATTGTTGGGGTAGATATTGATAAAGATTTAATAAAATTAAAAGATAGTATTTTAGATGAAAAAATAGATGTAATAATCGGGGATTTTTTAAATGTTGAAAATAACTTAAAAAATGAATATTTTAACATCATTACAATGTTTGATGTTATTGAACATTTTACGAATCCAAAGACTTATTTAGAAAAAGCACTCTCTAAATTAAAAAAAGGAGGTAAAATAATAATAACTACTCCAAATATGGGCTCTTTAAACTATAAAATATGTGGAAAATACTGGGATTGGGTTTCACCACCTGCACATCTTCATTATTTTTCACCAAAATCATTAACACTATTGTTAAATGAATTTGGGATATATAACATCCAAACATATTCGTTTTATGGGGATTGGGAGGATAGTTTGATATTATCAACACTTAAACTGCCATGCGCTATATTAAAATACCACATTAAATGTTTAGCACTGCCACTTGTTAGAACTAGAATGTTAAATAACATAAGGAATCAAAAAAATAATAAAAATTATGGTGATAAATCCATAAATCTCCCAAAGAATTTAGATTTTTTAAAATGTTTTGACAAATATATTTATAATTCTTTGAGTTATCCACACTTGATGGTGGTGGGTGAAAAACAATGAAAAAAGGTAAAACAAATATTAATATTGTCTTATTTCATTCTTTTGAACGAAAGTGGTTTCTAAAAAATAATATTACAATAGAATTTTATGAAAATTTAGAGACACACATAACGAAAATACTTTGTAGATTGATAAAATCATCTGAATTTACAAAATATTCACCTAAATTCGTATTTTTTACAATATATAAAGAATATGATAATTTACTTTTAAAACATAGATGTGGTTTTAATATGAATTTAGTGTATGTTAATTTATTCAAGCTAACAATACCTTTGGAAATTTCACTATCACTATTAAATCAAATATTTAATATCAAAAAATCAGAAGTGTCTATTTGGCATCTAAATACTTATTATTATTTAATATTTGATTTTGTAGTCCCAATACTAAAATTAAAAAAACAAAAAATAATAGCACATCATAGAGGAGGTGGATTTAGTTGGAATCCTATCGCAATACCTTATTCAATTTTTCAATATATATTAATGTTGCCCATACTATTGAGATTAGTAGATAAAATTATTGTTCAAAACAAATATGAACTCAATAGATTGATAAAACAATATATGATAAGCCCCAATAAAATTGTTTGGATACCCAATGGAATTGATATTAAATTATTTAAGCCACTCCCTGAAAATGAACGAAATATTTTAAGAAAAAAATTTGGATTTAACGAAGATGAGTTCGTAATCTTGTATGTTGGAAGAATAACAAAAGGAAAGGGTATTTTAAAACTTCCGGAAATAATTGAAAAATTAGTAAATGAGCATGATGCAAAAAAAATAAAATTCTTTATCATTGGTGATGGTGATGATAAAGAAAAATTAGTAAATGCATTAAAAGAAAAAAAACTATTAGATTATGTTAAATTCTCAGAGGGGTTTATAAATGATATAAATGAACTAATAATCCATTACAATGTTGGAGATGTTATGGTTCATCTAAATACAAATACAAAATTCGAAGGTTCTCCAAATGTGGTTTTAGAAGCACAGGCATGCGGCTTACCAGTAGTTGGATTTGATATTCCTGGTGTTCAAGATTCAATAATTAATGGTAAAACTGGCTTTTTAATAAAAAATAAAGATTATGAGGATTATGCTGAAAAACTTAATATATTGTATAGCAATAAAGAACTACACAATGTTATGAAAATTGAAGCAAGAAAAAATATAGAAAAAAATTTTAATATTGATGATATCATTAAAAAGTATATTGAGGTATATAATCATGTGCAATAGACAATTGTTTTTTAAATTATGCCAAAATTTATCAAAGATTGTACCTGAAGGCAAATATAAAGAAATACTTAGACTAATATTTTATAAAATACTAAGCATCCCCATAGGAATTACAACAATAGAAATAAAAAATACAAAAATAAAACTTATAAAGACAATAACAATGATCGATAATAAGAACGAAGTTGAAGATTATTTAAAATTTTGTAATATTAAAGAAGGTGACGTAGTTTTAGATTGTGGGGCATTTTACGGAGTTTTTGCCATTTTTTGTGCTAAAAACAATAAGACAGGTAAGGTAATCTGCATAGAACCTGATCCAACAGCCATGAAACTTTTAAAAAAGAATATTGACATAAATAAATGTAATAATATTGAAATATTAAATATGGGCCTTGGAAAAACAAATTAAGAAATGATGTTATCAGCAGGAGGGGCTGGATCAACTATTTATAGAAAAGGCATCACTAAAGTTCAAATTATGAAGGGAGATTATCTATTTCAACATATGGAAAAGATTGACATAATTAAAATGAATATCGAAGGAGCAGAAATTGATGCTTTAAATGGGATGAAAGATATTCTTAAAAAGTTCAAACCTTTATTATTAATAATGGCCGATCATGAAATTAACGGTAGAATAACATATTTCGAAGTGATGGATATTCTTAAGGACATAGGTTATGAAAATATTACTTTAACCGATAAAAAAATGGTGGTTGCTTCGTGGAAAAAATAATATTGTTTAGTTTTTATGGTAGGAGTGGAATGTGGCATTATGCTACACAATACGCCAATGCATTAAGTAACTTTAAAAAGGTCTATTTAGTATGTCCAAAATACTCGAAAAAAGAATTTATAGAATATAATAATACTTCACTAATAGAAATTAATTCAAACCCGTCTATTAAAAAATTTATTATTGAAACTTTAAATATATGTCAGCATATTGATTTGTTTCTCAAAATACTAAAAATAAACCCTACAGCATTACATTTTTTAGATAATCACCCTTGGAGTATATTGTATGCGCTAATATTTAAACTTCTAGGTTATAAAATAATATTTACACAACACGATCCAATTCAACATACTGGAGAACCCAGAGGAAATATACAGGGAATTATAAATAAAATACAGATGAAATTGGGAGACTATATAATAATTCATAGCGAATTTTTAAAAAATATGGTTTTAAAGAAATTTAATATTTCAAAAAACAAAATTATTATTTACCCACATGGGCATTATGCATTTCTATTAAAATATAAAAAAGATAACATTAGGGAAGAACCCTATACTATATTATTTTTTGGTAGAATTTTAAAGTATAAGGGTTTGGATTTACTACTTAAATCTTTATTGATTTTAAAAGAGGAAGGATGTAAATTTAAACTCATTATTGCCGGTGAAGGTGATTTAAAACCTTATAAAAAACTAATAAACAAACTTAAAGAATATATTGAAATACATGATAAATATATTGCGGAAGAAGACATTCCTTATTATTTCCAAAAGACATGTTTAGTGGCCTTAACATACCACGATGCTACGCAAAGTGGTATAATTCCTATTGCTTATCCTTTTGGAAAACCGGTAATTGTCACAAAAGTTGGGGGTTTGCCTGAGGTTGTTATAAATGGGAAAACCGGATATATAGTTGATAAGAATCCAGAAGAAATTGCAAAATCGATAAAAAATATACTATACAATCCATCCGTTCAAGATGAAATGAAAGAAAATTGTAAAAAAGCAACTTATGAACTTATTGATTGGATTGAAAACATTAAAAAAATTTTATATATTTATGAAGGGTGACGCATATGGTATTACCAGAAGTGATAAAAGATTCAATATTATTCAAAAAAATATATTACGGTTTCTCAATAGGGACTAAATTAGTGAATTTAAGGGGAGTAAATGTTAAAGTAAAAAGACAGATTTTCAACAAATATGCAGAATTTAATCCAGAGATAGAAAATTATATTAAAAAAGGATATTAATAAAAATGATATTGTTCTGGATATTGGTGCTTATGTGGGATACTTTACTTTATATGCTGCTAAAAAAGCAACTAATGGGAAAGTAATCACGTTTGAGCCCATTCCTTGGAATTATAAAATCCTAACTGACAACATCAAATTAAACAAATTAAACAATGTGGAACTTCATAAATTAGGAATTAGTAATATCAAGAAAGAAATTAGATTTATAGGAAAAGGTGGAAGTTCCAAAATTGAAATGGAAAAAGGTGATTTAATAGTACCTGTTACATCTATTGATCTTTTTTTAAAAGATAACTCTATCAATTACAAAGATGTATCTTTTGTTAAGATGGATATAGAAGGTGAAGAAGTTAATGCAGTTGTTGGTGCAAGAAATCTAATAAAAAAAGGATCCGCATTCTGGGCAATTGCATCATACCACAATGTAAACGGCAAACAAACATATGAATTTTTAGAACAATATTTTAAAAAATTTGGATATCATGTTTTTACCGAAAAAAAAGGCCATATGACTACTTATGCATGGAAGTGAATAAATTTTTTCAGAATACAATTAATTAACCAATAATAACCAACAACATAAATATGATCTGGGACTCACAAATAAGAAGCTTAATACTCAAGTAAACTTTGTAAAAATTTTAACAAAGTCTTAAGAATGAACTTTAAAATATGGCATTAATAAATATTTCAATATTGCAAGAGGGCTTAAAAATAATAAATCGATCACATATTAGTAAGGGGGTGAAAAAATTAGCAAGTTTAAAAAAAAAGAAGAAATTATATTTATTCTAAATTCTGATTTTGGTGTTAGGAATACCATTGGAGCCAGGGCATTACCAATAGCAAATGAAGTCTCCAAAAATAATAATTTAACTATATTATGTAGAGGATATAATAAAGATTTAAAAAAGGAGTTTAATATTGTCCAATGTTTTCCTTATGCTGATTTTATTATGAAAGTATTTACGGCAATTCCCATATATATTTCAAAAAATTTTCCAGCAGGAAGAGTAAAAAATGATATTTTTGAATATTTTACGGTAAGAAAATTAAATAAATTGAAAAATATTAGCATAATTCATTCATGGGATTATTTGCCGAATATATATAACCATGTAAAATCTAAAAACAAAAATATGGTAGTAATTCAGGATGCGACTATGGCACTTCCAAATATTCTTACAAACAAAGAATTATTTGATTTAGTTGGAAAGGACAAACTTGAAACACCAAAATATGTAAAGAATTCTTTAAAATATATTGATTATTATATCGTTCCATCGAATTTTGTAAAAAAATCATTAATTAATGAAGGGATTGATAAAAATAAAATTTTTATTGTGCCATTTGGAGTAGATATAATCAAATTCA
>Ga0182240_100577_pt1 | contig 10500 bp, 11 predicted proteins | sample hydfrates4_PW_90_FD_145594 | JGI IMG/M metagenome (GOLD analysis project Ga0182240, IMG submission 145594) | Subsurface microbial communities from deep shales in Texas, USA - hydraulic fracturing test 4_PW_90 | ecosystem: Environmental > Aquatic > Deep subsurface > Shale gas/oil reservoir >...
AAAATTAATACAAGAATTATTTAATGTACACAATTCATGGCACAGTATTTACCAATGATATATACATTATTATATAGTACAATATATAAGATGAAGGAGAAACCGGAAAAGCATACGAGAGGGGGGACTCGTACATGCATTACTATGGAATGCTCTGGCAAAGACTTGTGAACACAGGTCGTCTGGTAATAAATATTGTTCTGGCTTTTGTTTTTATGATTCTCTCTTTTTCTATAAAAAACCCTGTACTGCCAAAAACTGTAGCATATGGTTTCGTCAGGGAAGCCGCTAAAAAGAACCTGGAACTCCAAACCCGTAATTGGTTGCAAATACAAGGGCATCATTTTACAGTTAAATACACCCACAAGGATGAAGAGGTAGCCCAAATGGTTCTTAATACTGCAGAGGAAGCATATTCTTCAGTAAATAATATGCTTGAATATAACCATCAGGAACCGATACCTGTGGTTATATATCCTAATAGACGTTCACTCGGTAAAAGTTTCGGCTGGGATGCCGATGAAAGCGCCATGGGAGTTTACTGGGCCGGAGTTATTAGAATTTTATCTCCCAATGAATGGATTTACGGCAAAGAAGGCTATGAAATGACCCGGTACTTTAGACAAAACGGTCCCATGACACACGAATATGCCCATCTTGTTGTTGACTATAAGACACGTGGTAATTACCCCCGCTGGTTTACTGAAGGTGTAGCCCAGTTGGTAGAAAAGCAAATAACGGGATTTCAGTTTGCACCTGTTAGAGCTACAGAAGACTGGTATTCAATTAAAGAAATGGACAGGGGATTTGATGAACTTTCCGACCAATCCCTGGCATATGGTCAATCACTTGCTATGATAGAATTTTTAGTAGAGGAATATGGCCACGAAAAGCTGCAAGGTATTATGGATAGATTGGGAGAGGGCAAAACAATTTCCGGAGCATTTATCCATGAAATTGGTATTAATTTAGAGCAGTTTGAAAAAAGCTTTAAAGAGTGGATGTTGGTAAGAGAGGAATAAGTCTTGTGAATGGGGTAATTTCCCTTTGCAAGACTTATTTTTTTTTGCATTTAGGGGAAAGAATATATCTAGATATTACTGTTTGTGTTAAGGAGGGGTTTATATTGCAGCAGGATGGTGTTATTAAAGATGCCGTAATGGCAGCATTGATGGAAGCGAATATCTCAGATGTCCAGGTGGATGTTCGTGAAGGAGTTGCAGTTGTTCAAGGTGTAGTGGATGTTCTGAATGACCGGGAAACGGTACAAGATGTTATTGAAAAGGTGCCCGGAGTAGTTAATGTTGAAAACAATCTAACGATTGCAACTGAAAAGGCTGTGGAAAACAAAGAAATTGAGCATGCAATAGAGGAGAAATTTCAGAAAGATAGGAATTTAGAAGAGGTTACAATTTCCTGCAACAAGGGTATTGTAGTGCTTCAAGGAGAGGTCGACAATTTAAATATTAAAAGAAATGCCACTAAACTGGCAGGTGAAGTGCAGGGTGTCAAAGAAATAGTTAACCGTCTCAAAATAAAATCTCCCGAAAGGGATGACGATGCTTCCATTACTAATGCAGTTGAAGTTGCTCTGGCTGCTGACGGGAGAGTAGATAGCGGCAACGTTAAGACTACTACTAAAGACGGCAGGGTTACACTTGAAGGTGACGTGGAAACTTCCTCACAGGCATTATGGGCAGAACAACTGGCTGCATCAGTTCCCGGGGTCAAAAAGGTTATAAATAAAATTAGCTCCCGAAGTAACATTGAAATAGTGACTCATTAACGGCTGAAAATTTAAATAGGCGGTAAAGGTTCTGGATAAAGCCTTGCCGCCTGCTTTTTGTTCCTATTATTGCAGGAATAGTAAGATATGATTTAGAATTATATACTAAGATAGTAATTTTGGTAAGTAATGGAGGAAAAAAGAAAATGAGTTACTTTACAAATCATGACTATCACAGGAGAAGGCCCGGACTTTTCAGTTACATCCTGGTTGCTTTGATAGGCGCCGTTGTGGGCGGCTTGTTAGTACTTTTTTTAGCTCCCTACTTTTATCCCGGTTTAACTGAAGTTCCGCAAATAGTTGAGGATAGAAAGGAAGACTTACCGCCTTTGCCTAAATGGGAACCGGAAGATACCGCAATAGTGGCAATTTCAAAAAAGGTGGGACCGGCAGTAGTAGGTATAACGAACTTTAAAGGCGGTGATTTTTTCGACAACCCTATAACCAGTACTGGTTCAGGAGTAATTATTGATAGTCAAAAGGGCTATATAGTTACAAATTTTCACGTCATTGAAGGTGCCAAACGCCTTGTGGTTACTTTAGACAAAGAACATCAGTATGAAGCTAAAATAGTTGGTTCCGATGCCGAAACAGACCTGGCTGTTATAAGAATAGATGCCAAAGGTTTGCCGGAAGCAAAATTAGGCGACTCCACAAAGCTCCAGGTTGGTGAACTGGCTGTTGCCATAGGTAATCCCCTCGGTAATGAATTTGCCCGAACAGTAACGGTAGGTGTAATTAGTGCCCTTAACAGGGAAATATCTCTGCCGGGTGTCGGTCCCGAAATAACGTTGGAAGTAATTCAGACCGATGCAGCCATTAACCCGGGAAACAGCGGGGGAGCTCTTGTTAACGGACAGGGAGAAGTAATAGGAATAAACAGCTCTAAAATTGCCAGGGCGGATGTGGAAGGAATGGGGTTTGCCATTCCCATTAGTGACGCCAAACCAATCATCAGGCAGCTTATTGAAAAGGGAAAGGTTATCCGGCCTTTCCTGGGAGTATATGAATTAGTAACTATAACGGAAAAGATGTCCAAGTGGTATGATATCCCGGTTGGTGTTTATGTTGGCGGCGTCTTCCCGGGAGGACCTGCGGACAATGCAGGAATGTACCCGAAAGATGTAATTGTAGCTATTGCCGGAAAAAATATTTCTTCCTTTAAAGAACTTAAAAAAGTCCTCAGAGAGCATAAAGTAGGGGATAAAATTACTGTAACGGTAGTCAGAAGAAACAAGAAAATCCAGCTTGAAATTGTACTGGCTGAGAAACCACAGTAAACTCCGGTGATAAATATGCAGATCCAAATAATAGCTGTAGGAAAAATAAAAGAAAGATACCTCCGGCAGGGCATAAGTGAATTTTCCAAAAGAATATGCAAGTACGCAAAGATAGAAATTATCGAGGTTCCGGATGAAAAGGCGCCTGCAGGCGCCTCCGAAAAAGAAGAGGAGATCATTAAGGAAACTGAAGGTGAAAAGATCCTGGCAAAGATAAAAAAGGATTCTTTCGTAATAGTCCTGGATTTACATGGAAAACAGCTCACCTCGGAAGAAATGGCTGCCCGCATGGAAAAGCTGGCCCTGGAGGGCAAAAGCAGCGTTTCGTTTGTTATTGGCGGTAGCCTTGGATTGTCGAAAGAAGTTTTAAAAGAAGCTGACCTGAGACTATCCTTTGGAAAAATGACCTTCCCTCACCAGTTGATGCGGCTGATTTTGCTCGAGCAGATATTCAGGTGGTTTAAGATAATGCGGGGGGAAACGTATCATAAGTAACGGCGGTTTTTTATAAATTATACTTTATATAGCATATGAAGTTTTAGATAGAATACTATATAATAATAAATATATTTTATTTCCAATTGGAGGATTAGAATGGATGATAAAATCAAATATATTTGGAATGAATTTAGTAGTGAACTGTATAAGTACATTAATAGCAAAGTAAAAAATGAATGTGATGCAGAAGATATTCTTCAAGATATTTTTGTGAAAATTTATAAAAATATTGATAAAGTAGATGAACAGACAAAGCTTAAATCTTGGATTTATAAAATAACTAAAAATACGATTATCGATTATTATAGAAAGAAAAAGGATATACCAGTTGATATTAAGAAACTTGATAAAGGTTTAGAGGGAGATAATAACTCAGAGAATATGAATGAAGAAATAATTAAATGCTTAGAGAAAATGATTTTTGAACTTCCTGAGAAGTATCAAGAAGTTATTGAGCTATATGATATGAAAGGAATGAAACATAAGGAAATCTCAGAAAAACTCAACGTTACAATATCAGGGTCAAAAATGAAGGTTCAGAGGTCAAAAGCTAAGTTAAAGGAGATATTGCTTCAATGTTGTGATTTTGAGGTAGATGCATTTGGCAATATTATTGACTATAAACAGAAAAATACTGAGTGCAAAAGATGTGATAATAAGTGTAAGTAAGATTTTCACTGTTTTAAAACTTCAATGTCTATTTAGATGAAATAGACATTGAAGTTTTTTATTTTAATGAAGTTTATTATAAAAAATATTAAATAAAGCAAAAAATTGTGTGACCATTTATTGATTACATCGTCTTTACTAGTGAAGTACTTTAATTAAAGATTGCGGAAAGGAGGTTAGGTATGTCACAGTTAAATAATAAAGAGATGACAGAAAAGATAAAAGCTATGCTTAATATATTTGATAGAGTTGGTGTAGCAACAAAGGAAAGATTTGAAAATACGCCAGAAGAGTATCATCCAAAGAATTTATTAGAAGGGTTTGAATCAATAATAGTCTATGCTGAGGGAAAAAAGGAAGATGGTATTGATGAAATGGGGGGCTTCAGTGACTATTTAGGTACAATTGCAGCTCAAAGTGATGTAATAAGTCATTTAAATTCATTGGGATATAAAGCTGTAATAATAGAAGGAACTAGTAGAGATGTATCTCTTGTAAGAATGGGAGTTGAAGCAGGAGTTGGTGAATTAAGCCCTGTAAATTCTCTAGTAGTCAAGGGATTTGGTTTAACAACAAGCTTAGGTGCAATTATTACAGATGCTTCATTAGTACCTGATAAAAAAGTTTCAGGTGTTTGTATTAAATGTATGAAATGTTTAAAAGTATGTCCAATAAGAGATGTTCAATATGCAAAAGGAGACCTTAGCAAGTGTGCATGTGGAAAATGTAGAAATATTTGCCCTGTTTAATAATAATATGAAAGGTGAGGATAGTATGGATAAAAAAATAATTGAAATTTTCATGTTAAAAGAAGCATTAAATAATCAATCATCTCCTGGTGGAGGTTGCTGTAGTTCTGGATGTGATTGTGGTTCAGCACAATCATTAACAATTGGTGAATTAGTAGAGAGATTTTCTAAAAAATATGATTCTGTTGGGGAATTTAAGATATATAAATTGACAAGAGAGAATAAAAAAGAGTTTATAACAAGACTGAATAAAGTGTTGTTAGATAGTGGTGAAAGACTTGTAGTTGGTGAATCAAATTTAGATTTTGTACTATCAAAAGCGGCTCCATTAATCGCAGTCGACGGGAAAGTAATTTCAGTAAAAAATTACCCTGATGAAGAACAACTTTATGATGCTATTATAACGGGAAAGAAAATACCAATGAAGTCAGGTTGTTGTTAATGTAAGAGTAAAATTAAAGTCAGTGTTATATATGTTTATACTGTACCATGCAATTTTATATAAAACCATTGGAAATACTGGGGTGTAGAGTTTTGTTTTATTAATTTTAGAAATTAACTTGTATATAAAAAAATTAAATTTTAAAAAATTATGTGGTCAAATTGTGATCAAAAGAAGTCAAAGGTCTAAATATAAGAATTTGAGAGGAGGTGATATGGATGTAAGCAAAGACTATCGAGTTTTAAAATAATTGTTGTCTTATTTGCTGTGTTGAGAGAATTAGAAAGGAGAGATAAATTATGCAAAAAGTTATTAACAAAAAAATCTATGATACAGAAAGAGCAAAATTAGTTGCTAAGTATAGCAATGGGCTGCCTATAAGTAATTTTAAACATGTATATGAAGATTTGTATGTCACAAAAAAAGGACAGTTTTTTTTACATGTACAAGGTGGTCCATTGACAATTTATAGTGAAAAAATAGGAAGCAATACCTATGGAGTAGAAGATATCATTTTACTTTCAGAAGATGAAGCATACAAGTGGCTTGAAAAAAATAATGAGATAGAAGTAATAAAAAAATATTTTGATAGCGAAATTGAAGAAGGATAATTAATTTATTAAATCCAGTTAAATGAATTTTAAGGGCAAAAAAGGAACTAATAAAAATATGATAAGAGAGTATAAAAATAGTCTATAAAAATAGTATGTAGAAAATACCAATTATAGTATATTAACAAAGCATGCCCTTTGTTTATTAAAACAAAGGGGGGGCTTGCAAATATGAAAATTAGATTGTCGTTAGATATTAAAAATTTTGATAGAAAGCCAACTAAAAAAGAAACAATACGTGTTTCAAATAGAATTGCAAAGTATCAAACTGAAATTTCAATAGATGAATTTGCAAAATATGTTACACAGCCATACGGAAGAAGTTTCTCAGTAGCGATATTTTCAAGTTCAAAAAGGTCTAATAAAACATGGAAAAGTCAGCAAGTTTTTGCTTTAGATATAGATAGTGGATTGACAATAAAAGATGCTTTAGAAAGATGTAATAGTCTAAATATTTCTCCTACTTTCATATATACAACTTTTAGTTCGACACCACAACATGAAAAGTATAGAATAATATTTGTATTAAATGAAGAAATAGATGATATTAGAGTTAGAAATTTTATTCAAAGAGCGTTAATGAAAATATTTCCAGAAAGCGACCCTATGACAAAAGATGCTGCACGTATGATGTTTGGGGGGAAAAAGATTATTTATAGCAATTTTGATGAACTAATTAGTTTATCTGAAATATATAGTGCTTTATGTACAGTAATAAAGACAGGCTCTAATCCATCTAGAGATATGATGAATTTTTGTAGAACTGTTGGTATAGATATATACAATGGGTATCCTAAAATAGTATTTTTTAACGATTATACTGACATGCCACACTATAATAAAGAAGATAATGTGTATAATTCTATGACTAAAAAATGGGCAGGGTCTATAAGTAATAATAGGGTTTGTCCAAAAAATAGTCATATGGAGTATTTAATATTTTTTAGTAGCACCAATACAAAGGAATACTACTATGAAAAAGAAAAGCATTTCGATACAAATTTTAGTATTAATAAATATAATGGCAGTAAAAAACTTATAAGAAACTATCCTTTTGAAGAACTTTACGAGAATTGCAGATTATACAGAGAGTCAATTGAAGGAAAATACTGGCTTTATCATAATGAAATGTTTGGATTAATGACTAATCTACTACAAATTAAAGGTGGCTCTACAAAGGTAAAGAAAATATTAAAAAGCAGAAAAGAATATTCAGAGAAAATGGATAGTTGGAATACAATGCAAAAACAAATTTACAAATCAAATTATGCACCTTCACGGTGTGATAATTATTGTCCTTTCGCTGAAAATTGTATACATGGCTTAAATATGATAGACCAAGGCAAACTTAGAATGGGAACAGTACAAGTTTTTGGTAAGAAAAAATTAAAAACTTTAGAAGAAGCAGAAAGAGAATTGGAACAGATATTTATAGATATTCTAAAAAAAGATAAAAATGGTATTTATATCATTAAGGCACCAACGGGAATAGGAAAAACTAAGTTATATGTCAATGCAAGTAAACAAAGAAATATGACTATTGCAGTACCAACTCATTCACTAAAGGAAGATGTAAGTAATAGGTTAACAGAAAGAGAAATAAAACATTTAGTAGTCCCTCAATTGCCAGATTTAAAATCATTTGAAAAATATAAAATTGAAAGATTGTATGGCATAGGTTCTTTTAAAGGAGCACATATATATTTAAAGAAACTTGCAAAAAATAATGACAAAGTAGCAAAATACCTTGAAGCAATAAAAAAATTAAAAACAGTACGAAATCAGACAATTATTACGACCCATCAAAGAATATTATTTGAAAAAGATTTTAATGATACATTGATTATAGACGAAGATATTGTTCTTAATGGGTTGTTTCAAATAGATAAAATGTCTCTTAATGAATTTGCGGCATTTTATGCGTTTCTTCCTGACAAGCCAGAATTGAAAGGAGAAAATAAAATTATAGATAATATTTATAATGAATTAATTAATGTACCTGAGAATATAGTTCAAAAAACACCAAATTATTTTCTTGTTTTTGGCAAGTATAAATTCTTGCATTCCGGAAAAAAATTTTTCTAGCACCCTAGTTACCAAATATGTAATATAATGGATAATACGTTTTTAGTTTATGTAAACCGTGATTTGTATTATTTTATTGTATTGATTTTTGAATTTTTAAGTCTGAAACTACTTCCGGAAAATATAAGTAGGTGACTATGATGAATAACTCTATCAATTATTGCACTAGTAAGTTTTTCATCATAAAAGATTCCATTCCATTTACTAAATTCTAGATTTGTAGTTATTATTAAGCTTCGCTTTTCATAACATTCGGAAATTACTCCAAATAAAAGTTGTGAACCTTCTCTTTCAAAGGGAATATATCCCCATTCATCACAAATTAAAAGGTCTGTTTTTTCAATACGTTTAAGTAATCTATTTAAATTTCCGTCTTTCTTTGATGTTATTAATTCATTTACAAGGGCAGCTGTTCTGTAAAAAGCCACCCTTTTACCTTGATTGCAGGCCTCGATACCAATAGCCGTTGCCAAATGGGTTTTCCCGGTTCCTACGGAGCCATACAAAATCAAATTTTCCTTGCTATCTATAAATGAAGCTGTTTTTAAGTTTTCTATGTCAATACTTTGAGGCATTTGAATGTTTTCAAAGGAGTAATTTTCAAAGGTTTTTATCACATCAAATTTAGCCTGTTTTATGAGTCGATTTTTTCTGTTTACTTCTCTTTCGATTACCTCCATCCTAAGTAATTTTTCAAGGAATTCTTCATGGGTATCTGCTTTTATCTGCTTATAGTTCTCAGCTATTCTTGTTCCAAGTCTTAGAGAGGTACAGTGCTGTCTAATTAAGTCTTGCACTATCTTTACCTCCTCTCAAGAGAGCATCATATTCATCAGTGGAAATTTCATATTCTTTTATTTTAGGTATTTTATCGGATAGCTTAATTTCCGGAACTTCTAGATGCTGGTTTGCAATCCGGTAATAGGTGACCCATATACTATCAAGATCGATGATTCCTTGAGCCATACTAATTTCAAAAGCCTTAATAGCTGTCTTTATGTCTGTATCTTCTATCATCTTTACCAGTGCAGCTAAAGCTGCTTTCTTTTCTGTATACTCACACCTTTCAAAATATTGGTTTAAACTTTCCGGAAGTTCTTTATAAAACCCGGAATACTTTAAGGCCGTAGGCCTTTTAGCCATTAGCTTTAGGTATGGAATCCATTTCATAGATTCTTTTTGTCTTCCATAGAGTCTTGGATGACTTTCTAGTAGATTGTACTCTGCATCTAATATATCAATTTTAAAAGCTCCCACTTTAACCCATACTTCTTTTCCGGCGTATGCTGGTGATATGGAATATTTCTTTCCATCTAATGAAACTTTTCCGTATCTATCTGCTTTTGCTTTTTCAAGTCTAAATACTTCAAAGGTTTTATTAGGTAGGGGTCTCATTGCTTTTTTATCTTCTTCAAACAGCTCTTTAATAAGTTTTTCTTTTTTATAATGTTTTCTGTTCATGTCTCTGTCACATGTTTTGAGTAGTTCTTTATTATATTCTTCAAGGCTTAAAAATTCTGGAATAGGTACAAAAAAGTTTCTCCTATGATATCCTATCTTATTCTCTACACTGCCCTTTTCATGACCACTATCAAGATTGCAAAATGTGCTCTCAAAGCCGTAATGAAGTTCAAATCTCTCGAATCCTTGGGTTTTATCTCTTTTTCCGTATTCTTTAATTTTCTTTACAATAGGTGACATGTTATCAAACCAGATACAGTTTGGTACTTTACCTATATATTCAAATATATTTTTAAGTCCTTCAAGTAAGCATTCCATGTTTTGTCCCTTAAACAGCTGTACATATCCTCCATTACTGTAGGGAAAGGACATTGATAAGTAGTACCCTTCGTATTTTTCACCGTTTTCTATAAATACAGCTTCTCCAAAATCTACTTGGGCTTCGCCCGGAGGGTGTTCTAATGGTAGATATCCTTCTTTATCTAAATTTATTTCTTTTTTTATACGTGCTACCCAGTTTCTTACGCTACGGTCTGAAACATCAAAATCCTCTCCATATATTTCTTTTAACCGGTTATATACTCTTTGGGCAGTATGTCTTTGTTTTTTGGGAGCTTTTAAATCTTCTATGAGCCATTTTCTTATTGTATCTTCATATAACTTGAACTTACCTTTGCTTTTTTTGTTCGTTTTTTTTCTCAGATTTATATTAAAATCTTTCATTTCTGCGTATTTCTTTACGGTTTCAAAGGCATGTCCCGTTTTTCTCGATATTTCTCTATAGGATAAGCCTTCCTTTTCTTTTAATTTTTTGATACACTTAATTTGTTTCATTGTCAGCATCCTTTCTTTGTACCCCCTTAGCTATTTTCTGTCAACTAAAGGGTACTTATTTTATAGGGTGCTGGCAATATTTTTT
>Ga0182240_100578_pt1 | contig 10493 bp, 14 predicted proteins | sample hydfrates4_PW_90_FD_145594 | JGI IMG/M metagenome (GOLD analysis project Ga0182240, IMG submission 145594) | Subsurface microbial communities from deep shales in Texas, USA - hydraulic fracturing test 4_PW_90 | ecosystem: Environmental > Aquatic > Deep subsurface > Shale gas/oil reservoir >...
AAAACTTCTAGCGATATATTGTTATTTCCCATATTATACCATGTTGTTATTATCATTGCAAAAGAAAAAAGGATAGACAGATGTTTATCTATCCTTTACCTTCTATAAATCTTGAACGAGCTGTTGCCGTTTCAGAACTAAAAGTTGTCATATGGACCTTTAGTTTTTTTCTTGTAATAAGATTGTTTACATAGCCAAAGACTATCTGCCCGGCAAGAATATTTGTTGCGATGTCCTGCGGCTCTTTAACTATGTTATCCTCGCAGGACTCTTCGCTTTTAAATATGCTGTCGGTATCCTCCAGTACGTCCGGGTAGACTTCACCTAAAGGCGGTAGAAGGACTTTTCCTTTGTACTTCACTCCGCAGACGACCTGCCCGGTCGTCTCGTCGTTTCCGCTGTCGATGTATATTATGTTTTCCATTGTTTCGAATACTTCGTGGAACACCTGCCTGCTTTTGTTGTTATCAACACATCCAAGAAGCAGGGATATGTTATTATGATCATCCGGGAGAAGTTTTAAAAGCATTTCCGCGTCTTCGATGTAGCTGTCAACATATTCGATCTTTAATCCATATACGCTCCCGTATCTGAAAGCCAGCTTATATGCTTTGTTTTCTCCCAGGTCGCCCTCAATAAAATTCTGCCGGAGCAAATTTTTTCGTTCGACTACGTCCCCGTCGCAGAGGACGTAGCCCGGTTTATAATTGAGTGAATATAGAAGCCTGGACAGAAAGTATTGAACATAGCCGCCGGTGCCGCCGCAGCCTACCTGAACTATTTTAAAAACGTTTACAAATTTCAAGTCCAGGACACCGTTATTTATCTGCATAAGCAGTTGCCCCTTTCTAATACCGTTATCTTTCTGTCCCACTCCCGGGGGTAAGGCGCAAACACGTCGAGTTTATCTCGTTTGAAGTCCTGAAATACAATCCTCGGGTCAAGAGGTCTGTATTCACCCCCGCAGCTGTAACGCATTTCCAGTTCCCTTTTATTCCCGAAATTCCCCACTACACCGTAAATGCCGGTCCTTTTTTCCTCCATATTGTCGGTGCTTGAAAAAATCGGCGGCATAAAATGGTGACTGTGGATTTCTGCTGCAAGTACAAAGCGCTCTTCAAGTTCCAGGTTACGCTGAATTTCTACGCTGTAGCTTGTAACCTTTTGCTCGGGAATATATACGAAATACTGCCTTTTTTCATCGTCCCAGAAAAACTGTGCTTCTGCTTCAAGTTTCATAGAAGCCCAGCGCTCAAAGAAAGTTACTGCTTGTTGGAGAAGGTGCATAGGTATTTTGGTCGGAATTTTCGGCAGGAATTGTTCTTTAATTACATTTAATTCATCTACTTTCTCCTTTTTTACGCAGAAGACACCGAAAGGAGTCTCCCGTATTTCATAGAGGCCGTCCCGGCCCATGACTATGTTTACAGGCCGGGGGGCTTTTGCCATTTCTTCTAACGATGTATAGTAGCCTTTAAAGTACCCTCCGTTTTTCTTGGCCTTTATGACGGGAACGATTATGCCCGTCTTTTCATCGTACTCCATAGTTGTTCTTTTCTTGGTAAGCTCCGGGAAATCTTTCTCCAGCTGTTTTCTTATATCTTCCAGGCTTAACGTTCTGTCTTCGATATATATTTTGTGGCCTGCATAGCAGACAATGCGAGTTTTATCAACTTTTTCTTTCTTTTCCTTATTCTCTTTTTCTTCTTTCTTTTGAAGATCTCCCAGAGATTCTTCTCCTTTTAAACCTTCAAACAATCCTAAATCGGACATTTTTTATCCTCCTTTTTATTAATATTAGTATGAATTTTCTTCAGACACAGATAGAAACTCTCGGTAAGTACACATAGGCTCTAAAATGCTGCAGTCAAAACTCGTACCGTCCAAAAGCTCTAAGAGTTCCCTCAATACCATACCCGAGTTATTCGCACCACTATAGAGGTCATTATTCATCTCAGAGCTCAAGAATATCTCCGGTATTTTGTAAAGTTCTGTAAGGCTCTCTATTTTAGGTAAGGTGTTGTTACCAAAACAAATTTGGCCGCTACTATGGACATTTGAATAAGGATAGTGGTATATAATAGAGTTTTCTTTCAGCCTTAACCCGGTAAGCGCTCCTACCTTTGCTTGCTTAATCCTCTTATCTTTTACCGTAAAGAGAAATATGAGCTTCGGAAACGGTATGGACTCAAAAACCGTCTTGTAGTACTTGAACGGGCGGTTGACAGTTTCATACTCCATTGCTACTGTTTCGTCCTTAATCACCCCATTCCACTCCCGGGCAATGTATCTTACAGTGCCCGAAGGCAGCTCAACTTCTCTTTTTTGGGGCGGAACCATGCTTTCAAGAAAGGTTTCTGCAAGCTGTTCGAGAGATATTTCTACTTTTGTTTTTGTTGTGCCTATTGTTTCCCGATATATCCGGTTGTCGGGAGTAATTCTTATTACAAGGTCATCCATCCTAAGCTGATCCCCTTTCTGAAAGGTACTTACGGAGGAACCGTGAGAGTTCAAGCATATTTTTTGTAAAAAAATACGGTACCCAGTAAGGCCTGGCAAGTATCTCAAATCCGTATTTTGTTACAAACCAATCGTCGATAAACTCGTCACAGGGCAACCACCACATATCATCCTCTATTTTTTCGCCTATCTCTTTTATTTTTTTATCGAGAAAGTCAATCTCGCCTTTTGTAAGCTTATTAAAGCCGTTAATCTTAACGCGGTAGAGCATATATTCTTCACCGTCGATAGCAATATCATCTACCACCACGTTTTCAAATACTGTTTTTAAAACATATTCCATCAGCTCATAGTTTGTAGGATAAGCGGTGCCCGCTCTGAAACAGAGCTCATCAAGCTCATATCCCGCGTCATATAAGAGCTTTAGGCTGATAAATGTATGCATGCTCAATGCAAGCTCATCTCTTTGGTCTGCGCTCATGTAGGTTTCCTGCATAAAAGCATGCCTCCTTTAAATGTATTCGATCTCTGAAACTCTGGGCGGGAGATTGAATATTTTCAACCATGCCAGATGATCTATCTCGGTGAATTTGTGCAGTAAATTGCCCCTGTTTACATCATTATTGTCATAATCAAAAACTTCTTCATCTACCGTATATTCTTCTATTTCTTCAAGTGCAAGCAGGGTATCTTTATAAGCAAAGCTTTCAAAATCAACTTCTGTGGCGCAACTTTTAGTAAAAAATTCTAGATATACTCGAGCCACCCTGGCATAATTATCGTCTCTTTCTTCTCCCAGGTTCAGGATGTTTTCTTTGAATTTATCAATATCAATCATAAAGCATTCCCCCTTTTTTTACAGTAAAAGCACCGGCCTTTAAATTGACCAGTGCTTTTGGTTTTTTACGCACTCTTTTTGACTTCTGCTACCTTTACTGGAAGCAGTAAGTATAACAGGTCAGGGTTCTCTGCCCTTTGAACAACAATGGGGTTGAGCGGACCGTTAAACAGCAGTTCCAGCTTGTCGTTGTTTTCGTTAGCCTTCAAGCAGTCCAATAAATAATTGGGATTGAAGGCTAACTCCAGTTCTTCTCCCTCTTTTTCTATGTCTATGGGTTCTTGTACAGAACCTACCTCAGAAGTTGCCAAAAGCGAGAGAATGCTGTCCTTGATCTCTGCTTGGACTACGCTTTTATCGATATCCGCAACAACAAGACAGCGTTCTACACTAGAAAGAAGTGCAGCTCTATCAGCTTGTATTCTTGTGCTGGCTTTATCCGGTATTACCCCGTATACATTGGGATAGCTGCCGTCTAGAAGACGAACAGTTATTTCTACATCTTTTGTTTTAAAGCAGGCTTTTTTGTCAGAAATCTGAACATAGATGGTTTCTTTCGGATCTATGTGCAGCCTGCTTACTTCTACAAGTGCCCGGGCAGGTACTACTGCCGTTATCTCCGGCGTAGAAGGCACCTGTATCTTTTTGATTGCCAGCCTATAGGCGTCTGTTGCTATAAAAGATATTGAATTATCTTTCCCCGACTGTAAACAGACGCCCGTCAGTATGGGCCGATTATCTGACTTTGCAACCGCAGGAAGAACCTGCAGCGCTGCCTCTTTCAGGGAATCGAATTTTATTTCAAATTCTTGCTTATCCGATAATTGCGTTTCCTGGCTGTCGGGGAAGTCTGCCTTTGCATAACAGTTAAGCCCTATTTTGCTTTTGCCCTGCTTGATTGTGGCCTTGGATTCTTCTTCGATGATTTCCACTGCTCCATTAGACAGGCTTTTTACAAGCTCTAAAAACCTTTTTGCCGGCAGCACTATGCTGCCATGTTCTTCCACTTTCTCCACAGGTACCTGGCATGTTATTTCCATGTCCAGGTCGGTACCCCTTAAATGAAGCATATTTTCTTCTGTTTCCATGCACACACCTTTTAAGGCTTCAATGTTAGCCCTCTGTGGCACCGCCCTGCTAACGGTTTGTAAACCATAATACAAATTTTCCCTGTCTACTTTTAGTTTCATTTATGTGTTTCCCCCTTTTAATTATTTTTTTGCCCGGGGAAAACACCGATCCCCCGCCCGGGGGATAGTTAAGTTCCCCCGAGCGGGTTTTTTATTATATTATTATGTGTACATACTTTTTAACTACATCCAGGAGTTCTTTTTTACCCACCGTTTGTGTGGCATGGTCAAAAAACTCATCGGCCTGTTTGTTAAGGCCCTCCTGTCTTAATTTAGACTCAACTCTGCCGATGATTTGAAGAACATTAAGGTCTTTGGGCAGATTGCAATAAGGCTTAGCCTTCAATACAATTACTGTCCTTCCATTAGGTTTTTAAGATAATAGATTTCTGACCATTTCAGAAATAATTCTTCTCTGTTTTTTGATGCGTAAAGAAGCGTTAGTCCATGTGCGCTTATTTTTTCTATTACTCCCCAAACAGGGTCGACACCTTTGACGACTGCTTTTACCGTGCTTCCTTGCTGTAGGCCGGGAGGCGATTCGTAGATATGCCTCAATTTGACAAAATCAAAAAATATTCTCCCGACCTTACAGGCGGTGAACACTTGAAAAGCATATTCATTCACAACTATATCTCCCGCGTTGTCCTCTATTATGTTTCTCTGGACGCCCTCGAGAGGCTCTCCGTTTTTTGACTCATCGGTAAGGAGTTTTTCTGTATATTCTTTGTGAGTCAAAAGCATACCATTTGACAGGTATACCGCTGTAAATTCAGGGGATATTGCTACGCAAACTTCCCCCTTTTTCCCGGGATAATCTTTCACTATGGCGAAACTCCCGCCACCATAATGAATAATATCGTGTTCCGGGAAAAACTTTTCCAACCTTTGTTGCAGGCAGCTTATCACAGCAAGGCCACCTGCCTTAATACTGCCAGTATAACGTGGGCTATGATGTAGCCGGTTCCAAGCATAATTATGAAAGGGAGTATTTTTTCTGCTGTTTCGGAAAATATGTCAAAAAAGAACTCCGAAAAATCCCTTTCCTTTACCCGTGCTTTTTTTAATGCACGACTTTTTATCCTTTCGTGTTCAACCATAATACTTGGCCGAGCACGGAAGCGCCCCTTAGCCGGGACGCTTAATATCCGTCCCGGCCGGGACACCTCCTTTAAAATATTTTTTTTGAAAAACAAAAAGGCCTTGCTACACCTCTTTAAAGGCATAGTAAGGCCTATTTTTTACCCTTTTTTCTGCCTGCGTTATCTACAGGCTTTATCCTCTCTTTGTCCAACCTTCTCCGGCTCCGGGACAGAGAGGTTACCAGACAGACATCAGTCTGTCCTGTCGGTGCCTCCTTGCCCTCCCTTCTGCGGGGCGGGAGACTTCTTAAATACTATACTTTTATTATAAAGAAAGGGCTGAATAATTGCAAGAAAAAACCTACCTAAAAAGGCAGGTTCAGACTGTAGACAAAGTATTTAAAGCGTTAGTGTAGGGAAATTACCCTCATGAACGAGGCCGCGAAGGAATGATCTCACAGGTTGTGTATAAAATGATACGTGTCAGGATAATTATTTTAAGCCGGGTCGCAGTACTTACCCAAAAACAGTATGGTGCCCGTTTCCTCATCGGCTATTATAAAGATAAAAGGTCTGTTGGCGATGAAAGTTGGCGGCTCAACGGCAGCTGATTCTTTCATAATCACCACCGTGGCACCGGCCGCTTCGCTTCCTTCTTCATTGACCTCAATAACCGCTTTATGCAGCACATTGCTGATAAAAATACCATTGCGAATTCCTGAAAAAATTGCCCGGTCACTGAAGGCTTCTCCCATGCCCAAAGCAGTTAGGGCATCTTTTAACTCTTTTATGCCGTATTCTATTTTAAAGCGTGGTATTTGCAGAATTACATCTTCCTTCTTGGCAACGTTTTTTCTTATTTTGTGCCATTTTTCCTCGTCCATTGCGGCAATGAAGTCATTTAATAATACTCCTTCTTGGGGTAGTATGGCATACATGGCAATCTTCCCCTTGCCGTAGGGAAGCCGCACCGCTTTATAGTCATCTCCCCTGGCATACTCTACTTCACCCGTTCTCCGCATCATTTTAATGTCTTGAGGCGTACCTTCCGTAGCATAAAATTTGGCGCTGACCGTATTTTCCTCTTTAAACCGCTCCGACCACTGACCTTTAAAGTATATGGCATTTATTAAGTACATGACAACCTGGGGTGATATGGGCCCCTCAATCATTTTCTCGATTTTGCCTTTGGTGGCATCGTCAATCCAGTTATTGATCTTGTTAGGAGCATCCTGCCGGGAAAAGTCCAGTTCAGTAATATAAGCATCAAAAAATTCCCTGTTACCAGTTAAAAAGTCTTCTTTAATATCCTCGCCTTCCCTGATCCAGATAGAATTATTGATACTCAGGTCAACTTTACTATCAGCCTGTTCCAAATATCTCAACAAATTTTTATAGCTTTGGTTGACAGTGTTTGTTTCTATTCCCTCATATTGCAAAGCCTCAGCCATTGCCTCCCTGGTGGTATCCCGGGCTCCCTGATAGGTCATAGAAAGGGCGGTGGAAATGCTTAAAGGAGATATAAATATATTTTTATCTTCATCTACCTTATTAAGCTCTCGAAAAATTTCCCAGGCAAAGCTGCTGTTTCTGCGGACAACAGTCTCATCTATTTTATCCATGGTAAATGACACATTGCCGCCAGTAGAACCGCACCCCGTGAGCAAAACCGCTATAAGAACTATGCAGGTCACCAAATACAATAATCTTTTCATAAAAACCAACTCCTTTTGCCGTAAGCTCTTAACCAATTAGACGTATCTAGGGCGAAATTGTTCAGACTTTTTGCCATTTTCATAGAAAAAGTGCTGTGACCCCAGCGGTAAGCTCTCACAGCACTTAATCCAAATCTTTATTGTTTAATTTTACTACTATCCAACCGCAGTTAGAGGCATCGCTTGGCTGCGGGATGCAACGGCCAAGAATACGTTAGAATATCCCATCTCCCTGAGAGTGTTTGCCGCATTTTGCATCGCCAGATCCGGTACGTTGTTTTCCTGACTCAGATGCGCCAACACCACCCGGGTTGTATCCTTGGTAACAAATCGGCCTATGGCCTGGGCGGCATCGTCATTAGAAAGATGCCCCTGGTGACTTCTAATGCGGTTTTTTAAAATCCAGGGGTAGGGTCCTGTAGTTAGCATTTTTGAGTCATGATTAGACTCCAAGATCAAGGTGTTACAACCTCGCAAAAACTTTTCCATGGAATTGGTCAGGCAACCGGTGTCGGTAAGCAGCCCAAGCCTTTTATCACCTCGGGTAAATGCAAAGCTGCAGGGATCGGCTGCATCGTGACAGGTGCCAAATACATCTATTCCCAAATCACCAATTTGAAAGCTCCTCCCTACCGCGATGCATACGCAGTTCTTTTCGGCAATCTTACCGACACATGGTTCCATAGCCTCCCAGGTATACTCGGTGGCATAAACAGGCAAGTCAAAACGGCGGGACAGCACTCCCACGCCCCAGGTATGATCCCGATGTTCGTTGGTGACCATGATGGCATCCAGATCAGCCGCACGGCGTCCCATGCTTTCCAGAGCCTTCTGCACCCGCACACCGCTTAAGCCGGCATCCACCAAAATCTTAACTTGTTTGGCTTCTATGTACAGAGCATTACCCGAACTGCCGCTAAATAAAGTGCTAAAATACATTATAGAGCTTTCTCCTCTTCCTTTTGCTTACCTAGAACAAAAGTTTCTTCACGACAGCAGCCCATCCCTTTTAATTACTTCTAAAAAATTGCTTTAAAAAGTCATCAACACCATCACCACCACAGGAATGGTGATTACCGAAAGCAGTGTAGATATCAGCACCCCCTGGGAGCCCAGTTTGCCGTTACCGCCGTATTCTTCGGCCAGAATAGGAGTGTTGGCTGCGGCAGGCATAGCGGCTATGATTACCGGCACACCCAGAAGCAGAGGATTGTCAGTAAACAATTTAAGCGCAGCTAAAATGAAAAGAGGAATTAGCAGCAAGCGGATAAGACTTATAGCGTAAACCCGCCAATTACCAAGCATTTTATCTGTTTCAATTTTGGCCAGTATGGCACCCACTATAATCATGGAAAAAGGCGGCGTCATATCCCCCAGCAGCTTAATAGTACCTACCAACGCCTCAGGAAGCGGTATGGAAGTAATAAACAAAAATAAGCCTATGATTACTGCAACGGTACCGGGATTTAAGATCAGCGCCCAATTGTCCCGCATACTGCGCTTTTGACCACGGGTTAAAAATAGTACACCTACGGTGAAAATAAGCAAACTAAAGGGCATATTGTAAACTGCGCCAAAAAAAATCGCTTCATCACCATAAACTGCTTGCAGCACCGGGTAGCCCATAAATCCCACATTGGAAAACATGGTCATAAATTTAAAGACACCAATTTCTTCTTCCTCTGCACGCAGAAGCATAGGTACTATAAGAGCCATCAAAAATAAGAGGATGTAAACAACTAAAGATACCAGCAAAAACTGCATGCTTTGCAATAGGACTTGGGGAGTAACTGGCTTGTACATAGCCGATATTATCATACCGGGGAGAAAAACCTTCAGCAGCAACGAAATCATACCTCTTGTGGCCCGATCATCAAAATAGTTTCTTTTTCTTGCTATATAGCCCACTATAATTAGTGAGCCTTTTGCAGATTTTTAATCCTTTGAATACGAAGGGGTTGAAGTGAATAAAAAAGGACTTCACCCCAAATGTGAAGAATTTTTCAAGTGACAACCAAAAAAATCACAAAGGAGTGAAGTCACTTGTATATTCTCCAACAAACTCTATTTTCCTTCGAAGAATTATTAAAAATTGAATATGGAGAACGACTACCCATATTTTTTAGTGCTTTAGATTTAACCCCATACGTTAAAGAATTAACTTCTAAATCACCCCAAGGTGCTAAGGGTTATAACCGTCATGCAATTTTAAGGGCTCTTTTAGTTGCACCGCTGGAAGGGATTTCAACATTTACTTCTCTAAAAAAGCGACTAGATTCAGATATTGTTTTTCGCTACCAATGTGGCTTTAACGCAATTCAAGATGTACCGTCTATTTCTACTTTTAGCCGTATTTTTAAGAAAATAACTCAAAAGAAACTAGCTGAAAAATTATTTCATGACTTAGTAGAAGAATGTCGTAAAGAAGGAATTATTAACGGAACTAAAATAGCTATTGATAGTACCGCTATTAATGCATATGAGAAAAAACAACCAAAGTCTAAGTGCAAGGACAGCAATAATGCTACTTGGGGAGCCAAATTCGATAGTTTCAAGAATAAAATAACTTGGTTTGGATACAAACTTCATTTAGCTGTAGATACAGAAAGTGAATTGCCTGTAGCTTTAGAAGTGACCCCTGCTCATGTTAATGATGGTGATATGGGACCAGTTCTCATTGATAAAGTCAACTCCCAGGCTTCTTTAAAGCAGATAAACTTTATCATGATGGATGCAGGTTATGACCAAAAAAAGAACTATGAAGCAGCCCATAATGTTGGTGCACAGGCAATTATTCCTCTTAATTTACGTAACGAAAAAGAACCTCCTGAAGGATTTTCTTCAAATGGTACTCCCCGTTGCTCCATGGGCTATGACATGGTGTACTGAGGTCAGAATGGAAAATGGTTAAAATTTCGTTGTCCCCATGCAGTAGGTAAAGTAGATTGCCCTTTCGGTATAATTTGGTGTTCTTCTTCTAATTACGGCATGGTTAAAAAAATTGATGCAACTAAAGACTTAAGGAGATTTTCAATTCCTCACCGTGATTCAGAAAACTGGCAAAAGCTCTATGATGAGCGTACAAGCGTAGAAAGATGTAATTCTCGTTTAAAAGAATATTTAACTTCCAATGATATCCATGTTCAAGGTATTGAGAAGGTAACTACATACCTATATATCAATGCAATTATTTTGTTGGCATCTGCTTTAGCGCTTAAAAAAGCTAGTATTGAGAAAAAGCAAGCGGCGTAAAGCATCTAAAAAGAAA
>Ga0182240_100579_pt1 | contig 10486 bp, 8 predicted proteins | sample hydfrates4_PW_90_FD_145594 | JGI IMG/M metagenome (GOLD analysis project Ga0182240, IMG submission 145594) | Subsurface microbial communities from deep shales in Texas, USA - hydraulic fracturing test 4_PW_90 | ecosystem: Environmental > Aquatic > Deep subsurface > Shale gas/oil reservoir >...
CATATAATAAAATCGCCTATAAATAAGAAAAAGGCGGGCATTTTCACAAATACCCACCCCAACTATTGACAAAGAGCCATTATTAAAAAGCCAAAAGAGCCTGTAGATTATCAAAGGAATAAACCTTAAGTGTCCTAATATCTCCAAAGGACCCGTATAATCTAGAACCTTTATCTTTAACCTGTAGAGCAAGCATTTTTTCTATTAATTCACAATGTAGAGATTTATCTCCAATGTTTTTAGCAATTCTAGCAGCTATAGCATACACAGCCGTAGATTCTTGAGTATCTAGCGGTTCTCCGGTTTCTATACTATATTTGGAATAAATCCCTTCCCTATCATAAATTTGATTTCTTATCCATTCTATGCTTTCTCTTCTAGCTAATCCCACTTCACTCAAGTGCATTACTACAAGCATAGAATCTATAATATTTATATAATCTTCCTTAATATATTTCCCTTCAGATATTTTATAGGTTTTTTGATATAAAGGTAAACTATCGCTGATAAATCCATTTCTAATAACTTCTAATCCCTTTTCATATATTTTATTCCATTCTTTATCTAGAACTGATAACTGCTTAATGGTAAAAAGGTCCATATATGAAAGAGTTATTTGGTCTGAAGTGTATGAAAAGTTTTCTTCATAATAGTCCGTAAGATAATCATCTTTAACACTGTACCTTATCAGTCCTTTATTTATCTTCTTTAAGGTACTGAGATATTTTCTATCATCCCATAGGTTATAGGCATATATCAATGCCCTAGCTATCCTTAGGTCATCTATTGCTGCTGAACTTTTCGACAGGTCTTTATTTCCTTCCCTTATCCTCCATCTTATCAAACCACTATCAAGTAACATGTTTTTGTTTACGTATTCATAGTGTAAATCAAATTTTTCTTTTTTGTTATTTTTAACATAATAAATCATTATTAACCCCTCTGATTCGGAAAGAACCTCATGACCAGATGCATAGGGTTGTACGTTATCTGAATCTAAAAAATTAGTATAAATTCCTCCTCCCTCAGAAACCATCTCTCTTTCTATAAAATTAAGGCATGCTTTTTCTTCAAAAATAAAACTATTGTTGAACTCGATTTCTGATTCTTGAACTCCTTTAAACTTAAAAGATCTTGAATATTTGTACATTAATAGAACCCCTACACCTATAAGTGTCAAAGCTATAAAAACTGATATAAAACGTCTCATAACATACCTTCTCCATTCAAAAAATAAAAAACATATTTAATATATTCTATATTAAATATGTTTTTCCTTTAAATATATAGGTTAAACAATTTTTTTCTGGTCTTTATCCTAAAACATGATAACCGCAATCAACATGGATATTTTCGCCAGTTATTCCTGTACCGAGATCACTACATAAGAACAATGCCGTATTTGCAACTTCTTCAGTTTTTACAGCTCTCTTCATAGGAGTCCTTTTTTCAAATTCCTTAAGCATCTTGGTGAAGCCTTTTACCCCTTTTGCTGCCAAAGTTTTTATAGGCCCTGCTGAGATAGCATTTACAGTTATACCTTTCTCTCCTAAGTCAGATGCTAAGTACCTAACGCTTGCTTCCAATGCAGCCTTGGCTACACCCATTACATTGTAATTTGGAGCAACTCTCTCTCCACCTAAATATGTCATTGTAACAATACTGCCCCCTTCAGTCATTAAAGGCTTTGCATATTTTGTTACAGCCACTAGGGAATAGGAACTTATGTTTTGGGCCATAAGATAACCTTCTCTAGATGTGTTATAGTAATAACCTTGCAGTTCTTCCTTTTTAGCGTGGGCAATACTATGAACTACTCCATGAAGAACCTCCATTTTTTCTTTAAGCTCACTAAAAGCCCTTTCAATATCTTCATCTTTAGTCACATCACATGATATCAAAACTTTATCTGATATCCCTTCCTCTTCTAACAATTTTTCTATATTATCTCTGCTCTTTTGTCCAAAATATGTAAATGCAAGCTTGGCTCCTTCTTCATGAAACTTTTTGGCTATTCCCCATGCTATACTCCATTTATTTGCTATGCCCATAACTAAAACATTTTTGTCTTTAAGCAAACCTCCCATTACTTTTCCTCCTTATTATATAAAAATACAAATCAATTATACAATAATTATAAATAAAACTCAAAAAAACAAGTTTTTAACAAATTGTTTAATCCTTCTGTTACTAAACAAAAGGATTAAATTAGCTCAGTAAAGTCTCAATTTCATTCAGCAATGATTCAAATACATCTAATGCATCATTAATAGGTTTTGGAGTAGTCATATCAACACCTGCCTTTTTAAGCAGGTTTAGTGGATAATCTGAGCCGCCGCTCTTTAAAAAGTCTATATACTTGCTAACTGCTTCAGAACCTTCATTTAATATTTTTTGAGATAGGGCAACAGCTGCAGAAAAGCCTGTGGCATATTTGTACACATAAAACGGATTATAAAAGTGAGGTATTCTAGCCCACTCATATTTTATCTCATCATCTACGCAAATATCACTTCCATAATATTTTTGATTTAGAGAGTAGTAAAGTTCACACAGCAAGTCGGTAGTGAGGGCTTCACCTTTTTCCAGCTTTCCATGAATCTCTTTTTCAAATTCTGCAAACATAGTCTGTCTGTATACTGTACCTCTAAATTGTTCTAGGAAGTGATTTAGTAGATACAATCTTTTCTTTTTATCTTTTGTTTTCTTTAACAAATCGTTCATTAAAATTGATTCATTAACAGTTGAAGCTACTTCAGCAACAAAAATTTTATATCCTGAATATATGTAGGGTTGATTTTTGTTGGAGTAGTATGTATGCATTGAATGTCCCATTTCGTGGGCAAGAGTGAACACATCATTAATTGTATCCTGATAGTTTAAAAGTATATATGGGTTACTAGTATATGTACCCCAGGAGTAAGCTCCACTTGTTTTACCTTCATTTTCAAAGACATCAATCCACCCTTCCTTGAAAGCTTTATCCATTATTGATATATACTCATCTCCCAGGGGTTTCAATCCTTCCTTCACCATCTGAACCGCTTCATCATAATCTATATCTTCCCTATCTTCGCTAACTAACGGAGTATATAAGTCGTACATGTGGAGTTCATCGAAATTCAAGGCCTTCTTTCTGAGTTTCACATAGCGGTGCATCAAATCCATTCTTTCATGTATGGTCTTAATTAGGTTATCATAGACCGAAACCGGGATATTGTCATCATCTAATGAAGCTTCAAGGGCTGAATTATATTTTCTTACTCTACTGTGAAATATATCCTTCTTTAGACTGGAAATAAGTGTAGCTCCATAGGTATTTTGTAGATTGATATAGGATTTATAAAAGCCCTTAAAGGCATCCTTCCTAACTCTTCTATCCTTATTTTCAAGGAACTTAATAAAGTTTCCCTTTGTAAGCTCTATCTTATTTCCTTTATCGTCTTTGATTATGGGGAATTTTATATCAGCATTATTAAGCATGGTAAATATATTTTTAGGAGATAATGATACCTCTCCCATCATTGCTAAGATTTTTTCTTCAGCCTCTGATAAAACATGTTCTTTTTGTCTTAAAAGTTCTTCAAGATAAAATTTATAAAGTCTTAATTCCTCATTCTCTTTCAAAAACTTATCTATTGTTTTCTCATCTATCGATAAAATCTCTGGTACTATAAAGGAAAGTGCACCTCCTATTTTTACACTTAGTGCAGTAGCTTTATCGTATAAAGCCTGATACTTAGATATCCTATTATCCTCATCCTTTTTCATCTTTGAAAACACAAATAAGTTTTCTGCTTTCTTGTTTAATTCGTCCTTCAGTTTTAAAGTTTCAAGAAGAGTACTCGCTGATTCACCTAATCTTCCTGCAAACTCTGTAATTTTTTGAAGAAGTTTTGAAACCTCTTCATAATCTTTTTGCCATGCTTCTTCCGATTCATACATTGCTTCTATATTCCACTTGTACTTTTCTGGAATATCATTTCGACTTTTTACTTTTCCTTCTTTATTATTTTCCTTTTCCATACTGTCGCCTCCTTAAACTCGTTTACACCTTTATTGTTTCTAGAAAATATTAAATATATTACTGTCGGACTAATATCTCTTTCATTTGCTCCACCACATACTCTAAGTCTTCTCTTGTAACATCCTTATTAGTTACAAACCTATACTCTCCATCCTCCTGCCCATTTATTTTTATATTTCTATCCAAAAGTTTTGAGATAAGTTTTTCTTCTTTAATTATTTCATTAGGTAATTCAAAGAAAACCATATTTATATCGTTTCTATCAAACTTTACATTTATTCCTTCTATTTTGGACAGTTCTTCAGCAAGGTATTGAGAATTCTGATGGTCTTCCTCTAATCTGTCTACCATTTTTTCTAAGGCTATAATGCCAGCTGCAGCTATAATACCGGCCTGTCTTAATCCCCCACCCATTAATTTCCTATTTTTTCTTGCATTTTTAATAAATTCCTTGCTTCCAGCCAATATTGAACCTATAGGTGCAGCTAACCCCTTTGAAAGACAAAACATTATGCTATCGGTATACTTTGTTATTTCCTTTACGTCTACATTTAATGCCTTTGCCGCATTAAAAACTCTTGCACCATCTAAATGTATCGGTATCCCAGTCTTTTCTGCAACCTTTTTTATCTCGTTCATATTGTCAATGCTTACTACTGCTCCACTGGAATGGGCATTTTCTATACATATTAAGCCAGTACGTGGAAAATGAATGTCTTCATCCCTAATTGCATTCTCTACATCTACAGGGTTCATAGTACCATTTTTTCCTTCTACAGCTCTAAGCTGTACCCCTGCAATAACAGCTGAAGCTCCTACTTCGTGCATAACGATATGACAATTTTTTTCTACTATTATTTCATCACCTCTATTGGTATGGGTGAGAATTGCCAGCTGATTTCCAAAGGTACCACTTGGAACAAAAATCGCATCTTCTTTTCCGATTATATCTGCTGCCTTTTTTTCAAGTTCATTTACTGTAGGATCGTCACCGTAAACATCATCCCCCACTTCTGCCTCCGCCATAGCCTTTCTCATTTCATCTGTAGGTATTGTAACAGTATCACTTCTTAAATCAATTATTTTCATGATTATCCCTCCATATTTCACATTTAATTCAATTTTAAACCATCATAGAAATTTTTTCAAAATTTTCATTGCATAAAATTAATTTGATTTATTGTTTAAAAATATTGGTATATTAATAAAGTAATAATATAATAGATGTATAGCAATTATTACCGGGAGGCCGATCTTAATGGGCAATATAATTATATCTAAAATTCTCACTCTATTACTAATAGTAGTTTTTTACTTTGCTGCTGCCAAGGCACTGGTATATTTAATGCCTTTCATCTTAGGATGGATAATTTCAATCATTATAGAGCCTATGGTGAACTTTTTCCAAAAAAAGCTGAAATTATTTAGGGGATTGTCTTCCTTTATATCAATAATAATATTTGTAGCTTTTGGGAGTATGGTTATTACTTTCATCGGAGGTCTAATAATAAATGAGCTTACTAAACTCACAAACAGACTTCCAGAATTAAGTGCCGAACTTAATAATTATGTGTACTACATTTTAAACAGATTTCAGGCTTTTTACATAGATATACCGGGTGAAGTTACAAAAACTCTTTCTAACTCTTTGAGCAATTTTTTAAACAGTCTAACAAAATACATCGCTGTTTTTGCAACTTCTACTTTAAATTTTTTAACTGCTATTCCCAATCTTTTGCTGCTTATTTTATTTAGCTTAATATCAGCCTTCTTTATCTCCAAGGATAAGAAAAAAATAGTTAGATTCATAAGGGCTCAAATTCCGTCAAGTATCTTGAAAAGCAAAAATATAAGAATCATAAAGGATGATTTAATTTTTGCACTGTTAGGCTATTTTAAAGCTCAGTTAATCCTTATGTCAATCACCTTCGTTGAAAGTGCAGTTGGATTAAGTATTATTGGTGTCAATTATTCGATACTTATAGCTTTAGTCATCAGTGTTGTGGATGCCTTACCTGTTTTAGGCTCTGGTTCCATCTACATACCTTGGATTATAAGCAAGCTCATATTTAATAATTTTAGAGAAGCTTTATTTCTTTTTATAATATACATAACGATTACTCTTGTAAGGCAAACCTTAGAACCCAAAATTTTAAGTACTCAAATTGGACTATACCCCTTAGTGACTCTAATGTCAGTTTACATAGGACTCAAACTTTTTGGATTTTTAGGTATCATTTTAGGTCCTATAATAGTCATTACACTTATCGCTTTTCAAAAGATAGGGATATTTCCAAAATGGAAAGTTTATAATAACGATATCAATAAATAAGGACTAATTAAAATTCAAAAGAAAATTATTTATTTTTGTAAATCAAATTATTTTATTAAGCACCCCCAATAAAGTTCGAAAAGTAACGAACTTTATTGCGGGTGCTCGATTGTTACGATTATGTAATAACATCTCAAACGGTTGGTTTTTTCCAATGTAAACGTTTCTTCTTTTATCAATACACCTTTACATTTTTTCTGAATATGCTATAATTATTCATTATATTCATAATATATTAAGGGAGTGATTCCATGGAAAAGCTTTTATATTTTATACCCCCTGAGGACCATAATTTAGAAACTTTGAGTTCTCTTCTTGAAAGACACAGTGAAATAAAATTTGTTTCTTTAGTTGCAGTAGACCTTGGCAACAATCACACCGACGAAAAGATCCCTGTAGAAGTATTTAAGGAAGATATTGATGGCTTCTTAAAAAATGGAGTGCAAACAGATGGTTCTAGTGTTTTTTTACCTAAAATCGCAGAACTAAATGATGCCAAGGTGGATATAATTCCAGACCTCGATGTTAAATGGTTTATAGATTATAACTTCGACCATATAGATCCTGAAACTAATCTACCTGTAGCAACACTCATTATACCATCTTACCTTGTTCATAACGATAAATATGTAGGCTCTCGAGCTATATTAAAGTCAGCGATATCTAATTTCAAACAAGAAATTATAAACGTATTTAAAGATCATCCTAATCTTTTAAAAGAATTCGAAATAGATTCTCCAGAAGACATTTCGGATGTTATACTAACTACTGCTACGGAACTTGAATTTTGGGTTCAAACTCCTGGCGATAAGGCTGATGTAGAAAACTTATCTACTTCACAAATCCTCAAGGAACAATACTGGAAGCGTACTGTAGGTCCCGTTCGAAGTGCTCTTGAAAAATCACTTATTATGTTAAACAACTACGGCTTTGAAGCTGAAATGGGCCATAAAGAAGTTGGAGGAATACCATCATCCTTAACAAAGGACGGCAAGTTCACTCATATCATGGAACAGCTTGAAATCGACTGGAAATACGACCACGCAATGCAAAGCTCTGATAATGAGCTCTTTGCAAGGGAAATAATAAAAGATACATTTGTCAGCCACGGTCTTGATGTAACTTTTTTAGCTAAACCTATAGAAGGAGTAGCAGGAAGTGGTGAACATACCCATGTTGGGGTGGCTGTAAAATTAAGTAATGGAAAAGTTCGTAATCTATTTACACCTTCCGATATGACTAAAGATTTCATGAGTACTGTTGGTTGGGGCGCATTAATGGGGCTTCTTAAAAATTATGAGGCCGTAAATCCCTTTGTTACTTCTACAAATGATGCTTTGAACAGATTAAAACCTGGTTTTGAGGCACCAGTTTGCATAGTATCATCTGTAGGCCATAGAGTAGAAACTCCTTCAAGAAACCGTACTGTCTTAACTGGTCTAGTTAGGGATATGAACAATCCCCTTGCCACAAGATTTGAAGTAAGGGCACCAAACCCTACTACTAATACTTACTTAGCAACAGCAGCCATCTACCAAGCTATGCTAGATGGAATCAAAGCCGCAATCACCTCACAAAAAACTACTAAGGAATTGGAAAAAGAATTTTCAAAGCCTGCCGGCGAGGAAGGCTTCTATCTTGAAAAAAATAGAGCCTATAGAAGCGAAGAAGATGTCTTTGAGCATTATACTCAAGATGAAAGAGATAAGTTGTTTGGAACTCCACCTGCAACTGTCTGGGAAAACATAAAAAATCTGGACCTCTATCCGGATAAATATAAAGTGCTAACCCAAGGCGAGGTATTCAGCAAAGAAGTAATAGAATCTTTCAAATCCAGTGTCTTAATGCAATGGACTGCCGAACTTAAAAATAGAATTATACCGGCCAATATGACTTTGGTTAGAGAATATAAAAAGCTTCATAGCGGTGATAATGTTACTGACTTAGATGTTGTAAACTGGGAAAAAATAAATCAATTACGTTATTACCTGATGAAGGACAGTCTAAATCAAAAATCTTTGTTTACTAGAATAAGAGAAGGCATAGAGCGTAAAGACTACGACTTGGTTTCTGATTTGCAAATAGAAATGAATGAAAAAATCAATTTACTTAAAAAACTATATATGGACTATAAGAGAAATCTTTTTGAATTAGAATAACATAAAAGCACCCTTTAGTGGTGCTTTTTTTGTATATAAACTACTCTACTAGATAAAACTATGCATGAACTCAAAACATGAACCGTCTAAATCCTAGTTTGAGGTGATTAAATGGATTTTTTTAATTTTAAAGAATTAGAAAAACTAAATCTACATGATATAAATTTAGGTATACGTCCATTTATATCCTCTTTCATAATACTTGTTATCTCTTTTTTGCTGATTAAATTGGTAATGGTAGTAACACAAAAAATAATTGAAATAACCAAGTTTAATGAACAAAGAGAGAAAACCTTAAAAAGTGTTATCGACTCTGTTGCCGCCTACTTTATTCTTACTTTTGCAATACTAAACATAATGAGTGAATTTGGTCTTATAAAAAAAGCCACAATCATTACCGGAGCTGGGATTCTTACATTAATAGCCGGTTTTGGAGCCCAAAATCTTATAAAAGACGTAATTAACGGTTTTTTTATTCTTTTTGAAAGGCAAATGAAAGTTGGGGACTTTGTTGGTATAAACGAGGAATACTTTGGTACTGTTGAGGAAATTGGATTGAGGTCTACCGCTATTAGGGAATGGTCTCTAAGAAAAGTATATATACCAAATGGGCAAATTAAAACACTGAAAAACTACTTTAAAGATAGGGCACGTGTAATTGCTGAAGTAGTTATTCCCTTTGAAGAAAATCATGAAGAAGTTCAAAATACATTAAAAGAAATATGTTCTATTATAAACGATAGGCACGCAGATCGCTTATATAAAATCGGCAATACTAATTATTCAGAGTTCGATGTGTTGGGCGTAGTTTCTTTAGATGGTAGATATGGAGGAGCAAAGTATATAATAACTGGCGTAGTTATGCCACACCATCAGTGGTTTGTTCGAAATCGTCTTTATGAAACTATCTTAATCGTATTTAACGAAAAAAATATAAAAATTGGTTATCCCAAACCATGGTTTTACGAGGACTCAGATAAAAATTGAACAATTTAGTAGGTGTTTTTATAATCAGGTGAGATAAAAAATAATAATTAAACCTTTATTTTTAATTTTCCCAACATCTCAAATAATTCTTTCTTAGACCTGGGCAAAGGATATTGTTCTTTAATCTCCGGGTTGCTTTTGATGATTTGTTCAAAGACATCAACAATCCAAGGTTTTTGAAGGTTAGCAGATTTTAATACTTTTGTATTTTCAAAAATCTCTTGAGGTTTTCCTTCCTTTAAAATTTTTCCATCATTTATTATATAAATATAATCGGCCCATGAATATATACTGTTTACATCGTGGGTGGAAATTATAATGGTTTTGCCATCTTCGTTAAGTCCTTCTAAAATCCCCATTATATCCTTTGCACTTTTCGGATCTAAATTGGCAAGAGGTTCATCAAGTATAATCACTTCCGGATCCATTGATAATATCGCAGCAATAGAAACCTTCTTTTTTTCTCCACCGCTTAAAAAGTGTGTAGGTCGGTCCCTTAGATTTCTAATATCTAACTGATCGATAACTTTCTCTACCCTAGCTTTAACTTCATCTTCAGATAATCCTAGATTCATAGGCCCAAAGGATATTTCCTGAAACACACTTGAAGAAAATAACTGAACATTTGAATCTTGAAAAACTATCCCTACTTTGCTTCGAAGCCTTATCATTTCTCTTTTGTTGTACTTGATTTCCTTTCCTTCAAAAAAAATCTTTCCAGAGAAGGGTTTATAAACACCGTTTAAATGCAGAAACAGAGTAGTTTTACCAGCACCATTTGGCCCTACTATACCTATTTTTTTCCCTTTTTCTACTCTTATAGATAGACCTTTTATAGCGTGAGTATTATCAGGATACTTATAATGTAAATCCACTGCTTCAATTATATTATTAAGCAAAAAAATCTCCTCCAAGTCACCAGTATGCGTTCATTTAAATTATAACAATCGTTAGTAATATCAAAGTATATATACATATAAA
>Ga0182240_100581_pt1 | contig 10470 bp, 9 predicted proteins | sample hydfrates4_PW_90_FD_145594 | JGI IMG/M metagenome (GOLD analysis project Ga0182240, IMG submission 145594) | Subsurface microbial communities from deep shales in Texas, USA - hydraulic fracturing test 4_PW_90 | ecosystem: Environmental > Aquatic > Deep subsurface > Shale gas/oil reservoir >...
GGTAGCATTCCTTTGGGGTTGTCTTTTGGTCTCTATAAAGACTATCTTAAAAGAGTGTCCTAGAATAAATAATAAAAGATACCTAGCGCTGATTGCTGGGATTATTTTAGGATACTTAATGATAGGTGAGCCTGTAATGGTTGTTAATAGTGTAGATGAGGTAAGTCCACTAATACTTTTCTTAGGTGGGGCCCTTCCAAGCTCTACTATGATTATACATGGTATACCCAGTAGCTCCGTATTAATTATTATGGGGATATATGATAATGTGTTGGTTTATCTAAAGAAGCTAGAGCTGTTAAAGCTACTAGATAAGATCTATGAGAAGTATAAATGCTATATTTCTTATTTTTTCATAGGACTTATAATCATGTCAACAAAGACATTATTACCTCATGAATTTAATATTGCTGTTCTATCGTTATTCATAGTAGGATTTGCTCTAGTGTGATTTTGGGGGATAAATAATAAGGTCAATTTTTTAGTTTTGTAGTAGAGCCAGTGACTCTACTACCTATGTTTAAGGGCTTTTAGAAAAGAGGTGATTTATGTTTAATATTAGCGATAGAAAAATATTGAGTATCTGCTCTAATCACAGTACATTTATGAAGGCAAAGCAGTATTATTTTAACGAAAGGGTAAAGGCGTTAAAATATCATAAAAAATATAATATTTTTACAGCTACTGTTGTAGGAAGTAAAAATTATAGTGTTGAAGTGGAGTTTGACAGTATTAACAACTTTTCAGATGGAGTATGTACATGCCCAGCCTATGAGAGATACTATGGGCATTGCAAGCATATAGGAGCTGTACTATTTGAAATAGCGGATAGAGATAAAATGGGAGACTTTGATCATAGAAAAGATGAAGAAATTGCTGAAGAGATATTAGAATACTTTGATTATAAACTAGATCGACTTCAAAGGATTGCAAAGCTGGAAATCACCTATGAATTTCAACCTGTAAGGGGGAAGCTAGACAGGAAATCATCTAGCTTAAGTTTTTCTGTTGGTGAGAGCAGACTATATAAATTAAGGGATATAAAAAAGCTCTTAGAAAGCATGAAAAATGGAGAAGAACTAGTTTTTGGAAAGAAATTCACCTTTGATCCTTATATTCATACTTTTAAAGAGGTAGATGCTTCTGTTATTGATATATTAAAGGATTTATATGAAAGTGAGTTATATATGAATGAAACCTCTTATGGATATTATAGAAATAGCTTCTTTAACGGCAATAAGGTATACCTAACAAATGAGGCAGCAAAAAGGTTCTTTCAATCGATTAAAGGACATAAAATCAATGTAATTATTTCAGGTAAAGAGTATAAGAATGTTGAAGTTATAGAGGCGAAGATGCCATTAGATATAGTCATAACTAGAGATGATAAGAATTTAATTTTGGATTTCAATTTTAATGAAGAATTCATATCCTTAGTTGATGGAGGAGAGTATTTTTGGAGTCAGGGTAATATTTATATACTTCCTAAAGATCAAAGAGAAAAATTTATGCCCTTTTATAAGGCATTGGAGGAAAATAAAAGCCATAAAATTAAGATCTCTAAAAAATATAGTGAAAAGTTTGTATCTAGAATCTATCCCCATATCAATGAGATAGGGGAGGTTCAGGTTGATAAAAAATTCGAAGACTCAATATATAAACCTGGCTTAAAGACTGAGTTTTATTTAGATAAAGGTAAAGTTGGTATTGATGTAAATGTGAAGTTTGTTTATGGTAATATTACTATCAACCCTTTTTCAAAGGGAGAGCAAAATTCAAATACTGAGGATAAAATTTTAATCAGAGATATTGAAGGGGAGAACGAGGTATCAAATATATTTGAAGAATTTGAATTTAGAGTAATGAATGAAAAAATCCATCTTGATGATGAAAATAAAATCTTTGACTTCATATATACTGGTATACCAAAACTTCAAGATCTTGGTGAAGTTTATTACTCTGAGAATTTTAAGGCATTAAAGATAAAGGATGTATCTTCCTTTATGGGGGGAGTAAGGATCAATAATGAAAGCAATATGCTAGAGTTTGATTTTGGCATAAAGGGGATTGATAAGTCTGAACTAAAGGATTTATTTGACTCCTTTAATGAGAAGAAGAAATATTATAAGTTAAAGGATGGCTCCTTTTTACCATTGGATATACCAGAACTTGAGCAAATACAGGAACTTATTGATTATTTGAATATAAATGTTAATGACTTTGATAAGGAAGTAATAGAGATTCCTAAATTTAGGGCGCTTTACTTGGATGAATATATTAGAGAATCAAAGCTAAATTATATGAAAAGGGAGCTCAAGTTTAAAGAATTAGTACAGAATATCAAGGAACCGGGAGATATTGATTACACGATTCCGAAGAATGTAGAAGGTGTATTAAGGGAATATCAAAAGTTTGGTTTTAAATGGTTAAAGACCTTGAGTGCCTATGGCTTTGGAGGAATTCTTGCTGATGATATGGGCCTTGGAAAGACATTACAGGTTTTGAGCTTTCTCACTGCTGAAAAGGAAGAAAAGGGAACAAAACCTTCCTTAATAGTAGCTCCTACTTCTTTGGTATATAACTGGGCTTCAGAAGTGGAAAAGTTTTGTCCTAGTCTAAAGACTTTAATAATCTCTGGCTCCAAAGATGAAAGGGAAATGGATGTAGAAAAGGTAGATGACTATGATTTAGTTATTACATCCTATCCACTTATAAGAAGAGATGCAGAACTTTATGAAAAAAGCTCTTTTAGATATTGTATATTGGACGAAGCTCAGCATATCAAGAATCCCATGTCGGTGGGGGCTAAATCTGTAAAAACAATAAAAGCTGAAAATTATTTTGCCCTTACAGGTACACCTATAGAGAATTCTCTGACAGAGCTTTGGTCAATATTTGATTTTATTATGCCTGGGTATCTTTTATCATACAATAAATTTAAAAAGCGGTTTGAAACTCCAATAGTGAAAAATGAGGACAAGAAAGCTTTAGAAGAGCTAAAGAGACACATTCATCCCTTTATCCTCAGAAGGTTAAAAAGAGATGTATTGAAGGAGCTACCTGAAAAGATTGAGAGTAAGATGGTAGCAGAGTTATCTAAGGAACAAAAGAAGGTATACCTAGCATATCTTGAAGAAATAAAGGGTGAGATAGATAAAGAAATAAAGTCAAAGGGTTTTAATAGAAGTCATATTAAGATACTTGCAGGTCTAACAAGGCTTAGGCAGATTTGCTGTGATCCTGCATTGTTCCTAGAGGATTTTAAAGGGGAAAGTGGGAAGCTTTCATTATTAGAAGAGATAATAGACGATGCCTTGGATAGTAACCACAGAATATTACTGTTTTCTCAATTTACTAGTATGCTAGCTATAATAAAGAAATTACTAGATAAGAAGGCTATTGAATATAAGTACTTAGATGGTTCAATACCAATAAAGGAAAGGGAAATAATGGTAAGGGAATTTAATGAGGGTTCGGGAGATATATTTTTGATATCCCTTAAGGCTGGAGGTACAGGATTAAATCTTACTGGGGCAGATATGGTGATTCATTATGACCCTTGGTGGAATCCAGCTGTTGAAGACCAAGCCACCGATAGAGCCTATAGAATAGGGCAAAAGAACTCAGTTCAAGTTATAAAGTTAATTACTAAGGGAACCATAGAAGAAAGGATATATGAGCTACAGGAGAGAAAACGAAAAATGGTAGACTCCGTCATTAAGCCTGGTGAAACCCTAGTAACGAAGCTTACGGAAGAAGAGATAAAATCTCTGTTTCAGCTCTAACATGGTGTTAGCTTAAGACAAGGGTGTCCACCGTGAGGCATATAGTATAATATATTTATTATTTTTGACTTGATTATATAGATAAACAAGTTCAAGATTAAAATTTATTTATAATAACATCTAGCATTAATCTTATTATAGAAACATTAACTAAAGAAGAATATACCTTCCATTGGAAATATTATAAAGATGGTTCTGTAGACAGAGGTGATGATAAGGCCTATATAGACAACTTAATTTTAAATATTGAAGCAAGTCGATATTTTAGAGAAGATGAAGGATTAATGAAAGCTTGGAATGAAACGAATCAGCAGTATGAGGTAGTTCAAATAAATGATGAACAGACCCAAGAACTAGTGGATTTAACACCTGACAAACTAACAGATGAGATTTTTTTAAACTATAGAATGGAGACATTTGAAGTAAGTAAAGAAGGCCTTGTTAATTCTAGACCCAAAATTTACTATTTTACAAATGAAGATGAAGTAGTAAGTGCTCCTGAAGGCTTTTATCTTAAGCTGACTGAAACAGTAAAGGGTGAATATGCTGCTGTATTAATTGAGAGAATTGTGGAGTATTTAAAAAACAAGAAGGTTAAAAACTAGAAATTACGAATACAATAAAGTAAAATAATATTAAAGAAATTAGAATTGCCAGGAAGTGGTTGATATGAAAATAGAGAGAATAAAAAGATTATTGCAGGATGGAGAAAATATAGCAGTAGAATTTAAAGAAAGTAAAAACAAATTAAATAAAGATGTTTTTGAAACAGTTTGTGCATTTCTTAATCGAAATGGTGGAGAACTATTACTTGGTGTTAGAGACAATGGTGATGTAGTTGGAGTAGATGAAGAGTATATTAGTAAAATAAGAAAAGACTTTGTATCTTCTACGAATAATCCTCAAAAAATAAGTCCCACTTTTTATTTGTCCATTGAAGAAATTGAAATAGATGAGAAGAAAATTCTATATGTTTACGTTCCAGAAAGCTCACAGGTACACAGATGTAATGGTAAAATTTTTGATAGAAATGAAGATGGTGATTTTGAAATTACAAATAATACAAACTTAGTAGCAGCAATGTATATGAGAAAACAAAGTACATATACAGAAAATAGGATTTTTCCTTATGCAGAGCTTTCAGACCTAAAAAGAGAAATATTTATAAAGGTTAGAAAAATGGCAGCTAATCAGAGACCGAATCACCCATGGAAGTCAATGGATGACTTAGAACTTTTAAAAAGCGCTGGATTATATCTAAGGGATTTGCAGAGCGGTAAAGAAGGTATTACATTAGGTGGTATATTAATTTTTGGAGATGAACAACTGATTCATGCTGCACTTCCTCATTATAGAACCGATGCTATTTTGCGAAGAGAAGATACAGATCGCTATGATGACAGAGATGATATTCGGACTAACCTTATAGAAAGCTATGAAAGACTAATGCAATTTATAGCAAAACATCTTAATGATAAATTCTACTTGGAAAAGGATCAGAGGATAAGTCTTCGAGACAAGATTTTTAGAGAGGTTATATCTAACCTATTGATCCATAGAGAATTTGCTAATCCATTTCCTGCAAAGCTTGTGATTGAGAGTGACAGGGTTTTTGTTGAAAACAGTAACAAGCCACATGGTAATGGTATCATAGACCCTGAGAATTTTTCTCCATTTCCAAAGAACCCTACTATAGCAAAGTTTTTTAAAGAAATTGGCTGGGTAGATGAATTGGGATCAGGTGTGAGGAACATTTATAAATACAATAAAATTTATTCTGATGCAGAACCTACTTTTATAGAAGGTGATGTATTCAAGACTATAATTCCTTTAAGCATGCAAGCAAGTGACCAAGCAAGTGACCAAGCAAGTGACCAAGCAAGTGACCAAGTAGGTATTAATAAAATAAATGAAGAATATATAATAAAAAAAATATTAGAGTTCTGTAAAACACCTAGAAGTAGAGCTGAAATCCAAGATTATATTGACATTAAAAGCCGAAGGTATTTCAGAGAAAAAATACTTAATCCTCTAATAAAAGGTGGCTTGCTAAAACTTACAATTCCTGATAAACCTACAAGTCCAAAACAAAAATATTACAGTAATAGAAAATAAAACCTAGTGTAACCACAGGGACGGTTCTTGTGGTTGCAATAGATAATGTGCAATTAAAAAATATGGGGGTTTTACAGAAAATAAATAAAATAGTTATCATATTATCATGGACGGGTGTACTACTATGGCTCGTTCGGGTACCTGAAACGGTGAACGTGATTCGGCGTTTCAGGTTTTTTATAATTATTAAAAAAGTCATAAAAATCAAAAACATGTAGTCTGTGATACAGAATTATTTATTTATGATTATTATAATTAAGATATATATAATACAAAAACTAATGAACAGGAGGGGAAAAAGTGATAAAGCTGATAGGTGTACTTATTATTGTGATTGGATTTATTTTTAGACTTAATACTATTGCAGTCGTTTTGATTGCAGGATTAGTTACAGGACTTGTAGGGGGATTAGATTTTACAGAGATTCTTTCAACTTTAGGAAGTGCATTTATAAACACTAGGTACATGACGTTATTCTTAGTCACTCTTCCAGTTATAGGTATACTAGAAAGATATGGACTTAGGGAGAGAGCTGCAGATCTTATCAAGAGGATTAAATCTATTACGGTAGGTAGAGTTATGATTACCTACTTAGTTGTAAGGGAACTTGCGGCAGCCCTTTCATTAAGATTAGGTGGACATGTTCAGTTTATAAGACCACTTGTTTTTCCTATGGCAGAGGGGGCAGCTGAAAATAGGTATGAGAAAATAGATGAAGAAGATATTGAAAAAATAAAAGGATATGCTGCTGCAATGGAGAACTATGGAAACTTTTTCGGGCAAAACGTTTTCATAGCAGCAGGTGGAGTATTACTTGTTGTAGGTACATTAGGAGAGTTAGGAATAGAAGTTACTGCTCTAGAGGTTTCAAAATCTTCAATACCTATAGCAATTATAGCCTTAGTTTATGCTATGATACAAAACTATATATTAGATAAAAGACTTGATAGTAAGTATAAAAGAAAAAATACAGAATCGGCTAAATAAGAAAGGGGAGAGAATATGGGAAAGATATTGCTAGAAGGATTATATGTCTTAGCTGGTTTAATATGCCTTGCAACAGCATATATGGCCATAAAAGATAAGGAACATCCTGCAAAGTTTGGTACTAGTCTGTTTTGGATGTTGTTAGCAGCTACATTCATAGTTGGTAAATACCTACCTCCAGTGGTAGTTGGAGCAGTATTGTTAGTAATGGGTGGTTTAACTGCCTTTAACCAAGTTAAGATTGGTACACTTAAAAATTCTGATGAGAATTTCAGAATAGAAAAATCTAAAGAAATAGGAAATAAGATTTTCATCCCTGCTTTAACTATAGCTGTATTTGCATTTGGAATTGCACAGTTTACTGACCTTGGTGGATTAGTTGGATTAGGTTTCGGTGCAATAGCAGCTACTATCATAGCTATGTTGATGACTAAAGCAGAACCAAAATACATACCATATGATGGAAGCAGACTTTTACAGCAAGTTGGTGCAGTAAGTATACTTCCACAGCTTTTAGCAGCCTTAGGTGCATTATTTAACGCAGCAGGGGTTGGGGAAGTTATATCAAGTGGAATATCAGGAATTATACCACAGGGTAATATATTAGCTGGAGTTATAGCTTACTGTGTAGGAATGGCACTATTTACAATGATAATGGGTAATGCTTTTGCAGCATTTGCAGTTATTACAGCAGGTATAGGACTACCATTTGTATTCTCTCAAGGAGCAAATCCAGCAATAGCAGGTATATTAGCCCTTACAGCTGGATATTGTGGAACTCTTATGACTCCTATGGCAGCTAATTTTAATATAGTTCCAGCTGCTATCCTTGAAACAAAAAATAAAAATAGGGTTATACTAACTCAGGCTCCATTAGGTATAGCGCTACTTATTACACACATAGTACTAATGTATATATGGGCTTTTTAAAGATAATAAAGGCAGGATTGATTCCTGCCTTTCCCAATGAATTAATAATAAACAAGGAGGTATACTAATGAAGGTCTTAGTTACAGGTTTTGAACCCTTTGGAGGTGAAATTGTAAATCCAGCCTTAGAAGCAGTAAAAAAATTAGACAATAATATAGCTGGTGTAGAAATAATAAAGGCTGAGATCCCAACTGTATTTAAAAAATCTATTGAAAAGCTTGATAAATTAATAGAAAAAGAAAAACCAGATATAACGCTATGTATTGGTCAAGCAGGAGGTAGGTTCGATATTACTATTGAGAGAGTGGCTATTAATATAGATGATGCTCGAATACCTGACAATGATGGTAACCAGCCTATAGATGAGCCTATATATGAAGATGGTGAAAATGCTTACTTTGCCAAGCTTCCTATTAAGGCTATGGTTAAGGAGATAAGAGACAAAAAAATACCTGCTTCTGTCTCTAACACTGCAGGAACATTTGTATGTAATCATATAATGTATGGACTTTTATATCTTATAGACAAAAAATATCCAAATATGAAGGGTGGATTTATACACGTACCTTTCATTCCAGAGCAGGTTGTAAATAAAAAGAATATTCCTAGTATGTCTCTTGAAGACATAACAAAAGGGTTAACACTGGCTATTAAAGCTGCTGTAGAAAATAATGAAGACATTAAAGAAATTGGAGGGAAGATATGCTGATAAGAAGGTGATACTTTAACCACAGGGACGGTTCTTGTGGTTGCATAAAAACTGTAAAAGTGGTAAGCTAAATAATGGGTGATAAAACATGCCAAGAACAGCAAGGAAGAAAAGCAAAACCGGAATATACCATATAGTGTTACGTGGAGTAAACAGACAAACAATATTTGAAGACAACGAAGATGCTGAGAAATTTTTACAGACCCTTAAAGATTATAAAGATAAAAGCGGATATAAGATTTATGCATATTGCTTAATGGGAAACCATATTCATCTGCTGATTAAAGAAGAAAAAGAAGAATTAGGCATAATAATGAGACGTATAGGAGCAAGCTATGTATATTGGTATAATTGGAAATACAATCGAAGCGGGCATTTGTTTCAAGATAGATATAAAAGTGAAGTAGTAGAAGATGAAAAATATTTATTAAATGTAATAAGATATATACATCAAAATCCATTAAAGGCTAATATAGTGAAAGATATCTCTGAATATAAGTGGAGCAGCTATTCAGAATATGTAGGTAAGCATAAAGTTATAGATAGTGACTTGGTATTTAGTATATTCAGTAATGATAGAAAAAAAGCTATATCAGTGTTTAAGGAATTTCATAAGAAAAGTAGTGATGATAACTACTTGGATATAAAAGAAAATAAAAGACTTAGGGATAATGAAGCAATAGAGATTATTAAAAATACTTGTGATGTTTTTCATTGCATAGAACTTCAAAGCTTAGAAAAAGATGAACGGGATAAATATTTAAAAACTTTAAAAGAAAAGGGATTATCAACAAGGCAAATAGCTAGACTTACAGGTATAAGTAGAAGCATAGTTTTAAAAGCATAGTAGGATAAATAGTAGGAAGCATTTATTTTACAAAGAATGTTATATAATGATGTTGCGGCAAATAAAGAGGAATAATGAATTTATTTGACAATGCGATAATAATTGACAATTGTAAATTAAACACGTGTGAGGATTTGATATCAAATGGATAAAAATAAAATGATCATCATTCTATCGTGGACGGCTGTATTACTATGGCTTGTTCTTATATTTTACTTATCATCTCAACCCGCAGTAGAATCTGATGGACTGAGTAAAAAGGTTACAAAGATTATTATAGAGAAAGTAGGGCGTTTAGTTCCACTAGACAGTGAAACCAGTACTACGGCAGATTTAGTAGCACGGTTTAATCATGTTGTAAGGAAATTTGCTCACTTTGGGATTTACTTTATACTAGGAGTATTGGTGTTGAATGCTTTAAGGAGAAGTGGTATTAGAGGTTTTAGAGGATTTATATTTTCTCTTGTGTTTTGTATACTTTATGCTATAAGTGATGAAGTTCATCAGCTATTTGTGCCAGGTAGAGGAGCGCAGGTTTCTGATGTATTGATTGATAGCTTAGGGGCTTTTCTGGGGATTGGGATGTATAAGATGGTAAGAAAAATAAAGAAAAAGGTTATAATTAACAGATTTTAGTTTGCTAGCTATGACTTTTTATGATTTACATATACTTACACAGTTTTATAATAATTTTGCCACGCTCCACAGACGCGGCTACAGGTACCATGTCTGAAAAATCCTTCTTGATGATATTTTAAGGATTATCAAGAGATAGATATAGCATTATGTGCAGAAGATGAAAATAGAAGCACTGCTGTTGTTGTAGATATTAATGAAATGAACTGTATTTATAAATTCGGTATTGTAATAATAAAGAAAAGTACAAGTAAAAAACTATTAGATAATATTAGGAGAGAATGGGTTAAAATATACCAACGTTGAACCAAGAGAACCGTCCCTCTGGTTTGTGCCTGGTTTGGAATGCCAATAAGACTGTTTATATGTTATAATAAAAACGAGTAAAGTTACCATAGAAAAATATTCCAATAAATTAATCTTGAACTAGGGGGGAATAGTTTTGAAAGTACGCAAAGCCA
>Ga0182240_100583_pt1 | contig 10381 bp, 11 predicted proteins | sample hydfrates4_PW_90_FD_145594 | JGI IMG/M metagenome (GOLD analysis project Ga0182240, IMG submission 145594) | Subsurface microbial communities from deep shales in Texas, USA - hydraulic fracturing test 4_PW_90 | ecosystem: Environmental > Aquatic > Deep subsurface > Shale gas/oil reservoir >...
TTGTATAGTAGTAAAATTCTAGTTTTGAATATTTACCGGCAGGCAGCGTCTTTGTCATATAAACACCATTTCTTGTTGATCTGTAATCAATCTGCTCCCACTCATTTGTTTGAACATTAAATCCTCTAACTCTTCCATAGTCTTTACCACTATGTCCTCGAACTGCTGGTACATTGAATGTATATTCTGTGATGGTCGCACCATCAATACCATTTTCAATAATGGTTGAACTTGGTCCAGTTAAGGTCATGCCACCGCCATTTTCTGCATCTGCAACAAAGAATACAATAGCAGCCCAAGGAGATTCAGCACCTGCTGCATCCACTGCTTTGACTTTCACGACACTTTTCCCTAGTGGATACTTAGCATTTTCTGCTGGTCTACCTTCCCATACATAAGTGAATGGATCACCATCCGGATCGCTTGATGAAGCTGTAATTTTTACTAGCGTACCCGGTGAAACGCTATTTGTATCAGGCATTCTTATAATGACCGGCGTTAATGGCGCATTATTAATTACCTCAAACTGAACACTACTCCAATTTGAATAAGCACCATACTGATCTTTTGCTCTAACCTTAACTGTATGGGTTCCAGGTAAGTAATAATTATCTTGTGCCTTACCTTCATATTCATAGGTAATGGTATCTCCATCAGGATCAGAAGAATTGATGTTTAAAGTGACTAAGAACTTACCATTACTTATTTGTCTAGTCACATTAGCACTGATTGTTGGTTTTTCTGGATTCCTATTTTGAATTACAATCGATGCTGTTTTTACAAAACTTCTTCCGGTCGGATCAGTTAATGTCGCTTCAATCTCATAGACTCCGACACTGTTGAAAGAGATTTCTCCACCATCAACGATTTCTCCAGTCACATATGAGCCAAGCTTGACATATGCTCCATCTTTCTTTAGTTTCCACTGTAGATCCATATTTTCTGTATCATTTGAGACAATGGAAACAGGCACTTGAACACCAATATGCGCACTAGTTGGTAACGTCATCTCAAAATTTGGTAATGGATAGGCTTTAATTGTATCATCGAAAGAGAATAATCGCCCTAAATCATTACTTGCTGATGCTAAAAGCTTATATTCACCTTTTTGAAGCAGCCTAATGGTTCCTCCTTCATTAGTTAAGTTTCCATCAACAAACTCTGATAATTGAACCGGCTTACCGTCTTTTTCTAGATTCCACGTAATCTTTGCATTTTCAAGTTCTTCAGCTAATACATTTACTTCAATCGAAGTATCGGTATGGGCGTATTCAGGTAAATCAAAGAATATAGTCATTACTGGATAAATCTTAATGCTTGAGCTATGTTTGAATACTCTTCCCAATGCATCGGTAATTTTGGCAGTGAGAACATATTCTCCTTTATCTTTAAATCGAATATATCCGCCGTCATTTGAAATCTCACCATCTACATAATCCTTTAGGTTTACCAGCTGACCATTCTTCTCAAGTACCCACTCGATTTTTAAATTTCCAAGCTTTCTAGTAGTCACTTGAACTTCTACTTGTTCATCCGTATGAGCATTAGTAGGAAGGTTAAATCCAACTTCTACTAAAGGATAAATGATGATGCTATCGCTGTATTCAAATGCTCTTTCTAAATCGTCCTTTACAGTTGCTTTTAATAAATACTCACCTTTTTCCGTAAACTTAACTTCTCCACCACGATTGTCTAATGTTCCATCAATATACTCTTCAATTGCTACTTCTTGTCCTTCTTTAAATAGGAACCACTGGACATTTAAATCTCCAAGTTCCTTTTCTTTTAAGTCTACTGAAACAATATCGTCTGTATGAGCGTTATCTGGTAGATCAAAACCAATTTCAACAAGTGGATACACCAGAATTTGATCACTATAGCTAAATACTCTGCCAAGTTCATCTATTACATTAGCAATAAGCTTATATTCTCCTTTAATTGGAAAGGTAATTGAGCCGCCGTCATTTGAAAGATTACCAGCTATATAATCGGATAATGAAACCTTCTCCCCATCCTTTTCAAGTATCCATTCAATATTTAACTGATTGAGTTCTTTATGAGTAACTACCAGATTAAAGCCCTCATCAACATGGGTTGCAGAAGGCATATCAAAGGATACTTCAACTACAGGATAAACCATAATGCTATCAGTAAATTCAAAGCTTCTTCCTAGTTCATCCGTGGCTGTTGCTTTTAGAGTATAATTACCTTTTTCTTTGAATTTAATAGTTCCACCACGATTATCTAATGCTCCATCCATAAATTCAGTCATTTGTACTGGTTTATTATCTTTAATGAGTGACCATTCGATATTTAAATCACCCAGTTCTTTTAACGATGTTTTGATTTCTACTGCCTGATCTGTGTGAGTACTCTCTGGAAGTTCAAAGGCAGCTTCAATCAGTGGATAGATTTTGATGAAATCTTCTTTTGTAAATACTCTTCCTGTTTCATCAGTAACTTTAGCAGTGAGTAGATATTCACCTTTTTCTTTAAATCGAATTTTTCCACCTTCATTGGTGAGTGATCCTTCGATAAAGTCATTTAATTCTACTTTTTTTCCTTCTTTTTCAAGGACCCACTCAATATCTAAATACTCTAGCCCTGATTCGTTAACTGTAACTTCAATGAAATCATCCGTATAAGCTGTTTCAGGTAGATCAAATTCCGTGGAGATCAAATTGTAAATCTTAATACTGTCTCTATGCTCAAAAGTTCTACCAACCTCATCAGTGACGCTGGCTATTAAAGTGTAGTCACCTCGTTCAAGAAACCTTATTACTCCACCATTATTATCTAGATCCCCTTCAATGCATTCATCTAAAGGAGTAGTTTCTCCATTCTTTTCTATTGACCATTGAATTTCAGCATCACCTACTTCAATGGTACTAACATTAACAGCTACCTCTGTGTCGGTATACGCTGTTTCTAATAAGCCAAACTGAACATCCATTACTGGATATACCTGTATGCTTTGAGCATAAAGTGACTGCTGATTCTTTGCATTTCTTGCATTGGCAACTAGTGAGTATAAACCTTTATCCTGGAATTGAATCTTTCCTGTCGTTCCTTCTGTTTGAAAACTTGCATACTGACTTAGTTCTACAGGAACCATTTGATTTTGATTATCGGATTTTTCAAGTGCCCAGATTAAACGCCTTGTATTCCTTGAAGTCCAATCAAAAGTCACTTCTTTATCTGTATGGGTATACTCTGGTAATTTAAAATCGATGACCGCTTTTGGAAAAGATGAAGATGGTTTATTTTCAGCTTCTATCTTTTTTACTGCGCTATCTCTAGCTACAAGCATTTTAACCGTTTCGGCTCTAGTAGCTTGATTTTCTGGCCTAAACTTCCCATCCTCGTAGCCTGCAATGATATCATAATGCTTTGCTAAATACACATAGCCCAAATCACTTTCTTTAATCGAATTATCATCCTTAAATCCTGGGCTTGATTTAATATTATTTGCAATCTGACCTTTTCCAAGGGACCTAATAATCATTTTAGCAATTTCAATTCTCGTTATTGGTCCATTTACATCATATCCTTCTGGATATTCAGTCACATCGATAATCTCCTTATCGGCTAACGATTCAAGATAGGCTTCTGCCCAGAAATCTTCAAATTCTTCCATGATGACTTTCTCATCCTTTGGTTTTTCCAGTTTCAATAAGTGGAATAAAAGGCTAGAAAACTCTGCCCTAGAAATATTCCTATCTGGTTTGAAAGTTCCGTCCGGATAGCCTTTGATAATTCCTTTTTCAGTAAATTCATGAATGTACTTTTCTGCCCAGTGATCTTTTATATCTGGAAACTCTAATTTTATTGCAGGTATTGCCGCTGCAAAGGTCTGTGTTGTCATCGTTAATATCAGTAATAGCGATATAAGTAGTCTTTTCAATCTCATCAAATTTTCCTTCCTTTCATTTTAGCATTAAAAAAAGCACTAGATGTGCCCTTTTGATTCATTGTCATTTTCAATATTCTTTTTTACACAATGAGGAATCATGCAATATACTTTCGTTTTCTCATTACCGTTTTTATCTTTACTCTTATAAGCGAGCATTAAATATATACAACCAAAGCATTTGCATGGTCCATTTTTAAATGATATTCCTTCCATTATTTCTTCCTCTCTTTCTATAGGTTGAATATCTGCACCTCCATTCCTAAAGCTCTCTTTCACTTTCATGCTCCCAATCTAAACCTTCGCCTTTTTGCATTTCCTTCACTTTATCCTTCAGCGCTTGACCTTCAAGAGACGTCAACGGATATTTAGAGTTAACATTATTACCGTTAATTGATAGTAACCTTATTGAAGTAAAAAGTAGTTCAATCCTTTCATCAAGTACTTTTTTATCTTGATACTTTTTATTCATCTCAAAAGTCTTTAATAGATTTTCTTTTGTGAATCTTTCTGATGGATAAAGTTTTCTATTTCTGCATTTCTTACCTTCGGACGTTGTGAAGGTGATATACTTTCTTTCATCTGTCCAATGAACTGAGTAGCCTAGCTTATTCATGTTTCTAATAAAGTCTTCTTTGCTGGTTGAATTTCTCATACAAGTTTTAACCGCCAAAAATAATTCATATTTCCAACTATGACCTTTCTTATGACTTCTGTACTCACCTCTGGTTTTGTAATTCCCTTGTTCACCTTTTATTAATTGTAATCCGTGATTTCTACAGAGTTGATCAGAATAATCCTTAATTGCTTGTAATTGTTCTCTACTCTGTTTCCACTTAAGCCCAGATTCTGCATTCACCGTGTTGATAATAAAATGGGTGTGAAGATGATCTTTATCTGTATGGGTCGCTGCAACGACTTGAAATCCTTTAAACATATCTGCTTCCATTAATTCTTTAGCAATCTCATGTACTTGTTCAGGAGTTGCTTTATCATAAGGAGCAAAAGACTGGACGAAATGAATGAATTGTCGTCCAGTCTCTTTCTTAAAGTGTCTTTTGGTAAGTACAAATTCATGATAGGCATTCTCCGGATCACAATTGTGACCGCTTATTAAGTGTGGCTCTGTTTTTTCTGGATTTAGAATATAGGATATGGCCCGTTTCATCCCTTTGTACGTTTTGTTTTCTGCGTTAATAAAGTCAATGACTGCCAAATATCCTTCACCACCTTTTTCACTTCGCCAATATCAACACAAGTGATTCTTCCCTGATGGGCAAGAATGGCGATCTGATTTAGATTGGTGCCCACTTTAGATAATTGATGGGTAAATTCTTTTAGGTCTTCAAAAACAACAATATCCTTTTCAAGAGCTGAAAATGATAGATATCTACTTAGGTTCATATTAGCTTTTTTAGCTTTTTCTAAAATGATTTCATATTCTTCAGGTGTAACTCTGAATTTGACAATCTTTGTTTTATTGGCGATACCACCACCTCCCAACCATATCAAATTAGTATGCCATTTCGTCTTCCAGCCCCAACTGCCAGTCTCTCATTTCTTCATAAGAATCAAATTCTTCTGTCCAGGCATCTCCCGAAGAATTATCAATCCCAATATACTTATCACCATCTATAAGATAAAACTTACCTAATGGTACTCTTTTATCAATAATTTCCTTGGCTTCATCTGAAGTAATCTGAGTAATTTCATCCTGATTATAAACGCTGATCATCTCCTTCTGATTTTCTAGAAAGTTTAAAAAGGGCATGGGGATTTCCCCATACTTTAAGGGTGCAGGTCCTCCTGCCAAGTCACTTTGTGTCACAAAGTGGAAGCTTGCCCTCACCTAAAGCAAAGCTTTGGTGCGGTATTTGGGTTATTGAAAATAAAGGAATTCAGTCTCACCTTCGAAATGTTAAAAATCAAATTCAACTTCATACTCTTCTCCTACTTCAATATCCCGTTCCTGTGCTAAACCTCTACCAAATCTCAGATCCATAGCATGGAGTGCCACAAGGTGATTCTTTGAATCTAGATTACCAAGTAAATCTCTTGGTGATGTATATTCATCTTCATAGCCGTTATAAAGGTTAAACGCTAATCGGACCAATGCTTTGCTGCTGGAACACAAATCTACTGCTCCATCAGTTAAACACTCTGGCTTAATACTATGTTCTTTAAAATCATAGAGATTATGTCTCTTTGAAAAGAGATCTTCATTCCCACCGATGATATAAAAAAGTGCAAATCGCTCTAAATCCTTCGGATGGGTTTGATCTTTAAGTATCATATTTTGAAAGTTGTAAGCATGATCTTCACTAATAAATCGCATAGTTCACATCCTTTCTATAATTCTATTTCATTTTCTCCTTCAATATCCCTTTCATCTAAATATGCTTCTGGTGGCTCTCGAACCTTGGCTAGCTTAAACTGATTTTTAATCTCTAATAAATCTTCGTTGAAGTCTTTTCCTTTAGGGCTGTGTCTTACAATTTTATATTTCTCGTGGTATTTTTCATAAAACTGATGACATGCAAAATGCCCTGCTTTGTCATTGTCGAGGCAGAGCATTATTCTATCAATATCCTTATACTGCTTTAGATAATAATCTAAAGCTTTATCAGCAACACCACCTAATGAAATCATATGATGGCTAAAGTTATTCACTTCATGGTATTTAAGTAATGTGAGATAACTCATTAAATCAATGGGGGATTCAAAGATGCAAACAGTTTTACTAGTACCTTCATAACAAAATGGATACCTTTTGTCGGACCCTTTCACATCCGCTCTAAAGGAATCTCCTGCTGTATTTGTACTTCTTACACTGGCATATTTAGCTTCACCTTGTTCATCCCTTCCAACAAATACACAACTCTTATATTTGTTCTCATAAAGTTTCCCTTGATTGATAAAATCATAAACTACATCTCTGTCAATACCTCTCGTTTGGATTAAATAAGCAATGATATGTTTGAAAGTGTCGTTCTTTTCCGGTAGCTTGAATTCTTCTTTTTCTTCAATAGCTGGTGGCGGTATTACCTTAAGTTCACTAGGATCAATACCAAGCAGTGTATTGATTGCTTCTACCCAACTTTTGCCTTCCATCTCCATGACAAACTGGATGGGACCACCGCCTTTATTTTGTGAAAACCAGTTCCATCTGTGGCCATAGGCATCAATATATAAACCACCATGTCCTTTAACCTTATAAGCCCTACCAGTTTTTTTAAGTGGTAGCCCCATGCTTTCTGCATATGCAATAAGATTTACATTATTGGCCTGATCTATTTGCTCATCTGTAAATCTCCTTTTTTCATAAGGCAACCTTCATCACCTCCATGTGCTGTCACTGCCTTCATAATTCCAATTCTTCATCAAAATCCATTTCATTTTCACTGTGATATTCAGTATTTTTTTCTTTAGCTTCTTCAGTTCCGTGTAAAGGAATGGGGTCATAACAGGCTTTGTTTAAAGACACTTCGGGTAAGTATCGATCCTCTGCCATTGAAGAATATCTTCCACCACCGACGATGATGTGATCTAGCACTTTAATATCAAGGGGATGAAAGATATCAACGATTTTTTGAGTCAAAGATTTATCTTCTCTTGAAGGATTTGTAGATCCACCTGGATGATTGTGGGCTAATATCATGCTTGTACAATCATTTGCTATGGCAATTTTTAGAATATCTCTAGGATAAACAACTGCCATATTAATGCCACCTTCAGATATTGTTCTTGTTTCAATAATACTATTGCTATTATCAAGGAAAGCTACCATGAATCGTTCTTTATCTTTCATGCCTCCAAGTAGTGATAAAAAGTACTTACCGGCATCATTAGGGGATCTAAACTTGATTCTGTTTTCTTCCTCCTTCATTTTTAGTAGGTTATAAGAAGAGATAAATTCATTTAATTTATGGATCTTCTCTAGCTGCTTCTCATTCGGTTCTACGACCATGGGATGCTCAAGAATATTGAAGGGATTATTTTCTTTGGCATAGGCCTGAATCTTCCTCATAGGGATACCTGTTAAAGCATTTAAGCTTCTAAAGAAGTTTTCTGAGTATTTGATATCTCTGGCCATTACTGATCACCACCTTCGCCAAAGTCTACATTTGCAATGTCACCGTCAAAAGCTTCAATGACTGTTTTTAATACTTTCAACTTTTCTTTGACTTCATCAGTAAAATCTAGTGAGTCAATATTAAGGAAAAATGTTTTAATCCCTATTGATTCAATTGTTTTCTTTACTTTTTGCTCAGTCTCCTTGTCAAGTTCTAAGATCCATGCCATGACTTCAGCCGTTTCTTGATAATAGTCTTTTTGTTGATTTTGCATTGCTTTTCCACCTTTCATTTGATTTTTATATGAAAAAAGAGCCACAAAATGTGACTCATTTAATCCAACCAATATTTGAAAATCTATGTTTTTCTTTTATATAACCTTTAATTCTTTCATACTCATCGCTTGTTATTAAATCTTTATCTTGCAACTGATTTAATAACGCTAATTTAATGCAATACTTCATCCTTGCTTCACCGTCTTTTTTCTCATTGCCTGTTACTCTAATTTCATACTTGCAAGGTATATTATCGCTATGAATTTTTCTAGATTTCATTATTGGGAAGCACCTTCACTTTCAACCTGAAAATATTGTTCAAGTGCCTTTTCAATGATTTGCTCAATCTCAGATTCCTTTTGTTCGGGAGTGAAAAATCTCTGGATGATTTTAGATTTTATTTTAAATGCTGATGCTTTCTTGGTTTTTTTAGTCTTTGAAATCTCACCCGACAAAATTTTGTAGATCGTATCTTCGGTTAATTTGTCCTTTTCCTCATATTGCTTAAGTAATTCTGATTTCTTCATGTCTATTTTAAAACCATGCTCATCAATAAAGTTGTTCATTATCTTTTGATTCTCTTCTGAGATATAGGATATGGATACAGCAGGAATAAAAGCAATCTCTCCATCGTCCACTCGATTTAAAATCGGATCAATAAGATAATTGAGTCGGATATATCTTGCTACTGAGTTTTTAGATAGATTATAATTTTCACCTATGATTTCAATGGTTTTCAACTTGTTCCCAACTTGGGAACAAGTCTTATCAGCCTTGATTTCACTGGCTTTGACGAGATTTCTAATCTCATTGATCAGGTCCGTTCTTGCTCCCTGCCTGCTTAATGCATCATGGTGTGCTTTTAATGCTTTTGCCTTTTCAGATGGTAACAAGTCTGAAAAAGAGCGTTGCATTAAATTGGTCTCAGTGACAATCAGCATAGCTTCATCGTCTGTGAGATTCTCTTTTATGACTGCTGGAACCTTGTTGAGTCCTGCAAGTTTTGCAGCATTTACACGATTATGTCCTGAAAGAACCTCATAGAAATCAGAATCAGTTTTTCTGACTATGATTGGGACCATTACGCCCATTTCCTTGATACTGATGACCATATCATCCAGTCGTTGCCCTTCATAAAGTTTAAAAGGATGATTATGAAATGATACCAGTTTTTCAATTTCAATCTCTGTTACTCCTGTTTGTTCCTTATCTTTTGGATCTTCAATTTTTCCAAATATCTCTTCAAAACTCTGTAATTTCTTATCGCTCATTTGCCACATACTCCTTTACAAACTCATTATAGGCAATAGCCACGTTATTCTTAGGTTGATATTCGATGATGCTTTTACTATTATAATTGGATTCACCAACTTTGACGGATACGGGTATCTTATTTTCAAATATTCTAATTTGCTTCCCATAGGCATCATTGATTAGATTAAGAATTTCCTTTGATAGCAATGTTCTTTTCGTATACATAGTAATAAGAATGCCGTCGATTTCAATACCTGGATTAATCCGTTTCTTAACCTTCATTATCGTTCTCAGTAATAGTTCTAGCCCTTTAGCTGAAAGATACTGAGGCGTTGCTGTAATTAACACGCTGTCACATGCTACTAGGGCATTGATGGTTAACATACCAAGGGATGGCATACAGTCGATGATGATGTAATCATAATCGGTTTTCAAATTATGTAGAATGGATTTAAGAGTCATTTCTCTGCTCATTGCATTCACAAGATTTACTTCTACTGCTGAAAGTTCAATACTGCATGGTATAAGGTCAAGTTCATTCTTTGATATAACATAAGATGATTTATCTGGCAGTTCTTTTTCTTCAATTACGGACATCATTAAGTGATAGATTGTCGTATCCAGTTCTTCAGGCTGGTCAATACCAAAGCACATGGTCAAGTTACTTTGTGGATCAAGATCCACTAACAGGACCTTCTTTCCTGCCTTTGATAGTGCATAACCTAGATTAAGAGCAGTAGTGGTTTTCCCTACACCACCTTTTTGGTTGCATATAGAAATAATTTTTGCCGATTTCATAATATACTCCTTTCACGTTTTAGTTTTTATTAAAATCATATAATTAAAATATACACTATTTAGTGTATATT
>Ga0182240_100584_pt1 | contig 10377 bp, 6 predicted proteins | sample hydfrates4_PW_90_FD_145594 | JGI IMG/M metagenome (GOLD analysis project Ga0182240, IMG submission 145594) | Subsurface microbial communities from deep shales in Texas, USA - hydraulic fracturing test 4_PW_90 | ecosystem: Environmental > Aquatic > Deep subsurface > Shale gas/oil reservoir >...
GTCGATGGTAATATTGTACTGAGCCATTGCAAGGTCACCTCCGGTTTGGGTTTGTTTTTCCGCTTACCATTTTAAACCAGAGACCTTGCCTTGGCTCTTAATTTTACACAATTATATGGACGTAACTTGGGTTCCCCCAAACTTGTTTTTCTGATATTCTTCTTTGTTGTTTTAGTCTTTCATTTTCTTTATTATTGTTTTTATATCTTTCGCTGAGGAGGACTTTTATGTCTCAAAAAGGAGATAAAGACAGAAAAAACCGCTCCAAGAGCTCTAAAAAAAAGCGATCTCTCCTAGGAACTGTATTGTATAGCTTCCTTGTTGTAATTCTATTAGCAAGTGCGGTAGTAGCGGTAGTAGGTTCCTTATATATAAGAAGCCTGGCCGCTTCTCTTCCAACCTCAGAAGAAATAGCAAGATATGAACCAGACCTCTCCACCATAGTTTACGATCGTCACAACCGCGTAATAACGAAGCTCTTCCGTCAAAACCGCACATGGGTAAACTTAGAAGATATTCCTGTTGTTATGAGAAATGCTGTTATCGCAGCGGAAGACAGTGAATTTTACAAGCATAAAGGCGTAGATTTCAGCGCTATTATAAGGGCCTTTTGGAAAAACGTAACCAGTGGCCGCGTAGAACAAGGAGCAAGCACTATAACCCAGCAACTTGCCCGCAACATGTTCTTGACACAGGAAAAAACCCTTGCACGAAAAATCAAAGAAGCCATCCTAGCAGTTCGTCTAGAACAAACCTTCTCGAAAGAGAAAATTTTGGAAATGTACCTGAACGTTATATATTTCGGGCATGGTGCATGGGGGATTCATTCTGCATGCCAACTATACTTCAATAAAGAACCCAAAGACCTAACGCTATCCGAAGCAACACTACTTGCTGGAATAATAAAGGCCCCAGAGTACTATTCACCCAAGAGACATCCTAAAAGAGCCGCCATCAGACAAGCATATGTTTTAAGGCGTATGGTTGAACTGGGTATGATAAGCCCACAAGATGCAGAGAGGGCAAAAAAAATTCAGCTCGACTTCCAGGGCCTTAAAAAGCCCTCTTTGATGTTCGACAGTGCACCTTACTTCATCTCCTACATTCTTTTCGATCACCTTTTGCCCAAATATGGAAGCGATCTGGTTTATAGAGGAGGTCTTCGGGTATACACCACCATAGACCTAGATATTCAACGCGCTGCAGAAGAAGCCATTCAGAATCTAAAAAGTGAGGGAGCCATAGTAGCATTAGATCCATATACAGGGGAGATTTTGGCCCTAGTCGGCGGAAAGGATTTCAAGAAAAGCAAGTTCAATAGAGCGACCCAAGCTTATAGGCAGCCAGGTTCGGCTTTCAAGCCTTTCGTTTATGCTGCCGCTCTGGAGAAAGGACTAAGACCTATAGACCACGTCTTCGATGCCCCCCTATCATTCGATAACGGGGTAGATGAAAACGGTGAAGAAAACATCTGGTCACCTGGCAACTACGGAGGAACTTATCACGGAGAAGTAACTATTCTAGAGGCCTTGGTTCACTCATACAACACCGTTGCAGTAAGGGTGGGACAAATAACGGGCATCCAAAGGATACTTAACTTGGCACGTGATGCAGGATTCACGTCCCCCCATATTCCCGCCGATTTATCTGTTGCGCTGGGGTCAGCAAGTATAACACCTTTAGAATTGGCTTCCGCATACTGCATTTTCGCCAACGATGGTTTCCGAGTTCAACCCTTTGGAATAAGAAAAGTCACAACGGCTGCAGGCGAGGTCCTGGAAAGCTTTGAACCATTAAAGTTCCAAGCAGTACCACCACAAATAACCACGACCATAAGGTCTATGATGGAAGAAGTGGTAAGGTCAGGAACAGGAAGAAGGGCAAAGATTGAAGGCTATGAGGTCTTCGGAAAGACGGGAACTACCAACGAATACAGCGACGCATGGTTCGCCGGAGGTATCCCGAACATGATAGCCGTGGTTTACGCAGGAAACGACGATCATACGAGTTTAGGCAAAGCAGGCACTGGAGGCACAACAGCCGCTCCCGTATGGCATGACTTCGTATCGAAGGCTAAAGAATACATACCTATAGATACAACTTTTCCAGATACCTCAACGTACGACGTAGTTGAGGTACAAATATGTAGGGAGACAGGCTTTCTTGCGGGAGATTCGTGTCCAGGCGCAAGTATCCTTATGCCAGTAGGCACCACTCCTGAAACTGTCTGCCCTATTCATGGAGGTGGCAGTTGGGAAGCTGCAGCCTTGGACCCCAACAGTCCTAAACTTTTACTATCTCCGAAAGACCAAGAAACCTTGGGGGTCACTGTGGCTTCTGCGCCAGTTTACAGCATAGCACCTCCTGAAGGTACAGAGGAGCAAATAGTTGTTCAAACACCGTATATAGCCCCCCCCTCACTGGACAGACCAATAGAAATGCCAGAGGAACCAGCTCCCAAACCCAAAGCGCCTTTGGTTCCAAAGGTAGAAACCCGTCCAAAGGAGAGGACTCCTGAAGAAATAGACAAACGCTTCAGGGAACTTCTAAAGCAATACGGGATTACCGAGTAACAAACAAATCGTTTAAGGGATCATGTGGCCAAGGGGTGGGGAAAGCTATCCTTTTAAAGAGCAGCATGGCGTACCTATCAGTCATGCCCGATATAAAGTCAATTACGGATTGAACCTGATCTGAACCGTATTTTTCGGGTATAAAATGGGGGTTATCCATAAAAAAGTTAAATAAAGTACATATAAGATGTTCTACTTTCGGCTCCTCCTCGGAAGCTCTCTTTGCTGTATAAACCTTTTCATACAAAAAAGCCCTTAGAGTTTCCACCGCTTCTAGAATCCTTTCGCTCATACTTATACCGTGGGAGCCACTATTAGCTACTATGTCTTTGACTATCGTCCCTATCCTCTTGCTATGTCGGTCTCCTAACACTTTCACCACTTCGGGTGGTAGTTCATTCATCTTTATTACTCCTGCGCGCAGAGCATCATCAAGATCATGGTTCAAATAAGCCACGGAGTCCGCCACCCTTACTACCCAGCCTTCTAGGGTCATAGGAACGTCATTATAAAACCCACACCGCACATCTACCTGGCCTTTTGAGTGCTTTAATATTCCATCCCTCACCTCTTCAGTAAGGTTAAGTCCTTTACCGTCCTTCTCCAGTACATCTACAACCCTAAGACTTTGTTTTGCATGGGAAAATCCTTCCTTGCCGTTCTGCTTGGCCAATTTATCCAAAGCTCTTTCACCCATGTGGCCAAAGGGAGTATGCCCCAGGTCATGCCCTAGTGCTATAGCCTCTACCAGGTCCTCGTTAAGAGAAAGGGATCTAGCTATTACCCGCGAGATCTGGCTTACTTCCAATGTGTGGGTCAAACGGGTTCTGTAGTGATCTCCCTCGGGCAATAGCAACACTTGGGTTTTATGTTTCAACCTTCTGAATGCCTTGCTGTGGACGATTCTATCTCTGTCCCTCTGAAAACACGTCCTAACACTACAAGGCTCCTCAGGGCTTTGCCTGCCCTTGCTCATTCGGCTTTTCATCGCCCAAGGCGCCAAAAGGATCTCCTCTTTGGCTTCGCACATCTCTCTTACAGAATTTCCTTCCATCTGGAACCCTCCAGGCAAAACCTTAAATTTAAGGGGCAGAACGGTTTCTTCTGCCCCTTAAAACATAGGTCAGTCTATGATGCCTAGCGCAGCATGGGCAGCAGCCAAGCGAGCCACTGGAACTCTGAAAGGAGAACAGCTAACATAAGCGAGTTCCAATTTATGGCAGAAGGCTATGCTCTTGGGATTCCCTCCATGTTCGCCACAAATACCAATTTTTATATCTTCCCTCCGTTTTCGTCCATCATGAACGGCTATACTCATGAGACGTCCCACACCCTCACGATCAAGCACATGGAAGGGGTTCTCTGGAAGGACTCCGTCGGTTATATACTGCGCAAGGAATTTGCCCTCCGCATCATCCCTTGAGTAACCAAAGGTAGTTTGCGTAAGGTCATTTGTTCCAAAGCTGAAGAACTCGGCATATTCAGCGATATCTCCAGCCACCAAAGCAGCTCTGGGCACCTCTATCATTGTTCCCACAGTAAAAGGAACCTCCACATCCTCTTTTTGGAAGACCTCCTTAGATACCCGTTCCACCATCTCCTTGAGGCGCCTCATTTCTTCCTTCGTTCCCACCAGGGGCATCATTATCTGAGGTATAACCCTCTTTCCTTTGGCCTTGAGTTCACAAGCAGCCTCCAAAATGGCGCTTATCTGCATTTCATATATCTCAGGATAGATCATTCCCAATCGGCATCCTCTAAAACCAAGCATTGGGTTGTTTTCCTTCAAGGCCAAAACCCTACCAAGGGTTTTCTTGTATTTTTTGTGTTCCTCGGTATTTTCTTTTCCTTCCTTAGCCAACTCCTCAAGCTTAGCCTCCAGCTCCTCCTCCTTTGGTAAAAATTCATGCAGAGGAGGGTCAAGAAGCCTTATGGTTACAGGTAGTCCTTCCATAGCCTCGAAAATACCCACAAAATCTTCCTTTTGCATCGTCTTGAGTTTATCAAGGGCTTCCTTACGGGAATCGAGGGTTTCGGCCACTATCATCTCTTGCATTACCGGTAGCCTATCTGTCTCCATGAACATGTGTTCAGTCCTGCAAAGGCCAATTCCCTTTGCCCCAAAATCTCTTGCTCTTCGAGCATCCTGTGGAGTATCTGCATTGGCCCACACTTGGAGGTTGGCCACCTTATCAGCCAAATCCAATAGTTTCCTAAAATCCTCGGTGAAAGAAGGCTGAACAAGGTTAACTTCACCTAATATTACTTCCCCTTTGCTACCGTCTATCGTGATAATGTCTCCTTCCTTCACTACCTTTCCGTTTACGACAAACTCCTTGCGTTCAATTGAAATATCCAAGGCTTCGCATCCCGAGACACAAGGCTTACCTAGCCCTCTTGCCACCACAGCAGCATGACTTGTCATTCCACCCCTGCTGGTCAAGACACCCTGTGCTGCAAAGAGGCCATGGATATCGTCGGGAGTAGTCTCAGGTCGAACCAGAATAACCTTTTCTCCTGAATTACCAAGTTTCTCGGCATGATCTGCATCGAAAACAACTTTGCCCACGGCAGCTCCTGGCGATGCCGGGAGTCCTTTTGCTATGGGTTCATATTTAGCTTCTGGATCTATCTGTTTATGCAGCAATTGTTCCACCTGTTCAGGTTTAACCCTTGAGACAGCGTCCTCCGCGCTTATCAAGCCCTCCTCACACATGTCCACCGCTATCTTTACTGCCGCGCGGGCAGTTCTTTTGCCGTTTCTTGTCTGCAAAATGTAAAGCTTCCCTCTCTCTATAGTAAACTCTATATCCTGAACATCTTTGTAGTGTCTCTCCAACAGTTCAGCAGTTTGAACCAATTCCTTGAAAGCTGAGGGCAGCTCTTCTTTAAGGTCTTTTATGGGCAAAGGAGTCCTTATCCCAGCAACCACATCTTCCCCTTGGGCGTTCATAAGAAACTCACCGTAAAGCTCCTTTTCCCCTGTCGAGGGATTTCTAGTAAAGCACACACCTGTACCGCAATCATCCCCCAAATTGCCAAAAACCATGGTTACCACATTTACAGCGGTACCTAGATTGTCAGGAATTTTATTGATCTTACGGTACGTTTTTGCCCTAGGGGTGTTCCAACTGTTGAATACCGCTATGATGGCCATTCGTAGCTGCTCCCACACATCTTTGGGGAATGGGAAACCCTTCTCCTGTAGAACCAAGGCTTTGTATTTTTCAATTATCTTGTAGAGCCCCTCCGGGGGTATCTGGTAGTCGAAATTTACCCCCAGCTCCCTTTTTATCTCATGGAGTATGTTTTCGAAAAAGCTCACATCAACACCTAACACTACATCTCCAAACATTTGTATGAAGCGCCTGTAGCTATCTAGGGCAAAACGCTCATCCTTGGATTCCTCTGCAAGCATCTTAACGGTTTCATCGTTCAACCCCAAGTTCAAAATGGTATCCATCATTCCAGGCATGGATATTGCAGCACCTGAACGGACGGAAACCAGGAGAGGATTTTCACCACCAAAGTTTTTCCCCGTGATTCCTTCAAGTTGCCTTATGGCCGATACTACATCATCCCATATCTCATCCAAGAACTCATCTTTTCGCTCTAGAAAAGCAAGACACGCTTCAGTCGTTATGGTGAACCCAGGAGGCACCGGAAGACCAATCCTGGTCATCTCCGCCAAGTTGGCTCCCTTTCCTCCCAATAGATCCCTCATATCCGCTCGTCCTTCATCAAACATATAAATGTATTTCTTGTCCTTCATCATAGCAAATGCCCCCTTAGGAAAAACTATTGTTATCCCCTCAGATAATCCAGAATTTCCTGAGCTGTCTCCTCTATGGCCCTATTAGTAACGTCCATAACTCTACATCCAATACGCCTCATGATATTTCTAGCATATGATAGTTCCTCCTCGACCCTTTCCCACTGAGCGTACGTTGAAACATCTGCATCAAGGCCTAATAGGCGTAGCCTCTCTCTCCTTATGTTGACCAATTTCTCCGGTTGAACCGTCAAGCCAAAAACCTTCTCCGAAGAAACCTCAAAAAGTTGTTTTGGAGGTTCAATCTCAGGAACCAAGGGAATGTTAGCGACCATGAACCCTCTGTGTGCTAGATACATGCAAAGAGGGGTTTTGCTAGTCCTGGAGACTCCAATTATAACTACATCGGCATTCAATAGCTCTTCAGGGCATCTGCCATCGTCGCATTTTATAGCAAACTCTATGGCCTTCACCCTCCGGAAATACTCTTCGTCCATGCGCCTCAATAATCCTGGAGTCTCCAGCGGCGCATGTCCGAGACGTCTCTGGAGCGAATCCAGGACCGGCCCCAAAATATCAATAATGTCCAAACCTTTTATGTTGGCTTCCTCCACGAACCATCTTCTAAGTTCATGGTCTACCAGGGTACATACTATTATTGCTTCAGCCTTCTCTGCTTCCTCCAAAACTTCCTGTGCCCTATCCCTATTGTTTATGTAACGAAACCTCTTAAGCTTGATGGAATCTGAGGCAAATTGGCTTGATGCAGCTCTGGCAACATGCTCAGCAGTTTCACCCGTAAAATCTGACACCACGAAGACTGTAGTTTCCATATATAACATCCTTTCGCATATGACGATCTTGAGACCCTAACCTTTTAACCTACTCAGATCCCCCACTGTGGAAAACAACCCTTTCGTTTCCTTTAAAAGGGCCAACCTGTTTGCTCTTACCTTCTCATCTTCTGACATAACTAGTACGTTATCGAAGAACGCTGAGACATAAGGCTCCAACTGGGAAAGGACCTTGGTAAGTTCTTCCCACTCCTTTTGTTCTACAGCCTTGGCAACTTTACCCTTTATACTTTTTACCCCCTCATAAAGCTCCTTTTCTTGAACATCCACAAAAAGCGATTCGTCTGGGGCTTCTGGTACAGTATGAGCTTTTTCCAGAATATTGTTGACTCTGACCGCTGAAGTTACCAACCCCTTAAACCAATCTTCACCAGTTACCCTCGAAAAAGCTTCTGCAAACCTGTAAGCCTGAAGAGGATTTGCCCATGTAACATCAAGGGCAAGCTCCACCAACTCATGAGCGAACCCTTTTTCCTTCAACTGGAAAAGCAATCTCTGCCTTAGAAAATCCAAAACCTCATCTATTTTCTCTTCGCCCATCTCATGGAGACACCCGCTTGCTCTGACAACTTGGGCAATATCCAAATCCAAGTTCAATCCCCAAATTAACTCATTTATGCCTCTAGCAGCTCTTCTCAATCCATATGGGTCCTGAGAGCCCGTAGGCTGCAATCCTACCTTAAACCCACCCACTATGGTATCTAGTCTTTCCGCTAAACCTACTACCGCTCCCACTATATCAGTGGGCAAGGAGTCTCCTACATATGCTGGCAGGTATTGCTCGTACAACGCAAGAGCCACCCTCTCATGTTCTCCGCTCTTTTTCGCGTATTCTCTGCCCATGACTCCCCTAAGTTCTGGAAATTCATAAACCATGTTGGTCAATAGATCTGCCTTGGAAAGGTAGGCCGCACGCTCCACCAAGGGCTTTTCATCTCCCAAATCCAACAGGTCACATATATGAGCAGCAAGTTCCTTTACCTTCATTGTCTTATCGTACACAGAGCCCAACTTCTCCTGGTACACTATGTTTTTCAGACCTTCTACTCTATTTTTCAGGGGAACTTTCAAATCTTCCTTCCAGAAGAAAGCAGCATCAGATAACCTGGCTCTAAGGACCCGTTCGTTACCTTCTCTCACGTTAGCCATATTGGTTGCCCTGTTGTTACTAACTCCAATGAAGTATGGCTTGAGTTTCCCTGAAGAATCTCTCACCGGGAAATAGCGCTGATGATGCTTCATAGTCGTAACAAGAACTTCCTCAGGCATTTCGAGGAAATTTTCGTCAAACGTTCCCACAAAGGGTACAGGGTATTCAACCAAATAAAGGTTTTCCTCCACCAATTCTTCGTCCAACTGAGCCTTACCGTTTATTTCTTTTTCCAACACGGCAAGGCCCATCAGCATCTTTTCTCTCCTCTTTTGGGGATCCACTATTACATAGTTCTCATATAGCTTGGGGAAATAATCTTCAACTTTATCCAACTCAAAACTTTTGGCCCCCATAAATCTATGACCAGCAGTTTTCCTACCTGCTTGTACATTACCGTAAGAGAAAGGGACAACCTCTTCACCGTAAAGGGAAACAATCCACCTTATAGGCCTAGCAAACCTTATCATAGAGCTGTCCCAATACATATTCTTGGGGAAAACCAACCTCTTGATTATTTTTTCCAAGACCTCTGGCAAAATATCCCTTACGTTCTTCCCCTCAATCTTCTTGACAGCAAAGGCAAAATAACCGCCTCCTACCTCTCTCTTCTCCAAAGACTCCACATCCACTCCTTTGCTCTTCGCAAACCCTTTTGCTGCCTTAGTAGGGTTCCCATAGGCATCGAAAGCCTGTTCCCACGCAGGACCTTTGAAGGCTTCAACAAAATCTTCTTGTCTCTCCTTGAGATCTCTTACAAAAATCGTCAATCTGCGAGGCGTAGCAAATCCTTGAATACACTCATAGGACAGCCTCGCCGCATCAAACTCGCTTTTCGCTATCTCCTCTATCTCTTTTACAGCCCAGGAAACAAACCGAGCCGGTATTTCCTCTGTCCCAATTTCAAACAGAAAATCTTTCTTGTCCATCATAAAACCTCCCTATTCGGCCTCAAATTTACCCATGAGAGGATATCCCAACGCCTTCCGCTGCTCACAATAGGCTGCACAGCAGCGGCTTGCCAAATTACGCACTCTAGCAATGTATCCTGTTCTTTCAGTTACACTTATTGCATTACGAGCATCAAGAAGGTTAAAAGTATGAGAGCACTTCAATACATAGTCGTATGCTGGCAAAACGATCCCCTCGTCAAGTATCCTTTTTGCCTCGGCTTCATACATGGAAAACATCTGAAAGAGCATATTAGTGTCAGCTATCTCAAAGTTATACTTCGAATGCTCCACCTCGCCCTGGAAATGAACATCGCCGTAGGTCACATCTCCGACCCAAGTAAGGTCGAATACGCTATCTACCTTCTGTACGAACATGGCCAACCTCTCGATACCATAGGTAAGTTCTACCGGGACAGGATTCATATCCACACCACCAACTTGTTGGAAGTAGGTAAATTGAGTTACCTCCATGCCGTCAAGCCATACTTCCCATCCTAGTCCCCAAGCTCCTATTGTGGGAGATTCCCAGTCGTCTTCCACAAACCGCACATCATGTTCCTCCGGCTCTATACCTAAAGCCCTCAGGCTTTCCAGATAAATATCCTGAACGTCTGCCGGTGTGGGTTTCAAAATAACCTGGTATTGGTAATAATGTTGCAACCTGTTGGGGTTTTCTCCGTAACGTCCGTCTGTCGGTCTTCTCGACGGTTCAACATAGGCGACACGCCAAGGTTCAGGGCCAAGGACCCTCAAGGTGGTTGCAGGATTCATGGTTCCAGCACCAACCTCGATATCGTAAGGCTGTTGGATTATACATCCCTGGTCCGCCCAAAATTTTTCTAGTCGCATTACTATCTCTTGGAAGTTCAATTTATTCCCTCCTCACATTCAAAGGCTTTATATAGACTTTTAGGTCGCGTACTTCCCTCGCAGGGTCTCCAACAAAACCCTATTACATTTTTTTATCAAGTTTAATTGAACCCAATCAAGCCCTTTGCTCCATTCCACAAAGTCCGGTCTTTTAAGAAAAGATGACTTGTTAAGAACTGACAAAAAGAACGAATCCACTTTGACT
>Ga0182240_100586_pt1 | contig 10354 bp, 10 predicted proteins | sample hydfrates4_PW_90_FD_145594 | JGI IMG/M metagenome (GOLD analysis project Ga0182240, IMG submission 145594) | Subsurface microbial communities from deep shales in Texas, USA - hydraulic fracturing test 4_PW_90 | ecosystem: Environmental > Aquatic > Deep subsurface > Shale gas/oil reservoir >...
GCCAGCAGGGTGAAGGTCCAGAATATGAATCAGGCTGGGCATTTGGAGCTGACTGTGGAGTTAATGACTTAAATGCAATTACTGAGGCTAATTTTCTCTGTAATGATCTTGGCATGGATACCATTACCGCAGGTACAACTATTGCCTGTGCCATGGAGTTATATGAAAAAGGCTATATTGATAAGGATGAACTGGAAAATGGACCTGAGTTAAAATTTGGTTCTTCAGAATCAATAATTTATTACACAGAAAAGATGGCTTACCGTAAAGGACTAGGTGATAAGCTAGCAGAAGGTTCATATCGTCTGGCAGACTCTAAAGGTCAGCCTGAACTTTCAATGAGTGTAAAAAAACAGGAACTTCCTGCTTATGACCCACGTGGTGTTCAGGGCCAGGGACTTAATTATGTAACTTCCAATCGCGGTGGCTGTCATGTTAGAGGTTATATGATTTCACCTGAAGTTTTAGGAGCTCCCGAAAAGCTGGACCCACAGGAACTGGAAGGTAAAGCTGGCTGGGTTAAAACATTTCAGGATTTAACAGCTGTTATTGATTCGGTTGGAATGTGCCTTTTTACTTCCTTTGCTCTGGGACTTGATGACTATCGAGAAATAGTAAATGCCGGGACTCGGTTTGACTATACATCAGAATCCTTACTTGAAGCCGGTGAGAGAATCTATAATCTAGAGCGCCAGTTTAATCTGGAAGCAGGAATTTTACCTGAACAAGATAAATTACCTGCTCGTTTTGATGAACCGCTACCTGATGGCCCTCAAAAAGGTAAAAAGTCAGAGTATAGACAGATTTTACCGGAATATTATGAAGTCAGAGGCTGGCAGGAAGATGGCTGGATTAGTGATCAGAAATTAAAGGAGATGAAGATTAAATAATTGATAAAATAAATTGCAGTCTAGATTAAATTAATTTAGCCTCGTAAATCCATCCAGTTCTCTGCCGGGAGCTGGGTGGAATTTTATTATAAAAGGATGATAAAGATGGCATTAGAAGTTAAATTTTATTCTTTATTTAGAATAAACTTAAAAACAAAAGGAATCGAATATCAACAGGAATCAGAAATCACTATTACTGAGTTAATTAAAAAATTGGATCAGGATTTTGAAGGTTATTTTACTCAGAAATTGTTGGAGAAAGATGGAACTATTGCTCGAGGAACTATAATTTTAGTAAATGGCAAAAATATTTTTCATCTCAATAAACTTGAGACAAAAGTCTCTGATGGAGATATAGTTACTTTATTCCCTCCATCGGCTGGAGGTTAATTATGAAAGCTTATCTAAAACGGCAGCAGAAATTATTTAGTGAAGCACAACAGCAGCGCCTGGAAGAATTAAATATTATGATTGCTGGTATAGGGGGCCTGGGTACCAATCAGGCACTGCAGCTGCAGAGAATTGGGGTTAATAAAATCTATCTTTATGATTATGACCAGGTGGAAGTCAGTAACCTCAACCGCCAGCTCTGTTATGGGAAAAAAGATATTGGCCGCTTAAAAGTAGAGGCAGCAGCTGAATTTTTAAATGAATTTGATTTAGAGACTGAGATTATTGCCAGAAATGAAAAGATAACTCTAAAGACTGAAGTACCAGAAGATATAGATATTATTTTTGACGGGATGGATAATTTTGAGTCGCGCTTTATTTTAGATCAGCTGGCTGCAGAAAATGGGCTTCCCTTTATTCATGCCGGGATAGAAGAATTTTTTGCCCAGATTATGCTGGTGCTGCCGGAAAGCAAGCTGCGTTTAAAAGATGTTTTTACTGGTACAGATAGGAAAGAGCTCCCTGCAGTTTTTTCTCCTGCTGTAACTGTGACTGCTTCGATTCAGGTGCTGGAAGCTTTAAAATATCTACTTCAATTTGATGAATATTTAAATGAGCAGCTGCTTCATATTGACTTGCTGAGCAATCAGATGGAAATAATAGACTTAAAGTAGTTGAGTATCTTTCAGCTAAATGGATGACAAAAAAGTTTAGAGAAAAGGCTGCTTGTGATTTTAATACTTGATAAAAATAAAATTCTCTATTAACTTATTTTCAGGAGATGGTAATTATGCAGACAGAAAGATATCATTTCTTTCACAAAGGAAGAGAGAGAATGATAAGCTGGAGGGAAAGCTGATTGATATAGCATTTGTTTCGGCTGATCCCCGCCTGAAGAATACTTCTATCTGGCTGGAGGATATTTTATTTAATCTTCTTTCCTTTGAGGCTCAAAACTAAAAGGAGGTATTTAAAATAATGAAAAAAGTATTAGTGGTTTTGTTGGTTTTGGCTTTTAGTTTAGTTTTTGTTGGAAATAATGTTATGGCTGAGGAAGTTTCTGGTGAAATAATTGTTTTTCACGCAGGTTCTCTAAGTATTCCTTTTTCAGATATGGAAAAAGCTTTTGAAGAGAAACATCCTGAAGCTGATGTTATAAGAGAATCAGCTGGTAGTAGAACTACAGCCAGAAAAGTAACTGATTTAGGTAGACCGGCTGATATTGTTGCCTCAGCTGATTATACAGTTATTGAAAGTTTAATGATGCCTGATCATGCTGACTGGTATATGAATTTTGCCACAAATGAGATGTCTATTATGTATACTGAACATTCCAAGTATAAGGATGAAATCAATAGTGAAAACTGGTATAAAATTTTACTGCGTGAGGATGTCGAATATGGTCATTCTGATCCGGATGCAGATCCCTGTGGTTATAGAAGTCAATTAGTCTGGAAGCTTGCTGAATTACATTATGGTGAAGAAAATCTTTATAATAAATTAAGAAAAAACTGTCCACCAAAGAATGTAAGACCTAAAGAAACTGATTTACTTGCTTTATTAGAAGTAGGGGAGCTGGATTACATATTTATTTACCGTTCAGTGGCAAAACAACATGGAGCTCCTTTTGTAATTCTTCCGGATAAAATCAATCTCAAAACAAATAAATATGAGGAATTTTATGCAAAGGCCAGTTTTGAAATTTCTGGTCAGAAACCTGGAGAAACAATAACTAAAACCGGTAAACCAATGGTTTATGGGGTGACCATTCCTCACAATCCTCCTAATAGAGAAGGTGCAGTTGCCTTTATGAAATTTTTGGTCGGTCCAGAAGGTCAAAAAATAATGGAGAAAAATGGTCAGCCGGCTATTAATCCACCTGTAGTAAATGATATGAAAGCAATTCCGGAGGATTTAAAACCACTTGTTGAGGAAGAATAAATATGATTAAGAAATCATTTTTCCATTTCATGATCACAATATTATCTTTAATATTAATATTTTTCGTGCTTGCCCCAATTTTCAAACTAATTACTGGAAGCAGTGTAAGTATGCTTTTAGATACTATAAAGGAAAGAGAAGTATATAGTACAATTTTGAGAACTTTTAGAGCATCTTTAGTTGCTACTATAGTTTCAATATTTTTAGCAGTACCCCTGGCTTATTTTTTAGCCAGGGTAAATTTTAACGGAAAAGTTTTTGTTGAAGGAATTATGAATTTACCAGTAATAATTCCTCATACTGCTGCCGGTATAGCTTTACTTACTGTATTTGGTAATAGATTTTTTCTTGGGAAGTTTTTTAGTAATTTTGGTTTGAGTTTTGTTGGCGAATTTGCGGGGATTGTTATTGCTATGATGTTTGTTAGTATGCCTTTTCTTTTAAATGATGCAGTTGAGGGCTTTAGAGCAATAGACCCCAGGCTTGAAAGAGTTGCCAGAAGCCTTGGCGCTTCACCTGCTCAAACTTTTTTTAAAATTGCCCTTCCCCTTAATTTAAGTCATATAATTTCTGGTTCTCTTATGATGTGGGCCAGAGGCTTATCTGAATTTGGGGCGGTAGTTATTTTGGCCTATCATCCAATGAGTGCTTCTGTTTTAATTTATGAAAGATTTGCCTCATTTGGATTAAAATATTCGCGTCCAATAGCTGCTATAATGGTCTTAGCCAGTTTAATAGTTTTTATTGCTCTTCGTCTTGTTAATGCAAAAATGAGTTCTGTTGAAGATAGGACTGAGGGATAAAATGCTGAAATTAGAAAATATAAAAAAAGAATATGATGGTTTCAAGGTAGAAAATATAAATTTAGAGATTGATAATGGAGAATATTTTGTTATTCTGGGACCTACCGGGACAGGTAAAACTATTATCCTGGAAATAATAGCAGGTTTGATAAAAGAAGATAAAGGAACTATATTTTTTAAAAATAAAAATATTACAGATTATTCACCAGAAGAAAGAAAGGTGGGAATGGTGTATCAGGATTATATGCTTTTTCCCCATCTCAATGTTAAAAATAATATTATTTTTGGTTTAAAAACTTCTAATAATTATGGTGGAAATGAAATAGAGAATAAATTACAAAAGATGCTGAATCTATTTGGTATAGAAAAACTTTTATACAGGGATGTAAATACTTTAAGTGGGGGAGAAAAACAGAGGGTAGCTCTGGCCAGAGCTTTAATAACCTCACCTGATGTATTATTATTAGATGAACCGTTAAGTGCTGTTGACCCGTCCACCCGGGAAAAACTAATAAATGAATTAAAAAAAATTCATAATAAACTGGGGACAACTACTATTCATGTAACTCATGATTTTGTTGAAGCTCTAGCTTTAGCAGACAAAATAGCAGTTATGAATAATGGTCAGATTGAACAAAAAGGTGAAACTGATGAAATATTTCAAAAACCTGCTTCAAATTTTGTTGCAGAATTTGTTGGAGTTAAAAATATCTATAAGGCAAAAGCTACTGATGTAGAGAATGAAGTATTAATTAAGGGAAAGAACGAAGATCTTAAAATAACAATAATTGATAATATTGAGGATAAAGCAAATTTGACAATTAGACCGGAAGATATAATTATTTCTATTGAGACTTTTTCTTCTTCAGCTCGTAATACCTTTAAGGGGAAAGTTAAAATAATAAAAGATAGACTTAATTATTTGGAAATTATTGTAGATATAGGGGTAGATGTTGCTGTTCATATTACCAGACAGTCACTTAAAGAATTTGATTTAAAAAAGGGAAAAGAAGTTTATTTAACATTTAAAGCATCAGCTGTCCATGTTTATTAATTTAAAAGGGGGAATTTATTTGGATAAAATAATTGTTTCAGGTCAGTGCAGTAAAATTGGGAAAACTAAGTTTATTGAAGAAACAATAAATAATTTATGCGGTAAAATTTTTGCCCTTAAAGCTGCTGTCAGTGAAGATAAAGATGATATAATAATAAGTGTTGAGGAAGATCTAAAAAATAATGAAGAAAAAGATACAGGAAGATATCTTAAGGCAGGAGTAATTAAAGCGGCTTATTTAAAATCGAATCTTAATAATTTAGCTGAGGGAATTGATAAAATAGAGGAAAATATTGAAAAAGATTATGATTATAAAATTTATGAAGGAAATAATATAATTGATTTTATAAATCCCACTTTTGTTATTTTTCTAAAAAATGATAATCTGGAGAAAAAGTATTCAGCAGATAAAGCTTCCCGAAAAGCAGATATTATTATTGATTATAGTAACGGCAAAAAAGATATTATTTTTAACACTGAGAGTATAATTTGTTATAAAGCCCATCTTTTGGCAGATATTTTGGGAGTTAGTGTTGGTAGGATTGGTAAGCTATTAAATGAAGCAGATATAAAAATTAAAGGCTGTCAATTAGGATTATTTTAGTTAATGGAGGATGAAAATATGTCAGAATTTCTTGATTTAAATGAACTGGAAACTTTTTGGAATAAAATAAAACTTAATTTAAAAGATAAAAACCTTGAAAAAGAAAAGATAGCTTTGGAAGATAGTCTGGGAAGAATTTGTGGAGAAAAAATAAAAGCAAAAGAAAATCTTCCTCCTTTTAGTCGATCCACCGTAGATGGTTTTGCTATTAAAGCCGGAGATAGTGCAGGAGCTTCAGCTGTTTTACCAACTTATTTTGAAGTTATTGGAGAAGTTGAAATGGGTGAAGAGACTGACCTCGAAATTGGAGAAGGTGAAGCTGCAGCAATACCCACTGGTGGAATGCTTCCTAAAGGAGTAGATGCTGTTTTAATGGTAGAATATACTGAATATCTCGATGATAATACAATTGAAACTTCAAAAGCTGTTGCGGCTGGTGAAAATGTTGTGCTAAAAGGTGAGGATATAGAAAAAGGGAAAACTTTATTTGCTGATGGTCACAGAGTTAGACCTCGTGATATAGGGGCAATGGCCGGACTTGGGATTACTGAATTTGAAGTATATAAAAAGCCGAAAGTGGCCGTGATATCAACGGGAGATGAGCTTGTAGAGCCTGGTAAAAAAGCTGGCCCTGGGGAAATAAAAGATATTAATAGTTTTTCAATAACATCTTTACTCAGTTCTTATGGGGCCAAAACAAAAAGAGTTGGAATAGTAAAGGATGAGTTTGAATTATTAAAAAATTCAGTTGAAAATAATCTTGATTCAGATCTAGTTTTAATCTCTGGAGGTAGTTCAGTTGGTATAAAAGATATGACAATAAAAATACTTAATTCAATTGGAGAACCTGGAGTTTTACTTCACGGTTTGTCTATTAAACCTGGGAAACCGACCATTTTAGCAGTGATAGATGGGACTCCAGTTATTGGACTTCCCGGTCATCCTGCTTCAGCCTGGACAGTTACTAGAATTCTTCTTAAACCTATTATTCAGTTTTTGATTGGGGAAATTGAAGCTGAAGAGATAGGTAGAATTAATAAAAAAATAACTGAAAATAATTTTGATTATAGTTTTAAAGCTGAATTAACCAGAAATGTTGTTTCTGATAAAGGGAGAGAAGAATATATACCGGTTCGCTTATTTCGAGATAATGAAAAATTAAGGGCTGAACCAATATTAGGAAAATCAAGTCTTATTACAACTCTGGTGAGAGGTGATGCATTAATAAGGATTGATACCTATGAAGAAGGTAAAAATAAAGGTGAAATGGTAAAAGTAGAATTAATTGAGCCTGAAATATATTAAAAGAAGGGGTTTTCTATGCGGAAAATATATTTAGATAAAGTTTCATTAGATGAAGCTAAACAGAAGTTTTTTGGTAAATTTCATAATCTAAAGACAGAGGCAGAAGAAATAGAAGTTGAAAAAGCAGTTGGGAAAGTTAGTTCTGAAGCAGTTTATGCCAGACGTTCAGCTCCTAATTTTTATGCTTCTGCTATGGATGGTATAGCAGTAAAATCTGAAAATACTGCTGGAGCTAGTGAACGAAACCCTGTCCAATTTAAAAAAGATAAAGAAGCTGTATTTGTAGATACCGGTGATCCAGTGCCTTCTGATTTTGATGCAGTAATAAAAATTGAAAATGTAGTTGAAAATGATGACAGCACTTTTGAAATAAATAAAGGAGTAAGTCCCTGGCATAATATTCGAAGTATAGGAGAAAGTGTTGTAAAAGGAGAAATGATTATCCCTTCAAATCATAAAATAAGAGATTTTGATCTTGGTGCTTTAATTGAAGCAGGTATAAAAAAGGTAGCAGTTTATAAAAAACCAGCAGTAAAAATAATTCCAACAGGTAATGAATTAGTGAATGCTGATAGTGAACTTAAAAAAGGACAATTAGTGGAATTTAATTCAAAAATGATAAAATCATCAATTTTTAAATGGGGTGGCAGGGCAAAAACAACTGATATTATTCCAGATGATAAAAAAATGATCCAAAATAATATAAAAGAATCTGTTAAAAATAATGATATTACTATTGTTCTGGCTGGCTCTTCGGCAGGAAAAGAAGATTATACTTTAAATATTTTAGAAAACCTGGGAAGAGTTATAATTCATGGTGTAAATATTATGCCTGGAAAACCAGTTATACTGGCTGAAGTAAATAATAAACCGGTCATTGGTTTACCAGGTTATCCTCTTTCTGCTTTGCTTAATAATTATATTTTTATACGAAAATTGATTTATTCTTTACAGGGATTAAAAAGCCCTGAATTACCGGAAGTTGAAGCTAAAGTTAAAAGAAAAGTTCCTTCTGAAATTGGTCTGGAAGAATTTTTACGAGTTAGTTTAACTGAAATAAATAATGAAATTATTGCTGTTCCTAAAAAGAGGGGCTCAGCAGCCATGAAATCATTAGTTAAGGCAGATGGAATAATGCGTATTGCAGAGAACAAAGAGGGTTTAAGTAAAAATAATAAAGCGCCAGTTATTTTATTAGAAGATAAAGAAAATATAAAAAATAATCTTTCTTTAATTGGCAGTCATGATTTAAGTCTTGATCTTATTCAGGATGAAATTCAAAAAAGCATAAAAGATTTTTATTTAAATATTCAATCTGTAGGAAGTATGGCAGGTTTGATGGCTCTCAAACGTGGAGAATGTCAATTAGCAGGGGCTCATCTGCTTGATCCGGAGACTGGAAATTATAATTTAACTCATCTAAAAAGAATTTTTAAAGATAAAAAAATGGCTTTAATAACTCTTGTTGAAAGACAGCAGGGTTTTTATATTAAAAAAGGTAATCCCAAAAATATAAATTCTATTTCTGATTTATTAAGAAAAGATATTGCCTTTATTAACAGACAGAGGGGGGCAGGAACAAGAGTTTTGTTTGATTATCTTTTAAATAAAAGTGAAATAGAACCAGCAAAAATTAGTGGTTATGATCAGGAAGAGTTTACTCATATTGCAGCTGCGATTGCAGTTGGTAGAGGTAGTGCAGATGCAGCGCTTGGAATTAAAGCTGCTGCTAAAGCAGCTGAAGTAGATTTTATTCCAGTAACTGAAGAAAGATATGATTTAATATTATTTGAAGAAAATCTTCAGGATCCAAGAATTGAATATCTTATTTCTTTACTTAAAAAGAAAGAAATACAGAAAAAAATTGAAAAATTAGGTGGATATAAAACTGAAAAAACTGGCGAAATATCAATAGTTGGAAATAAATAAGATAGGATGATGATTAGATGGAAAAATTAGTAGATAATTGGGGTAGAATAATAAATTACCTGAGGATTTCTGTTACTGATAGATGTAATTTGCGCTGTAAATATTGTATGCCTGAAGAAGGTATAGAGACAAAAAGACATGAGGATATTTTAAGCTATGAGCAAATTGTTAAAATAGTTAAAATTGGTAAAGAAATGGGAATCAAAAATGTTAGAATTACAGGTGGGGAGCCTTTAGTTAGATTAAATCTGGTAGAATTAATATCTAAATTAAATGAATTAGATTTAAATGATATAAGTTTAACAACAAATGGAGTTTTACTTGCTGAAAAGGCAGTTGAATTAAAAAAAGCAGGCCTTGATAGAGTAAATATAAGTCTTGACTCTTTAGATAAAGATAAATATAAAGAAATTACTCGACGAGATCGGTATGAAAGTGTAATTGCTGGTATAGAAGCTGCCCTGAAATATAATTTTAAACCAGTAAAATTAAATATGGTTGTCATGAAAGGGATAAATGATGATGAACTTATAGAATTTGCTAAATTGAGTATTAATAAACCACTTCATGTTCGTTTCATAGAATATATGCCGCTGGGAAAAGATATAAATGGAGCAGAGTATTATGAAACAAAAAAAGTTAAAAAGAAAATTAAAAATGAGTTTAAACTTATAAAAACTGAAACTGAAGGAAGTGGACCGGCTAAATATTTTAAAATACCAGGGAGTGGAGGAAGTATAGGGTTTATAAGTCCGATGAGTGAGCATTTTTGTGCAGAATGCAATAGATTTCGCTTAACAGCTGATGGTAAATTTCGTCCCTGTCTTGCTCGTGATCTTGAAGTTGAGATTCAAAAAGATTTTAGTAGAAAAAGTATAATTAAAGCTTATCAAAAGGCTCTTTCTATTAAACCTATTAGTCATAATTTGGATTTTGCTGATAATGGTGAAAGAGATAGAACTATGTCACAGATTGGAGGTTAATAATGTCAGATAAATTCAATCATATTGATGAAAAAGGAAAAGTAAAAATGGTAGATGTAAGTAAAAAAGATATTACTGAAAGAAAAGTTATTGCAGTTGGAGAAGTGAAAATGAAAGCTTCAACTTTAAAAATGATAAAAAGAGGATATATTGTCTGTCTTGATCGACAGCAGCAGGTTGTTAATACACACACCGCTGACTTCAATTTCGATTGCAGTAATTTCAAATAAAGATGGAAGCTTAAAAAATCAATATTATAATCACCGACATTTATTTCATTTACAGCTGTTATAATTAACACCTCTTTTTAAAAGATTCTAAAAAAATCAAAAATTATTAAAATATATAATCCTGTGGAACTTTAAACTGTTTGTTTAAAACCTCTTTTTGAAAAGAAGTTTTGGCCATTTCAAATAATTCAAGCTGTGATTCATAATTATTACCATCATCAATCT
>Ga0182240_100587_pt1 | contig 10319 bp, 10 predicted proteins | sample hydfrates4_PW_90_FD_145594 | JGI IMG/M metagenome (GOLD analysis project Ga0182240, IMG submission 145594) | Subsurface microbial communities from deep shales in Texas, USA - hydraulic fracturing test 4_PW_90 | ecosystem: Environmental > Aquatic > Deep subsurface > Shale gas/oil reservoir >...
TGCTATCCCTGAGCTTTTCCTGGTACCAGGAAAAGCCGGTACCTGCGGTTTTTCCAACTACTCAGGGATCTTAATTTAGTACCACGGCAGGGATAAAGGGCAATCCCTACGGCGGTCGGGTTTTTTACGCCCAAAATGAAGGGAAAGTGTTTCCTAAAATTTACTCTTGACATATTACCCTAGCACTAAGGGGTCATGGCTTTTGGGATTTGACGGGCTAAGCACCGCTACTCAGTGCTTCGCTCACTCCGGAAATCACCGGGTCACCCTGAGAGATAATTTTTCATCCCTCTGCTGGTGCCGCCTTCGGCGGCATGGACGTCTACTGGGAAAAGACCGTTCGATGTTATTATTTTATCATTCGAATTAATAATTCCTACCGGTCCCTTGAATAAAGGTTCCCACCGTAACAAAATATATTAACATAATATGTACAAGGAGGAATGCCGGTGAACCGGGAGGTAACGGTATATACTACACCCACGTGACCCCACTGCCGTACCGTGAAAGAGTTTCTTTCACAAAGGGGCGTAAAGTTTGAGGAACATGATGTGGCCAAGGATGAGGATGCCAGAAATGAGATGCTGCACAAAACCGGGAAGATGGCGGTACCCACCGTGGTGATAGACGGAAAGGCAGTGGTGGGCTTCGATAGGGATGAACTGGAGAAGTTAATACACTAAAAAACAAAAACTCAAGAAAATGGTGACTGTTACCAATTTCTTGAGTTTTTATGGTTTTAAACGAATTGTTCCAGTTTTTTGGCCAAAAGGCTCTTTGTAGCTGCTCCCACCATTTGGCCAGCGGCCTGGCCGTTCTTGAATATAATTAAGGTGGGAATGCTCATAACACCGAAACGCTCCGCCAGGGATTTATTATCATCCACATTAACTTTACCCACCTTGGCTCGTCCTTCAAATTCCTTGGCCAGGTCTTCAATTACCGGACCCATCATCTTGCAGGGCCCGCACCAAGGTGCCCAAAAATCCACTAAAACGGGTACCCCGGATTCCAATACTTCGCTGTCAAAGTTTTGTTCTGTAAATTCCAGTGCCATTTTTACAACCTCCTCGTTATGCAGACCTTTTGCCGGCATTGGTAGTATAAGTATTGATTTAGCAGTTTTGTATCAACTGCAAGGGGTGTACCACCCCTTATAATTTATATTCCTCACCCTCCCCCGGCATGTGCCGGCGGGCTGCTCCCGCATCCTCCTGTATTAATGGCACAACCGGTAATAATCTGCTTCACTTCTTTGGACCGGCATTCCGGGCAGAATACATTTTTTCTCTCTTCAATAGTGACCATTTGGGAAAAGCGGTGTCCACACTTGTCACACTTGTAATCGTAAACAGGCATGTTCCATCCCCCCATCTGCAAGTTAATCACCGGCGGCGATGGCCCCGTTAACACAGGCAAAGACACATTCCTCGCAATCGTCACACTTGCCGGGATCCACCAGCGCTCGCTTCACTGTAACGGAAATTGCCCCGTTGGGGCACACATTGACGCATTGCCCGCAGCACACACAAAGGTTTTCAATTATGATTGCCGGCATGGGCATCCCTTCTTACTAATATTTTAATATTACGATTAGTTAAATTATACAAAAAACAGACCCCAAAAGCAATAGTATTTGAGATCTGTTTTAAACTAATATAAATCAGATTGTTTAAATAATCTAATAAAATTGAGAATAAACTGCAATTCCTTTTCATTTAAGTTGGCTATCAGCCCCAGCACGGACTGTACATTGGGGTGCATTAACAATTCCCTTAAGTCGGGGTTCATCATGCTTAGCATTTGATCCACCGAGCATGGTTCCATAATAAAATAACAAGGGGATACACCCATAACCTCGGCTATTTTTTCCAGGGTTTTTAGGGACGGCTGAACTTTACCCTGCTCAATTTGACCAATCAGACCGGCTGTAACGCCGGAAGCTTTGGCCAACTGTGCTTGGGTAAGCCCGTATTCTTCCCGCAGTGCCTTTAGCTTTTCCCCCAGGGACCCTTCCCGGGCAATCAGGGTGGAGGCCGAGACATCCAGTGCTTCCGCAATGCGCTTTAATGTATTTAGAGCCGGGTAGACGGTGCCCCTTTCAATTTCGCTGAGATAGGAAGGAGACACCCCCGCATTTTGCCCTAATTCCTGTAGGGAAAAATCCTTATCCACCCGCATCATTCGAATACGGTCACCCAGGGAAAGACCCTTGTCGCTTATGTCGCCCTCAATAAGCTGGGTTTTGGATACATTCAGGGCTGCCGCCAACTTTTCAATGGTTTTCAGTGAAGGACGTTTGGAGCCTCGTTCAATTTCACTGAGATAGGAAAGGGAGAGATTAGCTTTCTTGGCCATTTCCTGCAGTGTGTATCCTCTTTCCTCACGTAAACCGCGGATTTGATCACCTTTTACAATCATTGTTGACACTCCCGGTACTTGTGTAATGACAGGTATAGCTAAAGTTATACTATTATCGTACAATAATTCTACTAAGTAGTCAATCTAGTGCCTGGAGATTAAGGGGAAAAAGGGTTGGAATCCAGGTAAAAAGCCGGTTTAGCCAGTTACGGCCTGGTTTTCACCCTCTTCGGCTTCCATACTCTTGGTAATTAACATTTGTGCAGGGCCATCCACTGTCTCTCCGGGTTTATGCTCCTTGCAGTAATCACACGTTCCGCAATCGCTTGTTTTATTTTCCGGCTCGGTGTAAGTGTACATATTACCCTCGAAATTCCTCAATATAACCTTTTGATCGGACTGTGAAATTAGGTACTGGGGACCCACCGGAATTTTGCCGCCTCCACCGGGGGCGTCCACCACAAAGGTTGGGACTGCAAAGCCGCTGGTATGCCCCCGCAGCCCTTCTACAATTTCAATACCCTTGTTCACCGCGGTACGGAAATGTTCTATACCCTGCGAAAGGTCGCACTGGTAAAGGTAATAGGGCCTGACTCGCATTTTAACCAGGTGGTGTAAAAGGGATTTCATGATATGTGTACAGTCATTTACACCTTTAAGAAGTACCGATTGGTTGCCCAGGGGAATGCCGGCATCTGCGAGCCTGGCGCAGGCGGCCATGCTTTCCCGGTTAATTTCCTTGGGATGATTGAAATGAGTGTTGAGCCACACCGGGTGGTACTTTTTAAGCATGCTGCACAATTCGGGGGTTATCCGCTGGGGCAAAACCACCGGCATGCGGGAACCGATGCGAATTATTTCCACATGGGGAATTGCCCTCAACCTGCTGATAATGAACTCCAGCTTGTCATCCTTTAGCGTTAAGGGGTCTCCACCGGATATCAGGACATCCCGCACCACGGGATTGCTTTTAATATATTTAATTGCTTTTTCTACTTGAGACACGGGCAGGGAGCGGTCTTTGGTACCGGCCATACGCCTGCGGGTACAATGACGGCAGTACATGGAGCACTGGTCGGTTACCAGGAGGAGTACCCTGTCGGGGTACCTGTGGGTGATCCCGGGAACCGGAGAATCAACATCTTCATGCAGTGGATCATCCATGTCCGCACCGGACATATGCATTTCCAAAGGATCGGGAACCGCCTGTCTTCTTACAGGACAGTTAGGGTCATCTTTGCTCATTAAACTGGCATAATAAGGGGTTATAGCCATCCGGAATTTATTTAGACATTTAGAAATGTTTTCAGCTTGCTCATCGGTTAGATCAATTACCTGGCGTAATCTATCCACACTTGTAATTCTGTTTCTTATCTGCCATTTCCAATCGTTCCACTCGCCCTCACTGACGTTTCTCCACAGAGGTAAGCGCTTAAAATTACTACTCATTTTTGCCTCCCATAGTTTGAATTATCCTCTAACTGACAACTTAGTCTATCATTGAGGGTTGTCGCTTGGCAAGCAGTAAATTTGAGTTTATTCCGGGCCATAAGACCCTGGTATTTATAATATGCAGAAAAACAGTGACGTGCTCATTATTTCTAAAAAAACAAACCCGGGACAAATTACCTTTTCTACTGCATCAACTCCCGGGCAATTTCCTTGAATACGGGCGCGGCGGTTTCCCCACCGCTTTCACCGTCCTGTACAAGAACTGTAATTACGTAACGGGGTTGCTCCAGGGGAACATACCCGGAAAACCAGGCATTAATAGAATCGCCGTTGGAATTACGAACCTCTGCCGAACCGGTCTTGCCTGCGCTCCCATAGGGTTCGATATGAGCTTGGCTGCCCACTCCGGACTCCACCACGCCCTCCAACATTTTCTTAAGGGCAGTGGCAGTGGTAGAGGAAATCACACTGTTACCGTCACCAGCTGGAAACCGGAGTTTTTCGCCACCATGGGATTGAAGCTTACTGACCAGCCTGGGGCGGTAATATTTTCCACCGGATGCAATGGTATTCATCATGGCCGTTAGCTGCAGGGGGGTTGCCAGCACCGGTCCCTGACCTATGGAACTGTTGGCCAGGTTATAGGGCCCGGCGATTGCCTGCCAGTCCTGCCGGGTCAAATCTTGTTCCGGAAGACCTGTAATATTATTGTCCGCCAATCCCATTTTCTCAGCGTAATTGATTATTGTTTGAGCTCCCAGTTTCCGTCCCAATTGTACAAAGGCCGGATTGCAGGAATTCACAACGGCTTCGTAAAGAGTTATCTCACCGTGACCCGGGGAATACCAGCAGCTAATGGGACTGTCCTCCCCTCCACGGCACGTGAATGTATCACCGGGATTAACCAACCCCTCCTCCAATGCAGCACCGGCCAGCACCAGCTTAAACAGTGAACCCGGTTGAAAAAGCGAGACTGCGCGGTTTAAAAAAATCTCCTGTTCCGTATTACTCCCCGGTATTTGCAGTGGACGGGGATCAAAGTCCGGGCGGCTGGCGCATGCAATAATATCCCCTGAATTCGGCTTCATTACCACCACGGCCCCCCTTTCAACCCGGCGGTCAAGGACCCCCTCCACCACCTGCTGCACCCGCCTGTCAATGGTGGTAATTACATCATAGCGGTGGGGATCAAGTTTTTCATTGCTGACCATGCTAATCCGGTCAGACACATTTCTTCCCCGCGCATCTATTATTACCGAGGCATGGTGTACCGGAAATTCTCCCTTAAGCTGCTGTTCATAGAATTTTTCCAGCCCCATTACTCCCACCCAGTCATCGTATTGGTATCTTTTAACCCCCCGGGCTTGCAGGGCCTCCAGCCTCTCACCGGATTGTATTTTTCCCATATGGCCCGTAATGTGAACCGCAAGGGGGTCCGCCCCGTAGCGCATCTTTACGGGTAAAACGGTGATACCTTTACCCGTTTCTTCCTCGATCAGCCCCGCCTGTGCAGGTGTTAAATTAAAGGGTAGGAAACAGGGATCTTTCTGTAAATACGGGTTGATAACCTCCGGTTTTACATTTAAGATATCTGAAAGTATTTCCGCTGCTTTCCCTTTGTCTTCTACTGCGGAGGGAAACACTATTACCCGGTTTTCCCGGTGAGAACCGGTCAGTGACAAGCCATTGCGGTCCAGTATTTCCCCCCTTGCATATTCCTCCAGTCCCACGTATTTACTGCCCGTTGCCATGGCCATACGCGTTAATTCAACGTTTCGTTCCAACTGAATGTAGCCCAGACGAGCCCCCAGCGCCACCAATAGAAGGCATATGGCCCAGAATGTTATTACCAATCGAATTTTTCTCCGTGAATCCATAAAAAACCACCTTCCAGGTTTTACCTACTATGAGGTTGACCCTTGAAAGGTGTTTTTATACTTAAGGGGTGTTTGATCAAATAGCCTTTTCCGGGCGCCGGAGTATTGTATAGGGCGGAAGTGCCTGCATACCGGGCAAATAAATCGTCTGGCGGGGATGGGGCGCTCTTTCCACGGGCCGTCCCTCGTCATCATACATTTCCCGAACGTGGTATGTGAATACCTCTCCCCCCGGGGGCATAACCTCCAAAACCTCCCCGCGGGAGAAATGATTGCGTTGCTCCACTTGCAGCCTTTCATTCTTTGCGTCGTACCCGGTTACCACTCCCACAAAGGTATAAGGCCTGCTATAAATACCCTTTACGGGAATAAAACCGTCTTTACCCGGCGGGCCGTCAATAAAACCGGTAATGTATTCCCGGTTACTCACTTTGCCTATTTCTTGAATCCAAGAAGGATCCACCGTATACCCCCGGGGATCTTTCATAAAGGCGTCAATTGCTTTGCGGTACACGGATGTTATGGTGGCCACGTAATGTATGCTCTTAACACGGCCTTCTATCTTGAAGCTATTGACCCCCGCCTCCACCAGCCGTGGAATATGTTCCAAAAGGCACAGGTCCCGGGAACTCAATATGTACGCTCCCCGTTCATCTTCAGCTATTGGAAAATACTCTCCTGGGCGTTTTTCCTCTACCAAAGCGTATTTCCACCTGCAGGCCTGGGCGCAGTCCCCCATATTGGCATCTCTACCCGTCATGTAGTTGCTCAGGAGGCAGCGTCCGGAATAGGATATGCACATTGCACCGTGCACAAACACTTCCAGTTCCAATTTAGCATTATTCCTAATTTCCTTAATTTCTGCAAGGGAGAGTTCCCTGGCCAGCACAATGCGCCGGGCTCCCATTTGCTCCCAGAGACGTGCAGCCAGCCAGTTTGTAGTATTGGCCTGGGTACTCACGTGTACAGGCAGGCAGGGAACAACCTCGCTTGCCAGCTGGATTACTCCCGGGTCGGCCACAATAATGCCGTCCACACCCATTTCCCGCAGCTGCTTTAAATAGGCTGGAAGCTCGGCAATATCACGATTATGGGCAAATATATTCACCGTTACATAAACCTTGACACCATTCCTGTGGGCGAAGGAAACTGCCCTTTTCAAATTTTTCCCGTCAAAGCTGGCAGCGGCGGTACGCAAGCCGAAACGCTCTCCCCCCAGGTAAACGGCATCAGCCCCGTAAGCCACGGCTACCTCCAGTTTTTCCATGTTTCCCGCGGGGGACAGTAATTCTGGTTTAAGCAATTTTATCACCTACTGGTACTTGCTAATGTTGGCATTATGTTCCTGAAGGGTTCTGGCAAAGGCATGACTACCGTCGGGTTTGGCCACATAGTAAAGATAGTCGGTTTCCTCCGGCTCTATTACCGCCAAAAGAGATTTTCTGCCGGGTGCCCCTATGGGGCCCGGAGGAAGACCCAAAACCCGGTAAGTATTATAAGGAGATTCAACCTCCAGATCTTCATAATATATGGTTGACCGGTGCCCTTTGAGTACATACTGTACGGTGGCATCTATTTGCAAGGGCATTCCCAAATCCAGCCTGTTAAGAATGACCCCGGCAATTAAAGGGCGCTCCTTATCCACTTTAGCCTCCCTTTCCACCATTGAGGCTATGGTTACTCCTTCATTCAGGGTAAAACCCTTTTCTGCCACCTTTTCCGGAAATTGCAGCTCCTTCATTTCCCGCTGGAAACGATTGAGCATCAATATTATCAATTCCCTTTCCGAGATATTTTTTCCCACGTGGTATGTATCGGGAAACAGGTAACCTTCCAACCGGCAGGAACTCTCAGGTAATTTCTCCAATTCACTCATAAAGGGAAAGGAGAATTCCCCCTCGGCCACCAGGTGATCAAAACGACTTTTATCGATAAGTCCCTTTTCCACCAAAAGGTTACCAATCTGCTCCACCGTATATCCCTCCGGAACGGTAAAGATTACATTGTCACTGGTACCCTCCACCAGCTTGTCGATGATCTCGGGTATAGCGTAAGAGGGACTGAGGAGATAATTGCCTGATTTGAGAAGACCGTCCTTTCCCGTCAAACGGGAAAAGTAAACAAACGCCCTTTCGTTTTTTATTAATTCCTCTTGGAACAGCAGCCGGGCAATTTGATAGCTGTTGGCTCCCTCGGGAATTTCCACCTTTATTTCCTCCGAGGCGCCGGGCTCTACAGCCGAAAGAGCGTTGAATACATATACGGTAGTGGCCGCTGTTATAAGCGCCAGGACGGCAAAGAGGGAAATTAACAATTTAAACCTGGCAAATCCTTTATTCCTTCTTTTAGTTTCTTTTATTTGCATTAAGTCACCACGAATCCCCATAATAACCCATTATACCTTTATTTGTTTCGGCAAACAAGGACTCCCGTGAAAAGAGAATAACAGCCCCGGAGGGCTGTTATTCTCTTTCGCCGGGCTGCCTTTCAATTTCGTTCTCCAGCTTGGTGTCCTCTTCCGGAGAATTGTCTTCAGGAGTAATTTCCCCGCCGTTTTCCCCGGTATTTTCTCCGGGCCGGTTATCTCCAGGCGGGTCATCTCCAGTGACCTCCTCCGCTGGCTCATTTTCCGAAGTGCTTTCCCGGTTTTCCTCGTTTAATTCATCCTCACCCGATGCTTCCTGGTTTTGATCGCCCGTTTCCGGTTCGCCAGCCGGGGCTTCGTCCTCCGGCTCTTCCGGTGCGGCCGGGGCTTTCACGTCTTTATCTTCGGGTATTTCAATGGTGGGCTTGCTTTCCTTGGTACCTACCGCAATTATTTCCTTTTGCGGGTGGTATACGCTTTCCGGCAAGGGTTTGGTGGTCTTTTTACCGTCACGGGTAATAATCGTTATTTCACCGGCGGTTTTATAACCCTTGATACCTTCCTGCTTGACAATTTCCTCACCCTTTTCCAGGTTGGGATCGTCTTCATAAACCACTTCGGGTTCCAATACACGCGTTACCCATGAATTCACGGTGACATTTTTCTTGTAGTCGGTATTGCCGTAAAGCTTGAAGGTCAATGAGTTATATCCCGCTTTTGATTTAATGAGAATATAGCTGTCATGGTTATTTTTAAAGGAAAAATCCAGGTATCCGTATGATACCGTGGCATCCCTTCCTATTGGAACATAACCCACCGGCAGGGAATGGGGATTTCTCTCGGTAACATTAAGATCCGCCAAAAGAACGGCATTATATAGGGTGGACGAAACCTGGCACACACCCCCGCCAAGGCCGTCAACAAATTCATTATTAAGGATTATTTTAGCATTTTTGTATCCCGCCTCGGTGCTCCTGGGACCTACTACATCATTAAAGGAAACTTCTTCACCCGGGGCTACCATAAGGCCGTCCAGTGCCGCGGCAGCCACCCGGACATTATATGTTCGCCCCACCTGGTCGGGATCAAATTTGGTGGTGTATGAGGATAACAAGCCTTTTATACCCATTGCCTTTATGCTGTCTACGGTATGCTTGGGGGAAACACTTTGCAGTGATACCTCCACTTGATAGGGAGCTGTTCCCTTTGCAACCACTCCCGTTATTTCATCGTAAAGGGCTTCATGGTCAACCCGAAGTCCCTCTTCTCCGGGAATTATCTCAATCTCGTCACCGGGGGTGATACGGAATGTGGCGTTCACCGGCTGGCGTATATTGTCCGCCAGGAGACTGTCCACTTCACGCTGCAACTTGTCCCGGTTGAGACTGACGTCCAGGGGAATACGCGTAACGTCATGCCGGGTTCTCAAGCTTGCATTCCAACGTTCCCAAATGGGGCCTGTGCGCCCCACACGCAAGGCGCGGTCCATTATTACCTGCTCCTTAAGATCCAGGTCCACAGATTCCAGGGGTAATTCCTTGTGTTCCTCCTGCACTTTTAAAGTAACTGTTTTTTCCTGCAGCCGGTCTTCCAGCTCTAGGAGCTTCATAACTCCTTGTTCCCGGTTCATTCCCTCCAGTTCCAGGGGGCCGGCGTAGACATTGGGCATTACCCTGTTGGCGGCAAAGGGTAAAAAATCAGCACCGGCTGAAGCAGCAACGGTTAATAGCAGGCCGGATATTATGATGACTGTCAGTACCACTGCCCTGCGGGACATTGTTGTATCCCCCTTAAAGAAGATGCTTTTATTTATTAAACTCAGTACATATTATTTGCTTATAAAGTGCGTTATGATTATGACATTCGTGGTTTCTTATAAAGGTAATTATTTTGCCGGAGCGGGCAGCACCCTGCGCTCACTTACTCGGACATTTGGGAAAGTGCACATGGGGACGGTTCTTAAAAGGTCCAATCGGAAGTTTTGGCAAGAATAAAAGGCTTAAAACCGAATAATCTCTGGTTTTGAGCTTTAATCATCAATAACGCGCAAAGACTGCCTCGCCAAAATTTTTGATTGCCCAAGAAGAATGAAGTCGCTTCTGCCCCCAGCTATGGGATTTTATCTGTTTCTTTTGACTTATAATCTAATATTCTACCTAATAGATGGCTGGATTTATTCCAATATTTAGTGAAATTTAGATGAAACTAGCTAAAATTGAACACACCTATCCTCTCCCCACAAACGGGTCTTTTTTAAAAATATA
>Ga0182240_100588_pt1 | contig 10256 bp, 10 predicted proteins | sample hydfrates4_PW_90_FD_145594 | JGI IMG/M metagenome (GOLD analysis project Ga0182240, IMG submission 145594) | Subsurface microbial communities from deep shales in Texas, USA - hydraulic fracturing test 4_PW_90 | ecosystem: Environmental > Aquatic > Deep subsurface > Shale gas/oil reservoir >...
ATGATCTACCAGCTGACAAAGATATTAAAACCCAAAAAAGTTATGGTGATTGATCCTACATTTTCGGAATATGAACTTGCAGCAGAGTCAGCAAATGCAGCAATAGAACATTTCAGTTTAAGTAAAAAAGCTGATTTTAAACTGGATCTAGAAAAGTTAAAAATAAGCTTAAATAAAGATATTGATCTATTGTTTATCTGTAATCCCAATAATCCAACTGCTCATTTATTAAAAACAGCTGAACTTGAAAGCTTAATTCAAAAAGCAGTTAAAGAAGAGATTATTGTTGTAATAGATGAAGCCTTTATAGATTTCTTAACTGATCCCGATAAATATTCAACAATTAAATTATTAGACAGCTATAATAATTTAGTAATACTTAAATCAATGACCAAACTATTTGCTATTCCAGGTTTGAGGCTAGGATATGCTCTAACAAATAAAAGTTTAAGTTTAGAACTGGAAACTAAAAGAGATCCCTGGTCAGTTAATTATTTTTCGCAGCTGGCTGGAGAGATTATTTTTTCCAATCAGCAGGAAATAAAAGATTATGTTAAATTAAGTCAAGAAAAAATTGCTGCCGAAAGAAAATACCTGTATCAAAAACTAAAAAAATTTAAAAAACTAAAAGTTTATCAGCCAACAACTAATTATATTTTTATAGATATTTCAGAAACAAATTATAACTCAGCCGAATTAAAACAGGAACTTTCCAAAGCAGCTATTTTAATTCGTAATTGTGATAGCTATTATAACCTACAGGATAACTATATTAGAGTTGCTGTTAAAAATAGAAAGGCAAATAAGATCTTAATTGAAAAATTAAAAATTATTTTAGAATAAAAAGGGGAGATTTAAGTGGGAGTTATCTTAATTCAGGGTGGGGTCAGAAGTGGTAAAAGCAGCTTCGCTGAACTGATTGCAAAAAAAATTGCTGGTCTGGATGTTATTTATCTAGCAAGTGGTGTTGTGACTGATTCAGAAATGGAATTAAGGATAGAAAAACATCAAAAACAGAGACCATCTGAATGGCAGACAGTAGAAGAAGCCTATAGCATCAGTTCATATTTAAAAAATATAGAAAAAAATAAGACCATTTTATTTGATTGTTTAACTACCTATCTTGGTAATTTAATTTTCAAAAAACAAAATAAAGATTTTGAAAAAATGGAATCTGAAATTCTAGCAGAAATAGAGATTATTTTAAAAATTGCCATAAAAAAGAATTTGAATCTAATTATAGTTCAGAATGAAACCGGTAAGGGAGTTGTACCAGCTTCTAAAATGGGCAGAAATTTTAGAGATATTTCGGGAAGAGCTGCTCGTATGGCGGCAGAATATGCTGACAAAGTTTATTTAGTTCAGGCAGGGCTGCCGCTTGAGATTAAAGAAGAAGGACTAAAAAATATTAAAGAATTTACTTTAGTTGATGGGGAGGTTGGGGTGCTTTGAAAAAAATTATTAATAATTTTTTTACTGCTCTAACTTTTATGAGTCGAATTCCAGTTAAGCTAAAAGAGGTTTCAGAATTAAAGCTTAATTATTTTCCACTGGTAGGACTTTTGCTAGCAGTTATTATTATTATAAGTGAATATTTTTTATCATATATTTTTGCTGTTGAGATCAGAGCGTTATTATTGCTAATGATTTATATTTATTTAACTGGAGCACTGCATCTGGATGGTCTGGGAGATTTTGCTGATGGTTTTTTTGCTGGTAGAGATAAAGAAAAAACTATAAAAATTATGCATGATTCAAATTCTGGAATTTTTGCTCTTGTGACTCTAATTTTAACTTTAGCTTTAAAATATCTTCTTTTTAAGGAACTTCTGCTTCGAGAAAATATACAGGCGATTATAATTATGGCTGTACTAATTCGCTATATTCTAGGCTATGTTGTAATATTTATTGAGCCAGCAGAGAGTAGTATGTTGGGAGGTGCTTTAAGTAAAAGTGCAGAGGTGATTGACTTATTTTATAGTACTTTAATAACAATTTTCATTTTTTGTATTTATTTTTATTTTAAAGGATCATTTTTGCTTTATCCAATATTATTATCGATAGTTCTTATTTCGTTTTTAGTTTTTTATTTAGCCGGCTGGAGCTATAAAAAACTGGGAGGAATCACTGGAGATATTCATGGAGCGATTATTGAACTGGGAGAATTAATTTTTCTTTTAACTCTAAGTATTTTTTAAAATCAAAAAAAATAATAAAGGTGGTTTGTAAAACATGAAAAATTCAAATTCAATTAGTATAAAAAATTCAAACACCTCACTTTTGGTAAAAATTTCTCTGTTAATAGCTTTATCTGTAGTGGGATCATATATTAAGTTTCCTGGACCGGTTGGGAGTATTGCCCTTGATTCTTTGCCTGGATATTTAGGAGTTATAATTATTGGAGGTCCAGCTGGAGGAATTGTTTTAGCTTTAGGTCATTTGCTTTCTGCTCTTAATTCTGGTTTTGTTCTGGGGCCAATTCATTTATTAATTGCATTGATTATGGGAGTCTGTGGTTTGATATTTTCATATTTTATTGAAAAAAATATTTATCTAGCTGTAGTTATTACTACATTTTTTAATGGAGTAGTATCAGCAGCTGTTTTAATACCTTTTTTTGGAATCCCATTTTTTTATGGAACAGCTCCGGTTCTGACAGTTGCTTCATTTGTTAATATTTTATTAGCAGTAGTTGTTGCTAAATATTTAAAAGATAAGGTGGGAAATTAATAAATGAAAGTAATTAATAGTCTTCGTGATATTTCTCTGCTGCAGATTAATGAAAAAGAGGTTCTGGTAATTGCCTGCGATTCTGCAGGAGGCTTAGGAGAAAAAAAATATGACCAAGTAAAAGTTTCCAATAAAATTCTTGGTAAATATACGGTTAAGGTACCTTTGATGGAGGTTATGTCTATTGGAGCTGAAGTTATTTCAGTAATTGATAATCTTGCAGTAGAGTACAAACCGACAGGCAAAGAAATTATTGCAGGAATTAAGGAGAATCTTAAGCTGCTTAGTTCAGCTGAACTTTTAAATGGGAGTACAGAAGAAAATATAAAGACAGTTCAGACTGCTTTAGGAGTAACAGTGATTGGAAAAATAACTCTGGAAAAATTAAAAAAATATACTTTTTCTAACAAGAATAATATAATTGTAGCAGCAGGTTTACCTTTAGTTGGAGAAAATTTGATGAAGTATAAATCAAAAGCAGTTAATCTCAAAAAATTTCTTCAGCTTAAAGAACTAGATTATATTAGTCAATTTTTACCAGTGGGTTCTAAAGGTATTTTATATGAGGCAAAAATTATGGCTAAAGAAAATAATTATGATTTTGAACTAATAAATAATAAGCTTGATTTATTAAAATCAGCCGGGCCAGCCTCAGTGATCTTATTGAGTCTTAAAGAAAAAAAATTCTCTAAATTAAAAAATGAAATAGATCTACCTTTAAATAGAATTGGAAAACTGATTTAAATATAGTTGTTTTTTTAAATTGGAAATTTATATTTATCAGCATTAATGTTGAATTTGAGAATCTCTTTTTATAAAATTAAGAAAATAAGGATGATTAAATTGGGTAAAAATTATATTATAGGTACTCGTGATAGCAATCTTGCTTTGAAACAGTGTAATATAGTAAAAGAAAAACTACAAAAAAAATTTCCAGAAATAGGATTTGAATTTAAAGAAATTTCAACAAAGGGAGATCGAGAAAGAGATAAAAAATTTGCTGATATTAATGCAGAAGGTATTTTTGTTAGAGAAATAGAAATGGCCCTGATTTCGAGGGAGGTTGATCTGGCAGTACATAGTTTTAAAGATCTTCCTACTAGGCTGCCCAAAGATTTAGAAATTGCAGCAATTGTTGATCGTGCTAATCGTTATGATGTACTTGCAGGGGCAGAAAAAAAGCTGGATGAATTACCTAAAGGGGCAAGGCTTGGAACTGGAAGTTTACGTCGAAAATCACAGCTTTTAGCTTACCGTTCTGATTTTGAAATTGTTCCTATCAGAGGCAATGTAGAAACAAGACTAAAAAAGATTAAAAGTCAGAATCTAGATGGTATAATTTTAGCTGCAGCCGGTTTGGAACGTCTAGGACTTAAAGCGCAGATTACAGAATATTTACCACCTGAGATTTGTCTTCCTGCTGCCAGACAGGGTGCAGTAGCAGTAGAAATTAGAAAAGAAAGTACTGAACTAAAAAAAATTTTAAAAATGATTGAAGATAAAAATACTGCTCTTGAAGTATGGACAGAGCATGCATTTTTAAAAGAAATGGAAGCTGGATGTCATGCACCACTTGCAGCCGAAGCATTAATTGAAGCTGAAAGCCTAACTTTAACAGCAGCAGTTGGGAAAATAGATGGCAGTAGAATTATAAAAAGAAAAGTCAGCACCAAAAAATTAAATTTAAATTCATTAAAAAAATTAGGAAAGGGTCTGGCACAAGAAATAAAAGCGGCTGGTGCAGCCGAAATTTTAGCTAGACTAAAGAAATAAAAAAGGAGAATAAAAAATGGGAGCAAAGGTTTATTTAACTGGAGCCGGTCCAGGTGATCCGTCTCTTTTAACATTAAAAGCAAAAAGAGCAATTAAAAAGGCAGACGTTATTTTATATGATCGTCTCGCAAATAATCGTTTTTTAGAATATGCCAGCAGTGAGGCTGAAAAAATTTATGTTGGTAAAAAAGCAAAGAATCATCATTATACTCAGTCCGAAATTGAGGCTTTAATGATTGAAAAAGTTAAAGTTGGAAAAACTGTCTGTAGACTTAAAGGCGGAGATCCGTTTGTTTATGGTCGGGGAGGTGAAGAGGCTTTAAAATTAAAAGAAGCAGGAATTGATTTTGAAATCATTCCTGGTATTAGTTCTTCACTTGCGGTACCTCTTTATGCGGGGATTCCATTGACACAGAGACATCTAGCATCTTCATTTGCTGTGATTACCGGACACGAAGCAGCTGACAAAGAAAAGAGCACAATTGATATTGAAAAAATTGCAGCTGCTGTAGATACTCTGGTAGTTTTAATGGGGGTTGGTAAATTAGCTCAGACTGTCGAAAGAGTTTTAACTGCCTGTAAAAGTCCAGAAACTCCTGTGGCTCTAGTTCGCTGGGGAAGCCGATCCAAGCAGCAGACTATAACTGGTACCTTAGACAACATAGTTCAAAAAGTTGAACAGGCAAATTTCAAGCCACCAGCAGTAATTGTGATTGGAAGTGTTGTTAATTTACGAGAAAAACTGGCTTGGTTTGAAAACAAAAAATTGTTGGGTAAAAATATTTTAGTTACTAGACCTAAAAAACAGGCAATTTCTTTTATAGAAATGATTGAAGGAGAGGCTGGTAGCACTGTTTTTGCTCCAACAATTGAGATTAAAGCAGCTGAAAATATTGGTCCTTTACAGAAAGAGGTTGGTAATTTAGAAAACTATAGTCATCTAATTTTTACTTCGGTTAACGGTGTTAAGTATTTTATGCAAGAACTGGATCGTCAGCAGCTTGATTTAAGAGCTCTGGCTGGAACAAAAATAATGACAATTGGTTCTAAAACTGCTGAAGAATTAAGAGCAAATGCAATTAGAACAGATTTTTTACCTGAAGATTATTCAACTTCAGGAATCTTAGACTATTTAAAAAAACTTCAGAGTAAAGGTGAAATTAATCTGAGGCAAGCTTCATTTTTATTACCTCGAGCAGATATTGCTCCTAAAATACTTGAAGAAGAACTTAGAAATATGGGCGCAAAAGTCAAAAATGTTGAAGCTTACAAAACAGAAGCAGTTGAGATGGAGGTAGAAATTTTGGATCTGCTTAAAAATGATGACCTTGACTTATTAACTTTTACTAGTTCTTCAACAGTAGATAATTTTATTACTGGTTTAGAAAAATTAATTAAGTCTCAAAATGAATTGTTAGAAAATGATTCAAAAGAAATTGATCAAAAAAAATTATGGCAGCGGTTAAAAGAAATTCCAGCTGCTTGTATTGGTCCAGTAACAGCCAATCAAGCTAAAAAGTATGGATTGAATGTTAAAATTACAGCAGCAGAATATACTATTGAAGGTTTATTTGACGAAATTTTAAAATATTATTTATAAATGGAGGTTTTTTAAAATGGATTTAAATAGAAGACCGAGGCGTTTACGCAGTTCAAAAAATATTCGGGATTTAGTAAGGGAAACAAATTTATCTGCAGCAGACTTTGTTAAACCATTATTTGTAGTTAATGGTGAAAATATAAGAGAAGAAATTTCTTCAATGCCTGATAACTATCACTTATCTTTAGACCAGTTGCAAAAGGAAGTTGAAAGACTTTTAGATCTAGGAATTAAAGCAATTATACTTTTTGGGCTGCCTAAATACAAAGATGCAGAAGGTTCCAGTGCCTGGCAGCAGAATGGAATAGTACAAAAAGCTGTTCGACAGCTAAAAAAAGAATTTCCAGAACTTTTAGTAATTACTGATCTTTGTTTATGTCAGTATACGGATCATGGTCACTGCGGAATTTTAGAAAACTCTAAAATAAAAAATGATGCAACTTTAAGTAGATTAGCTAAAATTGCACTTTCACATGCAGAAGCAGGTGCAGATATGATTGCTCCATCAGATATGATGGACGGGAGAGTAGCAAAAATAAGGCAGACATTAGACGAAAATGAATTTAAAGAAATAGGAATTATGGCCTATTCTGCTAAATATCATTCATCATTTTATGGTCCATTTCGTGATGCTGCACATTCAGCACCAGGACAGGGTGACCGCAGCAGCTATCAGATGGATGCTGCTAATTCTGATGAAGCTTTAAGAGAAATAGAATTAGATGTTAAGGAAGGTGCAGATATTATAATGGTTAAACCTGCTCTTTCTTATTTAGATATAATTCAAAAAGCCAGTGATAACTTTAATCTACCTCTAGCAGCTTATAATGTAAGTGGAGAATATGCAATGGTTAAGGCTGCAGCAGAAAAAGGATGGATTGATGAAAAAAGTGTTGCTTTAGAAATTTTAACTTCTATTAAAAGAGCTGGTGCAGATATTATTATTACATACTGGGCTGATAATGCTGTTCAGTGGTTAAATGAATAATTAAAATTTAATAAACAGTAAATATGTTGGTTTAAAAATATTAGATAAGGAGTGATTTAGATGAGAGATAAAAGAAAAAAATCCAGTCAATCTTTTAAAAAAGCACAAAAATTTATTCCAGGTGGAGTCAATAGTCCAGCTCGAGCTTTTTCGGCTGTGGAAATGGATCCAATATTTATTGAAAAAGGAGATGGTGCTTATCTTTATGATATTGATGGTAATAAGTATTTAGATTATGTAAATTCCTGGGGACCGATGATTTTAGGCTATAATCCACCTCAGGTAATAAAAAAATTAAAAAAACAGCTCAAAAAAGGTACAAGTTTTGGAGCTCCAACTGAAATTGAAACAGAAATTGCGCAATTAATAGTAGATTTTTATCCTGCAGTTGATAAAGTGAGAATGGTTAATTCTGGTACTGAAGCTACGATGAGTGCGATTAGACTGGCCCGAGGATATACTGGCAGGGATAAAATTATTAAACTTGAAGGTTGTTATCATGGGCATGGAGATAGTCTTTTAGTTGATGCAGGTTCTGGGGTTGCAACTCTTGGTATTAAAGGTAGTCCTGGAGTAACTGAGAATACAGCTAAAGAGACAATAGTAGCTCCTTATAATGATCAGGGGGCAGTTGAAAAAGTTTTTGCTGAATATGGATCTGAGATTGCAGCTATTATTTTAGAACCAGTAACAGGAAATATGGGGGTTATTGCTCCTGAAACCGGTTATTTAGAATTTTTAAGAGAAATCACCCGCAAAAATGATTCGCTTTTAATTTTTGATGAGGTAATGACTGGTTTTCGCCTGGCCCGGGGAGGAGCTCAAGAATTGTATGAGCTTGAGCCTGATTTAAGTACTTTCGGTAAAATAATAGGTGGCGGAATGCCGGTTGGTGCCTATGCTGGCAAAAAAGAAATTATGGATTATGTTGCTCCTGTTGGGCCGGTTTATCAAGCAGGAACTTTATCTGGTAACCCGATGGCTATGCAGGCAGGATTAGCTACTTTAAAAAAATTAAAAAACAAAAAAATATATGATCAGTTAGAAGCAAAAGCAGAAAAACTGGAAAAAGGATTTAAAAAGAATATTAAAGAACTTAACTTCCCTGCTTATTTTAATCGAGTTGGTTCCATGTTTACTTTATTTTTTACTGAGAAAAAAGTAAAAAATTATCAGGATGTTAAAAACTGTGATTTAGATCTTTTTGCAGCTTATTTTAAAGAAATGATTAACCAAGGTATTTACTTACCTCCATCACAATTTGAGGCCAATTTTCTTTCTCTTGCCTTAACTGATGAGGATTTAGAAAAAACTATTACTGCTAATTATCATGCTTTAAAAAAATTGAAGGCTGAATTATAATTTAAAGTATTTAACACTTTTTAAAATAGTAAAAAATAAAATAAGCGCCTACTCTTATATTGTCAATTAAAATAATTTAAACTTGTATTCTTGTATTAATGTATTAAAAATATTATAATATTAGGAGGAGGTGTTAGATATTAATAATAATTATAGTTTAAATGAACTTATTAATGTTGAAGCTTTACAGGGTATACAGGATAAATTTGCTGATGCGACAGGCTTAGGAGCTGTAATTGTTGATAGAGAAGGAAAACCTATTACCAAACCCAGTAATTTCACTTCTTTTTGTAATACAGTTAGATTATGTAACAAGGGATTTCAAAACTGCAAATTATCTGATTCTCAGGGAGGTGTAAATGCCAAAGAACGCGGCAGACCTGAACCATATATTTGCGAACATGGGCTGATAGATGTGGCTGCGCCTATTATTTTGGAAAACAGTTTCATAGGCACGATTTTATGTGGTCAAATAATTTCCGAAGAAGAAGGAAGAAAAAAAACATTTGAGCGAGTCAAAGATAGAGTTAAGGATTATGATATTGATTTTGAAATCTTAAAAGAAAAATTTAATAATGTTGAAGTTTTGCCTCATGAAAAAATAGTAGCTGCAGCAGAATTTCTTTCTTTATCAGCAAATTATATAACTAAAATGGGATTAGCAAATATTTATCAGCAGGAATTAATCGAAGAATCTAGAAATAGAAGACAGTTAGAAGAACATTTAAGAACTAAGCAATTAAAAATATTACAATCACAAGTAAATCCTCATTTTTTATTTAATGTTCTTAATTCAATTGCAAGATTAGCTTTGATAGAAAATGCTAATGAAACAGAAGAAGTTACTTATGCTCTTTCCGATCTGCTGAGGTATAGTTTAAGAAACATTGAAGAGATAGTTAATCTAGGTGAAGAATTAAATTGTATTAAAGATTATATTGTAATCCAAAAAAAGCGTTATCGTGATCAATTTAAATTTGAGATTGATATTGATGAAAAACTTTATGATATAAATATTCCTTTATTATCTATTCAACCACTCATAGAAAATTCAATTATTCATGGATTTAAAGAAAGAGATTCTGGTACTATTGAAATAAAATCAAAAGAAATGAAAGAAAAGGTTGTTATAATTGTTAAAGATGATGGTGCCGGAATAAATCGCAATATTTTAAATAATATTTTAAGTTATGAAGATGAAAACAAAGAAAAAATAACTACTCATATTACTGGTATTGGAATAAATAATGTGCATAAAAGATTAAAATATTATTTTGGTGATGAATATGGACTTGAAATTAATAGTGAATTAGGTCAGGGAACAGAAGTGAAAATTAATTTACCGAAAATTAATGTTTAATAATTGTCTTTAAATTAAAATCCTTATTTATTAAAATTTATAAATCAATCCAAGCATGGGAGGATTGTAATGTACAAAATAATGATAGTCGATGATGAATATCTTGAAAGAGAGGCTCTTTCAATTATTTTAAAAAATAGATGTACTATTGAAGATATAGATATTATTGGAACAGCCTCTAATGGTGAAGAAGCAGTTGAACTTTCCAAAGTGAATAAAATTGATATTATATTTATTGACATTAAAATGCCTAAAAAAGATGGTCTGCAGGCTTTAAAAGAAATAAAAAAATTTTTACCTGAGGCGAAATTTGTTATTATATAGGAAACTATGCTTTTGCAGGAATGTGGATAACTTTGTAGAAAGATAAAAATATTATGAGCAAAAATAAATCAAAAAATCATCCAAAAATTAAAACAATATTAAATGACCACTGGGAAGAG
>Ga0182240_100590_pt1 | contig 10202 bp, 9 predicted proteins | sample hydfrates4_PW_90_FD_145594 | JGI IMG/M metagenome (GOLD analysis project Ga0182240, IMG submission 145594) | Subsurface microbial communities from deep shales in Texas, USA - hydraulic fracturing test 4_PW_90 | ecosystem: Environmental > Aquatic > Deep subsurface > Shale gas/oil reservoir >...
TGAGAGTTGATTTTCCAGTGCCAGGACTACCTTTTATAAGGTACAGTTTACTACAGTCTTGTAAAATAGTTTCATATTCATTTACAAGACCATTAGGCGTAATTGCACTGCCAAACATGTGACGGTCCTTAGGGAATTTGTCAAACTGGGGAGTAACTTTGGAGAATATTTCAGTAAGTAATTCTCTAGTTATCTTATTAACTTTATTAAACTCCATACTTTCTATAATATAGCTTTCCCACTCATCAAGTGCAACTTTACCTTCTTTCAATGCACTGTAAGCTATTTTGAACATTCTTCCAACTTTGTAATTTATGTCTAATATAGCAACTTTATTAGCAACCATTTTTTCTTCATTCCAATGGTCCCCCAAATGGATGATCTCATCTACTGCTCCAGGATTTTTGGGGTCAACCACGTGGGGAGCTGTTCCATCTAATAAAGCTACCCTTATGGCAGGTATAACAACTCCGTCAATGGAGCCATTATCAGAGGAGCAGCAGTGAAATTCAACGTCATAGCTCCTTTCGAGCATTTCATTTCCTATGTGACGCATAAACGTTGACTTACCAACACCAGGACCGCCTTTAATTATAAAAATTCTAGTTGCATCGGGTTCTATAGTATAGTCATAAAAAGAATAGAACCCCTCGCAGGTATTTCCACCAGGAAACAGATTTCTTGCTTTACCAGGCATTTCTGACACCTCCTTATCTTTTTAAAAAATTTTATGCAACTAGTTATGCGAATACTACCGAAAAATAATATTTCTTTAAAATGGAATTGCTTTTTGGTTGTTGCAATTATATGGTAAAATATATATACTTCACTGTAATGGAGAGTCTTATGTATGGATGGATTTAGAATAATAATTGCAGAACATAATACAGATAACTTACATTTATTAACTGATTTATTAATGCAAGAAGGACACTCAGTTGTCGCCAAAGTTTCTGATAGTGCTAGTTTGTTACATAATATAAATACCGTACAACCTGACGCAATTATTTTGAATAGTACCTTACCGGGTGAAAATTTTTTAGAATTATTATATAAGTTACAGCATTTACGTATAGCACCAGTAATTATAGTTAGTGAAGAACTGGATTTAAACCTATTGGAGGATTCCATCAAGTCAAGATGCTTTGGTTATTTGGTGTATCCTATTTATTCTGAAAATCTTATACCTGTGTTGGAATATGCTGTTAACTATTTTAAAATCATTAGCCAATTAGAAGAAGAAAATAAGGAATTAAAAGAGAGAGAAGCCCAAAGAAAAACAATAGAAAGGGCTAAAAATTTACTAATTGAAAAGAAAGAAATATCAGAGAGAGAAGCTTATAATCTTTTAAGAAAACTCAGTATGGATAAATGTGTATCAATGCATAAGATTGCCTCAACAGTTATTAAAACGCTAGAAAATAAATTATAAATAAGTGTCAACCTCTATAAGAGTATGTTATAAAGGGGAGTTAGTGATGGAAAAATTTGCAGAAGTAATAGAAAAGGTTCGAGAAAATAGAATAAAATTTGTGCGCTTGCAGTTTACTGATATTTTTGGCAGGTTTAAAAATATTGCCATTACAGTGGAGGATTTGGAAAAAGTTTTTAGGAAACAAAAAATGTTTGATAGTTCGGCTGTAGCAGGTTTTTCAGATAGTAGAGAGCATGATATATTGTTGGTTCCCGATCCGGATACCTTTGTAGTATTTCCTTGGAGACCAAGGGAAGGCGCTGTTGGACGTTTTATTTGTGATGTTTATAATCCTAACGGCACTCCTTATAAATTATGTAGTAGGAGTATCTTTAAAAGAATATTAAATGAACTTGACGATATGGGATATAACTATAAGGTAGGCTCTGAAATAGAATTCTTTCTTTTTAATTTGACGGAAAAAGGTGAGCCTACTGTAAATACTCATGATAAGGCTGGATACTGTGATCTTACTCCCGTTGACTTGGGGGAAAATGTTAGACGTGAGATGGTACTTACTCTAGAATCAATGGGATTTGAAATAGGTGCATCACATCATGAAAATGCACCTGGTCAGCATGAGATTGTTTTAAAACATGGTGATGCTTTAGAAAGTGCCGACAAAATTGTAACCTTTAAATATGTTGTTCGTACTATTGCTCAAAGACACGGTTTACATGCGTCCTTTATGCCCAAGCCTTTAAAACATGTAAATGGTTCTGCCTTACACTTACACCAATCAATTTTTAACGGAGATACTAACTGCTTTTATGATCCAGAACAAAAATGGGGATTAAGTAGTATGGCATTAAAGTTCATGAATGGAATTCTTAAGCATGCTTCAGCTATTAGTGCTATTACAAACCCACTTGTAAATTCATATAAGAGGTTGGCACCAAGCTATGTGGCTCCTTTTTATTTAGGATGGTCACAGAATAACAGAAATACTATTATTAGGGTACCTGCTGAAGATAAGGAAAATAAGAGAATTGAATTACGCCTACCTGATCCGGCATGTAATCCATATTTGGCTTTAACTGCATTCTTGAAAGCCGGACTTGAAGGTATTAAGAGTGATAATGATACTACTTTAGGTTTTGCTGAAGATATTAATTACAGGGATTTTAACGGTGAAACCCTGGTCAATTGGCATGATAAAATTATTCCCAGAAACTTAGATGATGCCATTTGGGAATTAAGTAATGATGAAGTTATAATGAGTGCTTTGGGAAAAGAATTGTCGGCAATATATATTAAATCTAAAAGGGAAGAATGGGAGCGTTTCCATCAGGAAATTCACCAGTGGGAGTTAAAGGAGTACCTTGCATATATTTAATAACGGTGGTGATTTTTTTGGGAGGAACTGGGATATATATAGCCACTGGCGACCAAGAACTATTGCAAAATATAAGAAATATTTTATCCCTTGAAGGTTACGTTATTACCGGTGCTGCTGCCCATGCTTCTCAAGTCTTAAGGGAAGTCAGAACCCTAAAAACAGACGTGATTTTGGTGGATAGCAATTTACAGGGTATTAAAGGTCTCGAGCTAGTAGAAATAATATCCGAACTTGCTATCCCTACTATAGTTATAGCAGATACATGGCAAAAAGAACTGGCAGCTGTTATGCGCAAGAGGGTAATTCAGACAACCATAGTTAAACCGGTTACTTCCGCCAATTTATTACCTGCAATAGAGACCGCTTTAGCCACTCATGAAGAAGTAAAAAAATTAAAAAACGAGCTTGATTCCCTGAAAGAAAAATTAGATACAAGAAAAGTGGTTGAAAAAGCAAAAGGAATTTTAATGGAAAATATGGAATTAACTGAAGAGGAAGCATATAAACTGATTCGCAGTCAAAGTATGAAACAGTCTAAGACTATGAAAGAAGTGGCCCAAGCAATTATCACCAGTAGTAGCATATTAAAAAAAAAAGGAGGTTAGTTCTATGAGTTATGATATTGTTGTTATTGGAGGAGGCCCGGGAGGTTACGTTGCAGCAATTAGAGCAGCGCAGTTAGGAGCTAAGGTTGCTGTGGTTGAAAAGGATCAATTAGGCGGAACATGCCTCAATAGAGGATGTATACCCACCAAAGCGCTGGTAGCTACAGTTGAAAAAATTCAAAGCATACAAGAAGCATCTGAATTTGGGATAGCTGTTAGCGATTATGAGATAAATTTTGAGAAGGTACAGCAAAGGAAAAACGAAGTTGTCGAAAGACTTGTTAAAGGTATCCATTTTTTATTTAAAAAAAACAAAATCGATCTTATCTCGGGGACTGCAACAATAAAAGCTACTAATGAAGTTGAAGTTAACTGCGAAGGTGGAACTAAAAATTTAAGTTGTAAAAACATTATCATCGCTACTGGGTCAAGTCCTGCAATCATCAGAGCACTTGGATATGATGGGGAAAATATTATTACAAGTGAGGAAGCATTAGAGTTAAAGGAAATACCGCAAAGTTTGCTTATTGTTGGTGCTGGTGTCATAGGGTGTGAATTTGCTAATATTTATCAGAGTATGGGAACGCAGGTTACTATGGTTGAAGCTATGCCTACCATTTTACCAATGCTTGATAAGGAAATATCACGTCGCATGCAATCTGCCTTTAAGAAAAGAGAAATTACCATAAAAACCAAAATTAAGATTAAAGAAATCAAAAAATCGGCAGAGGGAATAGAAGCCATTTTGGAAAATGATGAAAAGATAACTGCGGAAAAAGCACTTATTTCAATTGGCAGAGAGTTGAATACAAGCGGTCTTGGTCTTGAAAAGATAGGTGTTGAAACCAATGAAAAAGGTGCAATACTTGTCAATGATAAGATGGAAACCAATGTGGGGGGAATATATGCCATAGGTGATGTAACGGATAAGCTGCAGCTTGCCCATGTTGCATCTGCTCAAGGGATAGTTGCAGCTGAAAACATAATGGGTAAAGATAGAAAAATGAATTACAGTGCAGTTCCCAACTGCATATTTACATCACCTGAAATAGCTTCAGTCGGAATAACAACTGAGATTGCCAAGGAAAAGAATATTCCCGTAAACACAGGTAAATTCAACTTTTTGGCAAGTGGTAAAGCTCTCTGTATGGGAGAAAGTGAAGGACTTGTAAAAATAATTGCCCATAAAGATACAGATGTAGTTTTGGGAGTACATATTATGGGTCCCCATGCATCTGATTTAATAGCTGAAGCTACTTTAGCCGTTGAAAAGGGATTAACCGTTACAGATCTCACAACAACTATTCATGCTCACCCAACACTTGCAGAAACTATAATGGAAGCTGCTGAAGCTGTTCACGATATGAGTATTCACGGTTAAAGTAATTGCAACTTGACAAAAATTAATTAAATTAGTAAAATATTATATGCATTAAAGAAGGCACAGTTTATTAGCTGTGCCTCAAATAAGGGCGATTAGCTCAGCTGGTTAGAGTGCTTGCTTGACATGCAAGAGGTCACTGGTTCGAGTCCAGTATCGCCCACCAATTTTAAAAAAAAGTCACCTTGCTAGGTGACTTTTTTTGTGTTTTTTTAATATATTATTCTTAAGGTGGAAATTTTTTTTTGTATTGTTAATAAAATTTTAATAGTAATTGTTGACATATCTCGTAAATTCCCATTATTACAGAGAAGACCAATTACCATTTATTAACAAAAACTGTATACTACAAAAACGTCAATCATATACTATTTAGCAAAGGAAAGAGGTGATATAAAATGACTTGTACATTTTCCGTGGGTTCATTAAAGCAATCGGATACATTAAAAAACGTCTTGAATAGTTGTTTTACAGAGTACAATATGTCATCACCTATAAAAGATAATAATAAAGGCAATTATACTTTTTACACCATAAACTTACCGTATGATGAAACAGAACATTTTGCATCAATGCTTGCAGAGTTTATTTTGAATTACTGTGAGGAAATTTTAATATCCCAGATAGTCAAACAACAGTATTATTATTTTAGCCCCGAAGAAAGGGAGAAAATTCATAGTAAAGCAATGGAAATATTAAATCCCTCATCAGGTACTCATGAATCTTATCGAGATAGGAGAAAAAGGAGAGTACAGGAAAAAATAGTAAATTATTTAGCTTTTAATAAAGAATTAATATTAGAAGGTTTTATCAACTTCAGGTTAAAAGATTATTGTTATGAGTTAGAACTGGCAGTAGAAGAAGCGGTAGATGACTATTTAATAGAAAAAGAATATGATGAGTTTATTCGGCTTCTAAAGTACTTTGTAGATATACAGGAGCCAAAAATTAAGAAAGTTCATGTGGTATTAGAAAATACTGGTTATTTCAGGTTATATGATGAGGAAAATAAACTTATTAACAATGACTATCTTGAAGGATTTATAGTAGAACTTATGGATGATGAGATCAATTACGAAGATTTATTGATTAGTGCATTAATAACAATTGCACCAGAAATAGTTATTTTACATCAATCCAAAAATGCTAGTACCAAGAGTACCGTTAAAACCATCAGGAGTGTTTTCGGAGAAAGGGTTAAAGATTGTGAAGGCTGCGAGAAGTGCTCCCATTTGACACATAGCAAAAACTAAGCTCATACTTTTCCTTGTTTTTAGTGATGTTTTTTGATATAAATTTAGCAGAGCTAAAAACAAGGGGAGCATCATTTATGGAAAAACAATTGCTAACATTACCATTTATAGGCGCTTTAATAGGGTGGTTTACAAATAGACTTGCCATTAAATTGATTTTTCGTCCATATAAACCAATTAGAATTCCACTCACACGATATAGTTTTCAAGGCTTAATACCTAAACGCCATGACGAAATAGCTGTTACAGTTGGCAGTTTAATTGAAGAACAACTGCTTTCAATAGATGATGTGGTTAACTTACTTAACAATAAGGAGGCCAAGCAAAAATTAGTATCTTACCTTATTCCGACGTTAAAACAGAACTTTAAAAATAAATTACCTGCCTTTTTGCCATATACCATTAAAGAAAATGCTGCTAATCTTTTTGAAGAAGTATTAAAGAGGGAAACCCCTAGTATGGTCGGAAAAATTACTTCTGAACTTGCTAATAATATTAAAGACGAAATAAAATTTGGCCCTATAATTCAAGAAAAAATAAAGTCCTTTGATTTGGAGAGTCTAGAACGATTAGTTCTAAGAGTCACCTCTAAAGAATTGAAACATATTGAAATACTTGGAGCTGTCTTAGGTTTTCTTATCGGTATTCTCCAAGTATTTGTCATGACATATATCATATGAATTTGACATTTTTAAAACAGCAAATTATAATTTATTTAATGAAATTACATAATCAAAATACTATGAAGGGGACAATTTTAAATAGTACCCGTTTTTAGAGACAAAAGGCCTTGGCTGAAAGCCTTTTGCGGCAATACTATTTAAAAACCACCTCTGAGTTGCAGTCCTGAAAGGATAAGTAGGTTCTGTCGGCTCCAGCCGTTACCTGGGTTAAAGAGTGGGGATGTTTATTATCCCAATTAGGGTGGAACCACGGGAAAAACCCGTCCCTTTTAGGGGCGGGTTTAAATATTTTAATTTAGAGCAAATAGGAGGTAGAAGTATGGGACAAGTTGTTATTACTTTAAAGGATGGTAGTAAAGCTACATATGAAAGTGGCGTTACTGCTGTTGAAATAGCTGAAAATTTAAGTAAAAGGCTTTTAAAGGAAGCTGTAGCTGCAAAAGTCAATAATGTAGTGGTAGATTTAGATAGACCAATTACAGAAGACGCTTCAGTGGAAATATTAACATTTGAGGATCCGGAGGGGAAAAATGTCTTTAGACATAGTACAGCACATATTCTCGCACAGGCAGTTCAAAGGCTCTTTCCAGATGTCAAGCTAGGAATTGGACCTGCTATAGAAAATGGTTTTTATTATGATTTTGACACTGATTACACTTTTACCCCTGAAGATCTTGAAAAAATAGAAAAAGAAATGCAAAAAATTGTATCTGAGGGGCTCAAATTTGAAAGAGAAGAGTTAGAAAGGGATCAGGCTCTAGAATTATTTGAAAAAAAAGGTGAGAAGTATAAAGTAGAATTGATAGAAGATCTGCCCGAAGACGCAGCTATTAGTATTTATAAGCAGGGTGAATGGTTAGATCTGTGCGCTGGTCCCCATGTACCTGATACTAAAAAAATAAAGGCCATTAAATTGCTGAATTTGGCTGGTGCCTATTGGAAAGGCAATGAAAACAATAAAATGCTCCAGAGAATTTATGGTACCAGTTTTCCTAAGAAGTCCCAGCTTGATGAATATTTAGAGAAATTGGAAGAAGCTAAAAAAAGAGATCACCGTAAATTAGGTCAGGAATTAGATCTCTTTACTATTAAGGAAGAGGGACCGGGATTTCCATTTTTCCACCCGAAAGGAATGGTTTTAAGAAACATCCTGGAAGATTTTTGGCGTAAAGAGCATAAACGTTGGGACTATGATGAAATAAAAACTCCCATTATTTTAAGTCGTTCATTATGGGAACAATCCGGACACTGGGATCATTATCAAGAGAATATGTACTTTACAAAAATTGATGAAAATGATTATGCTATAAAACCTATGAACTGTCCCGGAGCAATCTTGGTATATAAGAGCGACCAGCATAGCTACAGGGAGTTTCCCATAAGAATGACAGAATTAGGTCTTGTACACAGGCATGAGTTATCAGGTGTTCTGCACGGATTAATGAGGGTACGGGCATTTACCCAGGACGATGCTCATATTTTTATGCTGCCATCTCAGATTACAGATGAAATTAAAAATGTTATAGATATGGTAGATCAATTCTATAATATTTTTGGCTTTGAGTATCATGTAGAACTGTCAACAAAACCTGAAAAAGCCATGGGTTCTGATGAAATTTGGGAAAAAGCAACTAACGGTTTAAAGGAAGCACTTGAGCAAAAAGGCCTTGAGTACACCATCAATGAGGGGGATGGAGCTTTCTATGGGCCAAAAATAGATTTTCACCTCAAGGATTCTTTAGGTAGAACATGGCAATGCGGTACTATCCAACTGGATTTCTTAATGCCTGAAAAATTTGATTTAACTTATATTGCAGAAGATGGTCAAAAACACAGACCTGTTATGATCCACAGGGTTGTTTTTGGTAGTATCGAGAGATTTATAGGGATCCTAATTGAGCATTATGCAGGAGCATTTCCTGTTTGGTTGGCTCCGGTTCAAGTGAAAATCCTACCAATTGCCGACAGACATATAGATTATGCAGTATGGGTAAAAGAGAAATTGCAGACTTACGATATACGTGTTGAAGTAGATGATAGAAGTGAAAAAATAGGGTATAAAATTAGAGAGGCACAGCTAAAGAAAATTCCTTACATGCTAGTTGTAGGGGATAAGGAAGTTGAAGAGAAAACAGTTTCTGTTAGAAAAAGAGGGACAGGTGATTTGGGAAGTGAACCATTAGAAGAGTTTATAGAAGATATTCTGCAGGAAGCAAAAGTTCCTGTTACTGAAGTAAATAGGTAAATTTAACCGTTGGCTTTAATTGGTAAGGTGCTTGCAGGTAATTGGAGTGAGCATAAGACTCACTCCATTGTACCCTGCAAGTATTACCATATGCATTTTCACCCCAACGGCATTAACTTATACTTTCTATCCTTAAATACCGCTATCTTCTCATACCCCACTTCATTTGCTAAAGCTATTGCCTGTTTATAATCCGCTCCTACATCTTCCGGATAATGGGCATCTGAAGATAAAACAATGGGAACACCTGCTTCATAAAAAAGCTTTAGCCAATTTTTTTTGGGATATATTTCGCCAACAGGCTTTCTTAGTCCGGCGGTACTTATCTCAATACACATTTTATTATCTTTTATTTTTTGTACCGCTTTTTCTATAACATTTAAAATATCTCTATCAAATTTTTGCGGTTCATAACCAAAAACCTTAATAATATCAAAGTGTCCTACAACGTCAAACAGTTGGCTGTCCGCCATACTGCAAATTATATCAAAATATTTCATATAAACTTCTTTGATATCTGACTTATCCCATATAGCTTTCATTTCCGGTACATCAAATCCCCAATTATCCAGCCAGTGAATGGAACCTATCACGTAATCAAGATTATATTTATTTAGAAATTCTTCTATCTTTCTTTCTAAGCCTGGTATATAGTCAAATTCTGTACTTTTTTTAATTCTCATGCCAGTTTTATTGGCTTCTTTAAGTAAGTCAAGGTATTCTAGCAAGCTTTCAGTTCGCCTTTTGTTCCAATATTCACTGTTAAAAATATGTGAAGTTTCTATAAAGCGATAACAATGTTCGGATATTCCTAACTCTTCTATTCCTAAATCCTTAGCTTTTTTTACAAATCTTTCAAGCCAGCTTAAAGTGTAATCTCCATTTTCAATGTGGATATGATAATCTGTAAGCATTTTATGTCACCTGCCTATTTTATACTTTTACTTTGAAGACAATTATATCATATATATCATAAAAGTGAATTTAATTAGTCAGAGTTTTACTTTTTAGCAAAAATATAAATCAATAAAATAATTTTAAAACATTTTAAAATTTCTTGACAAAATATAGTACATAAAATAAAATAAAAAAAATTTAAAAATAAGAGCCTGTTCGATAAGCACCTAAATTGGGCCATGAAATGAACTAAGGTCGTTAAAATTGAGTGTTATTTTTAGAAAAAATATCGTCTGTAAGCTTAAACTTTCCTCCTGGTAAATTA
>Ga0182240_100591_pt1 | contig 10202 bp, 9 predicted proteins | sample hydfrates4_PW_90_FD_145594 | JGI IMG/M metagenome (GOLD analysis project Ga0182240, IMG submission 145594) | Subsurface microbial communities from deep shales in Texas, USA - hydraulic fracturing test 4_PW_90 | ecosystem: Environmental > Aquatic > Deep subsurface > Shale gas/oil reservoir >...
ATATTCTTGTTTCCATCCCTTATAGGAAGGTCTAAAACCATCGGGAACCCGTCTACACGATAAATCCTTGGAATTGTTTCCATCCCTTATAGGAAGGTCTAAAACATGTCCCATCGCCCCCGGCTCTTCACGCAAAACACGAGTTTCCATCCCTTATAGGAAGGTCTAAAACCCATTTTCTTCTAGCCGTATTCTAGTTTCTCTCTACAATAATATTCCATAGATTTATTCTATTTTCAAGGTCCTATTTTTGAGCCATAACCAGTAACTACAACGTTTATCCAAGGCTAAATCCCTTTGTCTATCCCCAGGTTTTTCAGCACTATTGGAGGTCGACACAACTAGATAAAGGGACCACTAGCTCCCCTTTCAACCCCTAATATTTCCCTAGTAGAGTACCGCTCAACCCTCCAAGTATAGAAAATAACACTATCTTGCTCTTTGTCCATCACTTTCAAAACATCGGCTTTCAGCTTTGCAAAAAGCCCTGGGGAAAGCTCCCCTTCTAAAACAGAATTTTGAACCCAGCTTAAATATTTTCTACCAGTTTTCAACATTTTTGCGACTCGCTTTTCCCCTACGTCGTACACCATTATCACAAACATTCCTACCACCTTGCCACAAAAGGCTCATACAGCTTATCTCCTAGAACATGCTTTTCTACCTTGTACACTTCCATCCTTACTAGATTTCGATAACTGACATTCCTCCTCAATCCTTTATGCTCAATCGTGGATTGAAGCCTATCCTCCCATGCTTTCAGGACCACTTCTTTGCCTTTATCGGTAAGATAAAGACCTCCGCCTCTTTCGGAAAAACTCTTTTTTTGGATCATTTTTTTATTGATTAGCGAAAAAATCAGCCTGTCAACCAAAATGGGCTTAAAAATTTCAGCTATATCTAAATTTAAACTAAATCTACGGAAGTTACTCTCGTGAAGAAAACCTATCCTCGGGTCCATGTGCGTGCGATATATCTGGGATAAAACAAGAATATAGCACAAACTATTAAGGAAACTAATAAGGGCATTTACTCTGTTGGCTGGTGGTCGCTTGGTCCTTTTCTCAAACACAAACTCTTCATCTTCAGTAATTTCATCAAAGACCGAATAATATATGTCTTTCGCATTGCCTTCTAACCCCATTAATTCACTTATATCACTGCACCTTTCCAAGTTGTCTTTAAACTCCGCAAGCTTTTCGTTAGCTCCCTCAAGCTCGCTTTTCCCTCTTCTTGCGTAATAAGATATCACTTTCTCCATATTGGAGATTGCGCCATGCACAAACCGCTTAGCCAGAGCAAGTCTTTTGTCTAGCTCCAAGTAATGCCTGGCCTGAGCTATGATTACCGCCCCTGAGTTCAAATGCTCTCTAGGGTAATAAGTTCCCACGTAATATCCATAACGGTTGAAAAAATGGAGGATTATTTCCGATTGAGCAGCGAATTCTAAAAACCTCTTATTCAAGTCCACCTCTCCGAAGACCAAAATCTCATCGGTGGTCTCAACAGGGATAAAACGCCTGCCATCATCATTTTCTACCACAATGGTATTATCCTTCCTACTTAAAGAACCAGAAGATAATAGATATATAGTTTTTCCCATTTCTAACTCCAACACCAATATCTATATGCACACCCAGAACAATATCTGTTTCTCTTTAAAGCCGGTGGGCTAACAGTTTCAGCCAACCTGTATATATCTTCATATATTTGCTCCAACAAACCAATCGCCTCCGGCTCCAACTTGATCCACTCTTTTTTCCTCTCTTTTGGGAACAGCAACTCTCCTTCTGCCTCTACACCATCTTTCTGTAGTACATATAAATAATGGAGAAGCTGCATTTTTGCCGCTCGCTCAAAACGGCTGCTCTTTTTTATCTCTCCTACGACGACTACTCCCGCTTCTCTTCTCACTATATCAAAACTATTGTCTCCAAATTTTACATTATGCCTTTCTCGCTCATAGGCACGCTCACTCAGCAACCTACCCATAATAAGGTTATCGTCGCTCCTTTCGGGTTCGATCCCCCTCGCCATAAGCCACACCTGTCTTTTACATATAAAGTAATACCAAACAAGCGTCCCACCTATTCTTGCCTTTTCCGACAAACCACTACAAAAACTCATCTCCGCTATCTCCATCAGGGGGAATAAAACCAGTCTCCATACTGTAAACTGTTCCTATTCCCTCCTTAGATAAAAACCACTCATCTCTTCCAGGCAGTTTACACAAGACAGGATGCGCTCCATCGATGATGAAATTAGATCCAAGCTTTTGCTCCCATTTTTCTATGCTCTTTGCAGGAACCTCTATTTTGTACATTTGCAGTTTTCTAGCAATGTTCCTTGCCTTATCCAAATTCTCGAAGCCGCGCGTCATGTTAGAAAGTTCATCCAAAAGGTTTCTCAAATTTTCATCCAACTCCACATACAAAGACACGCCTTTAGTCCTTTTTTCAATTAATTTCGGCAAAGTGTCCCAAGAACCTCTTTCAATGTCCTCCCATATATGCTCGGGCTTTAAACCATCCAGTATGCGACTAAAATACTCATCAACCATTTCCACTGTATCCTGCTCGTCAAACAGAGGCCTCTTGCCTAATATTTCCCTGGAAGCCAATAAGAGCACGTCATCATATACATCTCTACTAAAGCTCTTGCCTTTTTCCGGATCCATCAATTCTGCTATCACGACCTCCCCAGGTTCCCCCATTGAAAAATGGCGATTGCACCTGCCTGCAACCTGGATGATGCTGTCCAAAGGCCCTAGGTCTCTGAAAACCCATTGAAAATCCAAATCTACTCCTGCCTCTACAACCTGGGTGGAAACTAAATATCTTTTTACTCCTTCTTTCTCAAGGCCTATCAGCTTACCCAAAACTTCTTTTCTGTGTTTAGGAGTCATCCACCCGGAAAGGAAAAGAATAGGGTCAGAATCGTTCTGTCCAAGGATACCCTTTAGCATGTCGTAAGCCTTAAGTGCGCTTCGCTTTGTGTTGAGAACCACTAGCCCAGAACTTTCACGCAACCTGCTTATATTCTCCTCAAGCAAGTCCGGTAGGCTGTCTATATCATGAACACCGTCAATAAACCGGCATTCCTGACGGGTCTTATAGGGTCTTTTTGCAACCACACCTGCTGGAGCCAGCTCCTTTCCTTCGACAATATGAGGCTTAGTGGCTGTCATGAGAAGAAATGTAGTGTTGAATTTCTTCGACAAAAAACCTAGGACCTTACCAAACCCTTTCCACAACTGAGGTCTTATGGCTTGAGGTTCATCCATGATAACGACAGAATTGCTGAGTCTATGGAAATTCATGGATTCGTTTGCGCTGGAGCCGAAAATAGCCGTCCACAACTGAACTAAGGTAGTAACAACAACAGGTGAATCCCAATAACGAAAGAAGCTCTGCATTCTCTTTTCCGGCGTTGTGTTTTCTGTCTCAGTATCCGAAATATATGCCAAGCTGTGATCCTCTTGAACGTTATCTTCCCCAAAAACCTCTGAAGCTACTTGGGCATTTTGTTCAACAATGCTAATAAACGGCAAAGCGTATATTATGTTGCTAAACTTCATCTTTTTCGCCCAATTATGGGCCATCTCAAGACCAATAAGGGTCTTGCCTGAGCCTGTAGGTAAGCTCAGACTGTAAATGCCCGGCAAAGACACATTATCAGCAGCCTCTACACAAAGGCGCCTCACTTCAGAACGCCAACCTGCCATGGGAGTATCAACAGAAAAGGTCTTTGCCTTCCACTGGGGGATTACACTCTTCTCTACTTTCTGTATCCTCATTGCATCCATTCGATCTGAAGTTATGAAGAGGGAATAAATAGTTCTGAACCGTAGCCAATCCTCAAGCCTGTTCTTTTCTCCTAAAAGCAGTTCAAAAGCTAACTCCTGTAGCTTGTGTTCAGACAACATGAAAGGCCAACTTGGAAGGATCTCCTTCAAGGAAACGTTGACATTTTCCGCTTTAAAATCATCGCATGCCCAGTAAGACTTTGATTCATCATAGTTACATACGCTGGAGTGATGCCTGCGGACTCCTTCCGAACAGACAAGATCATTGGTGACCGCAAGTGTAAACCATGCAGAAGGTTCAGCATGGCGAACCTTTGTACCTTTTCCTTGCAAGTATTTTTGGAAAGAGCAGTGAGCCTTTCCAAGGTCGTGAGTCCAGCAGACCCATTTGAGTTTCTCCATATCTATGGGCACACGATTTCTCTCGGACAAGCACTCCGCCAACTTCCACGTCCCCATCAAGTGATCTTTAAGGGGGCGCCCTGGGTGACTCTCTAAATCACCAGGAAGGGAACCAGGCGACCACATCCTCTCCACACCTTGCAATTTCCACATCTCCCTTTTCTTCGATTGCAATCCCTTTATCTGGAGATAATTGGAACAATACTGTTATGGACTTCTTCAAAGTTCTTTCTTCATCCATGCTGAAAGGCACCAATTCCCTGAAAACACCTCCAGAGCCCAAAACATCTACCTTGAGGCCATCTTCAAAAGGAATGACTGTATTAACCTTTACCGGAGGAATACAACCTTCCTCTTTAAATCTGCCTAGGTACTTCACATCACAAAGGGCATATGCAACTCCTAGATAAGGGGTGTAAAGAAAGCATCCCTTGCTCAAAAAAGAATCAAGCTCCTCTTCAAGGGGCCCTTTTACAAAAACTCTATATCTTGGTTCCCTCAAGAATTGGTGTTTTACCTGAATATGTGGATTTTTTTGTGGCTCCTTTACGTTCCAAAAATTGATTGTTTCGCTATGCCAAGAGACAGGATTCATGATCCGCAATGCCACCTGTGTACCCTTCATCTTTTCCCAATATAATGCATTCCACCCTTTATCCTCGGCTCCATGAGTGTAGCCTAAAATAGCCGCGATCATACCTGCAAGAGCACTCGGTGGAGGAAAAGGATACGAAATAGAAGACGTAGTAGTATATGGCTTGCGGAACATGGCCATCCGTCCCGATATCTCAAAGACGGTTGGCAAGGCAATCACCTCTCCTCTAACTCAAGACTCAAGTCCATGCTTTCTTGCAGCCTGTCCAAACCTTTTAAATAGACTTCTCTATCTTTCCTTACCCTAACCTTGTCTATAAAATTCTTTCTTGAAATAACCTCTTCCACTAATGGCTCCGCATCCAAAATTACGTTTTCAAGAGATCTCAAGGCCAGCTCCTCCTCTTCACTCAAGGGAGAATCGTCTTTCTTTTTGAGGCCTATCTTGTCGTCCATTGAACCAATGACGCCGTTGTATCCTTCTTTATACGCAACCTCCAGTAAAAGCCTTGGTTTGTGGCCTATCTTGCTTCTTGTTATCAAGTTTTCGTGACCTACCCATACAGCGTCAAAATGTGCATCTAGATCTTCAGAAGTAGCTCCGGTAGTTTCAGCAGCATACTGATTCGCTACAGCGTAACTGGCTATTAGGGCGAAAGGTACTATATATTCATTTCTGAAGGAACGTTGTTCGCTGGTCTCTTTTGTGGCAAAAGCAGCTGTACCTTGAACAAATTCCACCTTCGCCCTATGAAGAGAACGTCCCCATTTCCACTGTAAGGGCCCAGTCCATGAGAAAGATTCCTTTCCCAAAGCAAAAGTAACTCCAAACAGGCGAGTGTCTATGCACCTACTTAAAGCCTCCCTAGCCTCTTCGACATTGAACTTTTCCTTCAGCTCCTTTACCCTTGAATCAAGGGTCTTAGGCTCACCATCAACGAAAACGTCTTTGCCTTCCCGTACAAACTGGTCCCTTATGGTCCTTTTGATCCTGACGTCCGATACCAATATCTGCCCTGAATCAGCGTCATATCGAGGATGATTTGCGTTGAGAGGATCCCCATTAGGATTGGCGTCCTTTACGCTATAAACAAAAAGTAGCTCTCTTCTTTTCTCAAAAGCCATCTTTCCACCCTCCTCTTATATAGCTTCGCTTTTTATTCTTTCCCTTCTTCTTGCTTCTTGAAAATCTTTTCAAAACAGAACTTTGGGGCATTCATAAATGCCACAGCAAACACGAAGTTGCCATCCACTCCAAGGTCTTTTTTCTGTCCCGTGATAATGAGTCTACCTGCCTCAGCAGCCAAGACTTCTATCATTCCCGCATGAGGTATTTCGTAGGCTCTTATAAGCTCTGGTATCCGTGATAAATGCTTTTTGAGGTCCCTTAGTTGAATTTTCCCAAAGTTAATCTGTTTGAACAGAGGAGAATTCCCTAAATCTCCACTTTGACCAGCCTGTCCTTTTGCCAACATCCCTAACGCCACACCCGCTAAGAAAACTCCCTTGCCTGAATCCTCCTTCAGATACGGATCAGAGAACTCGTCCAGAAAATCAAGCTTCACAAAATTCACCTCCCTGCTTTATTGACTCTCTCCAAGAAATCCAAAACCAAAAGCATTTGACCACTCTTCTCTGGGCCGACTTTAGGCCACTCTTCAGATGCAAAAAGGCCAGGGAAACGAGAAACCATATTGGCCTTTAAGCCGCGCACATCTACTTTTTGTCCGTTCAACAATTGCCCCAAGACCTTAAAACATCTATCCATCTGAAATTTCTTCTCGCTATCGCCGGTACCAGCCAGATCTAAGTAAACCCACACAATGTTTCTTATTGCGAAATCTAAATATTTGCTCTCCGTGTTGTCCTTTTTGAATGGAGAGTACACCTCCAAAGACTTCCTCCATAGCTCCTCCAGCCTCTTTAGTCTGGTAGGCGGAACGTCCTCAACTATGAGATGTACCCTTTCTTGAGCCTGGTTTTTTTCCCAAAACATGAAATGAAAGACTAAGCCCTCACCTTGCCGAGCAAGGAAGGAAAAAAGGTTTTTCTCTATCCTTAATCCTTTTTTTATAAAATCAGATACATTGTCTGCTACAGCGGCAAGTTGCTCATGTCCAAAAATCAGCTCTGGTACGACATCTATGTTGATGCCGTTTATTATGCTGCCATTGGAAAATTTATTTCTTAAGACATCCTTCCCCTTTGTGAACATAGCGTTGCACTGTTGACATATAGGGAAGACTTTATTTTTGTGCTTTTTATTATTCCCGGGCAAGAAGCTAACTTTGTCGAACGTGGAAAACTTGAACACGTCACTAAAAGATGCGCTACTTTCCTCAGAGCAGCCACAGAAAGAACATTTTATTAAATCTCCACCACCTGATTTCTTTGCTAATTTTTGTCTAAAGTATGAAATAAACGCTGGTATATCTCCAGGGTACAAAAAAACCGACTTATCTTCACATCCAAACATTAAAATGTACGATCTCTTTGGATCCGACCACAAGTCACAAATTTCTCCTCTCCGTTCAACAAGCTTAGTCATTATTAAATCTACACTTCCCTTTGAAAAAACACCCTCTCTCTCTAAATCTGCCAAGACCCTGTTATACAGCTTGTAAAATCTAGAATCTTGCTTGTCTTTCCACTCCGTTTCTTCCAGGAGTTTTTCTCTATCTGCTTTCTTGGGGCTGCCCAGTTTGTAGGTTGGAGAATAGGACCAAGTCACGTTGGCTCCGACAGGATCCCTGTAAAGGTATTTCCTCCTTTTCTCCTGAAGGGTTCCTTCTCCAGCCAGAAAATCGACGACATCAATCTTTGCTATGTCCCTTACTTCCAGCTGTTTTCCTAAGGGCTCTTCGGCTTCAAGCCAAACTCTTATAATGCGACCTTTCCTGTCTTGGTCTTCTATGATTGGAAGGGGTAGCGTAAGGAAATTGTCTATATCCTCCCACTCAGGAGAAAAGTCAGTAGATGATTCTCTTTTTCCCAAACTATATACCGCTTCGAGGAAGCCCATGTTTATTCCTCCCTTTCCGCTCAAATAATGTCACACATCCCCAACCAGCACTGTTTTTGACACCTATACCTGCATCCAACGCAACTGACAACAGCTCTTTCGGCCCCTTCAGCACAAAATCGCCCCACCACCCTTTTATCGGGCGAGGATCATCGGGCTTGAAAAGAGCCGTCTGGAGCCTTGGGCGCGAAAGAGGCTCCAGAGTTACCTTTCCCTCTGGAACGGCTCTTTCGGAATAAATCAATTTGTATTTCTTCAACAAATTATTGTGTATTTGCCTTTGAAAATCTTGTTCAGAGGGCGCGTGATAGACCGTATAGGGCCTCCCATCTGTTTTGTACATGGTTGAATAACAGCAAATGGGAGAAAGCGTCCTAATCGAAATTTCCTCCTCAACCACAAGCTCTGTATAAACATTTACCGATGAACAGAACACTTCGTTACCTGCCAAACGGAGGTACTCTTTTTGCAAAACCTCATTTAACACGTCTTGGGATATGGAGGAAAGAGAAGAAGAGATAACCAGAGAAGCTCCATCTTGGAAAACTACATATTTGTCATCAAAAACCTTTTTGCCCATAAGCCACGAAAAAGAGAAAAGTTTAAACTTTCGCCCATCGATCTTGTAACCTTCGTCGTGGAGAAACTTAGCCAAGTTGCTAGACATCAAGTTATAAACAAATCCTTGCAATATATGAAGGTTAACCCTTGGAAGCCTAATCTCTCCACCTTGAAGAGAGTTAAGATTTAGCAGTATCTTCAATTAGGCACCCCCGCTTTTGCGTAAAAATTAAAAAACGGACCGTAAGGGTTACAAAAAAACTCTATGTATATATTTTACATGAAAATTTAAATACCACAACAAACTAATGGGCTTTCGCGTTGTCAAAAAAATTCTTCGCCGTTACACTAATCTAAAAAGATACGCAAACACCAAAAGGAGAGCCTTGCCATGGGAAAACCCTATTATCAGATGACTGTCCAAGAAGTTCTGGATGCTTTGAAAACCTCTGAAAACGGCCTGACGAATGATGAGGCTGAACGAAGGCTTAAAGAATATGGTCCAAACGAAATTACCGAAGATGCAGCTGTATCAAAGTGGATGATCTTCCTTTCCCAATTTAAGGATCTGCTTGTAATAGTTTTGATCGTCGCAGGTTTCATATCCCTTGCCATTGGAAGTGTAAGGGACGGCGCCATAATGTTCATCATAGTGATAATAAACGCACTAATAGGCTTTTTCCAGGAATACAAGGCCAACAAAGTTTTGGCTCGCCTAAAGGAACTCATAACATCACCAGCAAAGGTGAAAAGAAACGGCGAACTCACAGAAATCCCCCAATCCAAGCTGGTGCCAGGGGATATAGTCTACATAGAAGCAGGGGATAAAGTCCCCGCTGACTTAAGAATCATCGAAGCATTCAATCTTCGAACAAACGAATTTTCATTGACTGGTGAGTCAGTGTCTCAAGAAAAGAACAACAAGGCTATAATGCACGATTGCATCTTGGCAGACCGGGAAAACATGGCCTATATGGGAACAACAGTAGCAAGCGGTTCCGCATACGGCGTGGTGGTTGCTACAGGCATGAAAACCGAAATGGGCAAAATCGCAGGAATGACACAGGCTACAACAACTACCCAATCCCCGCTCCAAATAGAACTCGGTATTTTGGCAAAGTGGCTTACTGGCATCGTAATCATAATAAGCATAGGTCTTTTCGGTGTAGCTCTATGGCAGGGTTTGGGGCTTTTCATGAGCATGGTTTACGCTCTTGGGATAGCAGTGGCTGCAGTCCCTCAGGCCCTTCCCGCCCAAGTAACAGTAGCATTGGCCTCCACCAGTAAGCGCCTGGCTGAAAAAAAGGCTGTGGTCAAAAACCTCCCGTCTGTGGAAACATTGGGCTCCACCACCGTAATATGCACCGATAAAACAGGAACCCTGACGAAAAACGAGATGACGGTAACCAAGCTATGGTTCGATGATGCTGAATATCAGGTAACAGGTATAGGGTATGAGCCAAAGGGCGAGATCCTTGACGAAAAAGGGACTCCCATATCAGAGGAGAAGATAAAAGAACTAGAAATAATGCTTGATGCAGCGACCATGGCATCTAACGCTGAGATACATCCGCCAGACGACCAGCACAGCGGATGGTATCCCATTGGCGACCCAACTGAGGCCGCCTTAATTACCCTTTCAATGAAGGCAGGGACAAGAAGCCCAAAAGAAGACGAAGAAAACCCGGAACTTCACGAGTTTCCTTTCGACTCGGAACGCAAGCGGATGAGCTCCGTAAGGAAGTTCGGAGACCGCCTACAGCTAGCTATGAAAGGCGCCACTGACAGCGTACTCTCCGTAGCAAAATATATTTACCG
>Ga0182240_100594_pt1 | contig 10174 bp, 9 predicted proteins | sample hydfrates4_PW_90_FD_145594 | JGI IMG/M metagenome (GOLD analysis project Ga0182240, IMG submission 145594) | Subsurface microbial communities from deep shales in Texas, USA - hydraulic fracturing test 4_PW_90 | ecosystem: Environmental > Aquatic > Deep subsurface > Shale gas/oil reservoir >...
ACAATACACGGCATAGTAATAACAGACCCAGAATTAGAAGAAAGGGTAAAACCACAGATACAAAACTACAAAGCAGAAGGCTTAGAGATTCAATACTTACCGAATCTTGTTGATAGACACCTCAAAAGAATCCCAATTGAAGTTATTGAAAGATATGAGGATTATTACAAGATCATTTTTGAGGGTTCGAGAACTTCTCCAATGATTAGAATATGTGATATAATTTTTTCTTCGCTCCTTTTAGTTATTTCTTCTCCATTTATATTAGCAAGCATGGTGGTCATTTTGATTGACGATGTAGTTCATAAAGAAAAAATCGAAATTTTCTTTAAGCAAAAAAGATTCGGACAAAATGGTAAAATATTTAGAGTTTATAAACTTAAAACAATGAGAAGAGTAACAAATAGCAATGGGCAAAAGATAGACGTTCTAACAAAAACTGGAAAGTTTTTAAGAAAATTCAGATTGAATGAATTTCCACAACTTTTGAACATATTAAAAGGTGATTTGAGTTTAGTGGGTCCCAGACCAGATATTGAATCAACAAAACACTTCTGTGAAGAAAATATTCCTTTCTACAATTATAGAACAAAAGTTCCTCAAGGAATCACCGGTCACGCGCAAGTCTTTTTTAGGTATCCTGAAGCAGTAACAAAAGAAATATTTGCCGAAAGACTAAGTTATGACCTATACTACGTAAAAAATTATAGTTTGACATTATACATGGTAACTTTATTAAGAACGGTAGAAACAGTAATAATGGGGAGAGGCGAATGATGCTATATGGATTTAGGCTAGAAGACTGGATTTCAAAATCCTTTGCGGAAAAAATCAAAAGTTACAAGAAGCTGACAGATATTACCAGCAGGTCAGAATTCTATCAACTATTAGAGGGCGACGAAGTTAGCCTAGTATTTTCTTATCACTATTACAACAACTTAACTGAATTAGGAGAAGTTTTAGATCACATTAATTTACTCGTAAAGTTAGAAAAAATTTCAAAAATTATCTTTGTATCCTCATACAACATTTACGAACCTGTTTATGGAAAACCATTCACAGAAGACAGTCCCAAATCGCCAAGAAATTCTATAGGGATAAACGCATTAACAATAGAAGAATTTCTCATTTATCTACACAAGAAGTACAACGTCGATACTTACATCCTTAGACTTTTCAGCCTTTATGGGCCCTATATGGACAATTATACCCTGATATCTAACTTATTTAAAAGCTATATCCACAATCAGGTTGTGGAAATTGGAGATTTAAAAAAAGTCAGGGATTTTTTATTTATAAATGATTTTGTTGACATTGTGAATAGAGTGTACAAACAAGAAAAAAAAGGCGATTTAAAGATATACAACGTTGGAACTAACATTCCGACATCTATCAAAGAATTAATATCGAAGATAAATGCATTAACCAACAAAACACCAGAAATAATCTTTAATCCAGATAGGATAAAAAATGAATACGACCATGATTATGTGGTGGCGGACAACAAAAAACTTTTGAATGAATTCCCTGATTTAAAAATCACCTCTTTAGAGAAAGGATTAGAATTAACCTATCTCTGGCAATTGGGAAGGGAGAAAAATGTTTGAAGAAGCGTTGATTTTAGCAGGGGGATTAGGAACAAGGCTTAGGCCCTTAACATACGCCGTTCCCAAATCTCTTCTTCCAATTGGCGAAAAACCCATAATAGAAAGAATAATAGAAAATTTGAAAAAACAAGGAATAAAAAATTTCTACATATCTATTAACTACAAAGGAGAAATGATCAAGAATTACCTAAAGGAAGGGGAATCTTTGGGAGTAAATATACATTACGTTGAAGAAGAAGTTTTCACAGGAACTGCAGGCCCAATTCTCCATCTTCCCGATGATATACAAGGAGATTTAGTAATATACAATGGCGATGTTCTATGCAACATAGATTTGAAAAAGTTATATAAATTGTTAGAAGAAGGTCAGTTCGATTTTGTTATCTCATCAGTAAAAAGAGAGAATTACATAGATTTTGGTGTATTAGAATTTGATGAAAATTCAAAATGCTTACTTGGTTGGAAAGAAAAACCCACATTTTATTTTTATTTAAATACTGGAATATACGGTATAAAAAAAGAAACTATCGAATTTATAAAATCTTTTAGAAAAAAGAACACACAATTATCAATGCCTGATTTATGGAGCCTTTTAATGGAAAAGGGCAAGAAAATTGGGATCTATGAACATGATGGAGAATGGTTTGATATAGGTAAAATGGATGAATATTTGAGAGTGAACAAGGAAGTAGAAAAATGAAAAAAATAATATTATTTCTAATACTATTACCTACGATTATTACTTATGCTGAGATAGGAGAATATGCAGACGCAAGCGTGTACGTTGAAACTAATTTTAACAGTAACGAGTTAAATATAAACTTAGATTTCAACGATCAAAAGTACTTTTGGATACAATCAAATTTCTCACTCCAAAATGATGATAAATATAGATATGAGCCGTGGCAGGACATTACAATGTTTGGGTATTATTACTTGCTCAAAGAAGGGTATGTAGGAATAAATCTCAACGAAAATACAGAAGTTGAAATAGGACAAATATTACCAAAAGACGAAATTGAATCAAAATACTCTCTATTTTTCAACGATCAAACCGAAATCGGAAAATACTCGGTTAATTTTAAATATGAAAACGATAATTTTTACTATAAATCCAATTGGATGTTGCTTAATAAAGATTCCGCACTTGAATTTCAAGATAGAGGCATGAATTACAAAACTTATGGAATTAAGGCAGGAGATTTTAAAATAGGCTTGCAGGATGTAATTTTATACAAAGATAGATCTTTTGACCCATATTATTTCTTGAACCCCTTTCCTTCTACCATGATTCAAGAGATTAGATACACTTACACAGCACCTTGGGTTCAAAAACAAGAAATTGTAGATGATTCTGCCATTATCGGATTTTTTGCAGAGTATAAAAAAGAAAAATCGGATTATTTTTTACAACTCTTTGTGGACGATTTGAATTTAAATAGGATTTTTGATCCAGAATCCTACCAAAATCCTGATAAATTGGCATGGTCTATTGGAACTAAGCAAAATACGAATGTTGGTACCTTTGGTTTTTACCATGCTGGAGCAACAAAATACACGAGCCAACGTACAAGGATAGATAAACAAACTGAATATACCTATTATCCTTCATCTGAATACTATAATCCTGAGAATTATTCTGAAACTAAAATTTTAGATTACAAAGAAAATTACATAGGCTATCCTTACGGTGAAAATTCAATTTCGTTTTTGGTTGACTACAGTAACCACTATAAGATAACCGAGAATTATTTATCATTAGAATACGCTATTTCTGGAGAAAAATCACCTCATGTTCCATGGGGTACAGATGAAAAACATGAAGGAACACAACTATTAAACGATGATGTTTTAGAACATTTCGTAGAATTATATCTTCAATCTACGATAAATGTAACTGATCGTATAACTATAACCCCCGGTATAAAAATAAATCATTATACAAACAAAATAGAATTAGTTCCAATACCAGAAGATCCAGAATATAAAATATGGAGACCAATAGAAGACAACGATCAAACGAATTTTGAATTAAGTATAAAATTCCAATTAGAGATCATTTAAAAAAGACTAAATTATTTATAAACTTTAAACAGTGGAGGATTGACTTAATGAAAGTATTAGTTACAGGGTCAGAAGGATTTATCGGCTCACACTTAACTGAACTCTTAGTTGAAAAAGGCTTTGAAGTTAAAGGTTTTGTGCGGTATAATTTTAAAAATGATTGGGGCTGGCTCGAAGATTCAAAATATAAAAATGAGATAGAAATCTACACTGGAGACATAAGAGACCATGATTCTGTGTATGATGCTATGAAAGGCGTTGATGTTGTATTCCATTTAGCTGCTTTAATCGGAATTCCTTATTCGTACATCTCTCCTCTTGCATATATAAAGACAAACACAGAAGGAACATACAATGTATTAGAAGCAGGTAAAAAATTGAATATAAAAAGAATCATCCACACGTCAACGAGTGAAATATATGGGACAGCACAATACGTACCAATAGATGAAAAACATCCGTACAATCCACAATCTCCGTATGCTGCGAGTAAAGCTGGAGCAGACCATTTGGTGTTATCTTACTATAGATCCTTTGGAACCCCTGTTACTATTATAAGACCATTCAACACATTTGGCCCAAGGCAATCCGCTAGAGCGGTTATTCCAACGATAATAAGTCAAATCTTGGCAGGGAAGGAACGAATAAAACTTGGTAATTTAACTCCTACAAGGGATTTAAATTATGTAAAAGACATTGCAAATGGGTTTATAACTGTTGGTCTACACGAAAAAACAATAGGAGATGTGTACAATCTTGGAACGGGGGAAGAAATATCAATAGGAAATTTAGCACAAAAGATCATCGAATTAATTGGAAAAGACGTTGAAATAATCGAAGATACTCAAAGAATAAGACCAGAAAAATCCGAAGTTGAAAGATTATTATCTAACCCAGAAAAAGCTAAAAAAATTGCAGGATGGGAGCCAAAGTACTCCTTAGAAGAGGGATTGAAAGAAACAATAGAATGGATTCAAGAAAATCTACAATATTACAAGACTGATATATATAATATTTAATAGAGGTGAGTTTTATAAAATCAATATTACTTGATGCACCAAATTTAGGGGAATTAGAAAAAAAGTATTTGTGCGATTGTATCGATTCTACTTTTGTTTCTTCTGTTGGAGAAAACATTGGAATATTCGAAAATAAATTCGCTAAATATTTAAAAGCGAAAAAAGCGGTATCAACCCAAAGTGGAACTGCCGCCATTCACCTTGCCTTGTATGAATTAGGAATTGGTCCAGGTGATGAAGTTATTGTACCCGTTCTTACGTTTGTAGCTACAGTGAATCCCATAAAATACGTTGGGGCGACCCCAGTTTTTGTAGATGTTGACTCTGAAACTTGGAATATAGATCCAAATGAAATAGAAAAACATATAACAAACAAAACAAAGGCTATAATACCCGTTCATTTATACGGTAACCCTTGCGATATGGAGAAAATAATGGAAATATCGAAAAAATATAATATACCAGTTATCGAAGATGCAACAGAGAGTCTAGGGGCAACGTATAAAGATAAATTCACAGGGACCTTTGGGGAAATAAATGCTTTTAGTTTTAATGGAAATAAGATCATGACAACTGGCGGTGGAGGCATGATTGTTACAAACGATGAAAAAAAAGCCGATCATCTTAAGTTTTTAGTCAACCAAGCTCGGGACGAAAGCAAAGGCTATTATCATCCAGAAATAGGATTTAATTACCGGATGACAAACTTAGAGGCAAGCTTAGGTTTAGCTCAATTTGAAAGACTGCCAGACTTTCTAAACAAAAAAAGAAAGTTTGCCGAAATATACAAGCAAGGCTTTGAAAACAACGAAAAAATAACCTTTCAAAAGTCTTATGAAGGTGCTGTAAGCTCATACTGGTTACCTTCAATAAAAGTTGAATCCCATAAAACTATACCAGAAATTCAAAAGGACCTGAGAGAAAAAGGGATACCAACAAGAAGAATTTTTGTGCCGATTGTAGAATTTCCACCGTATAAAGAGTATAAGAAAGAAGAGTACAAAAATGCCTATGAGATATATGAAAGAGGATTAAATTTACCAGGATCAACGATGAATGATTTTAAACAGATTGAATATATAGTAAAGGTGTTGAATAATGTCAAATAGCATAGTGTTAGTTGGTGGAGGGGGACATTGTAAAGTAGTCCTTGATGTAATTAAAGAAAATAATTATTATGATGAAATCTGCATAAGTGATTTAAAAGAAAATATTGGTAAAGAGATATTAGATATAAGAATAGAATACACTGATGATCAACTAGAAGATTTATTTAAAAAAGGAATTAACTTTGCATTTGTTTCAATGGGAAAGATCAAAATTAATGATCAGAGAATGAAATTATACCAAAAAATCAAAAATATCGGGTTTAATATCCCAAAAATAATTTCAAAATCTGCCAACGTTTCTATTTATACGGAAATAAATGAGGGAACATTTATTGGGAAAAATGCCGTTATTAATCCAGGGGTTAAAATTGGCAAAAACTGTATAATAAACACAGGAGCAATTGTAGAACATGACTGTATAATTGGGGATAATGTCCATATAGGTCCAGGTGCAGTTTTGAGCGGGGGAGTTTCAGTGGGAGAAAATTCATTTATTGGAACGGGAGCTACAATAATACAAAATATAAATATCATAGCAAATACTTTAATCGGAGCAGCAGCAGTAGTTGTAAAAGATATCGCAAAGCCAGGAGTTTATGTTGGGAATCCAGCCAAATTCTTAAAAAAGGATAAACGTTTTGAAGTTTAAAGTGTTAGAATAAAAAAACAAATGAGTTTTATTTAAAATAGATTATGGAGAAATTATTTACAAACATGTTTTCTGACTTACCAGGCTAGGGGGTACTAATGAGGAAAATATTGATTTTAGGAAATAACGCAGTTGGTTTATACAGTTTTAGATACGAATTATTGGAAAAACTCATCGATGAAAAATTTGAAGTGTATTTTTCTCTTCCTGAAAATAATAAAGATCCAAAAGTTAAAGAACTAATAAATTTAGGATGCCATCATATAGAAACTCATATACAAAGTCGTAGTATAAATCCTTGGAATGATTTAAAATTAATAAAGCAATACAAAGATATTGTAAAAGACACACATCCGCAAATTATTTTAAGTTACACGATCAAGCCTAACGTTTATGGTTCTTACATTGCTAAAAAGTACAAGATACCTATTATTCTCAATATAACAGGGTTAGGATCTGGATTTAACAACAAAGGCATAAAACGTTTGGTAACAAATATGTACAAATACGCTTGTAAAAATGCTTCTTTCATATTTTTTCAAAACGAAGAGAATTATAAATATTTTATTGATAATAAAATTGCTGAAAAAGCTAAATCCAAAATAATACCGGGGTCAGGTGTTAATTTAGAAAAGTTTAAGCCTACGAAAAAATCAAAAGATGATGGAATAACAAGATTCCTTTTCATAGGTAGAATTATGAAAGAAAAAGGCATAGAAGAGTACTTAGAAGCAGCAAAATACATTTCTGATAAATATTCAAACGTAGAATTTCAAATTGTTGGACCTTATGAAGAAGAAAAGTACAAAGATGTAATTTTAAATTTTAACAACTCAAAAATAAAGTATTTGGGAAAATCAGATGACGTAAGAAAAGAAATTAAAGAAGTGGATTGTATAATAAACCCTACTTACCATGAAGGGATGTCAAATGTTCTATTAGAAGGAGCGGCAATGGGGAAGCCTCTTATCGCATCAAATATCCCAGGATGCAAAGAAATGGTTGAAGAAGGCGTAAATGGGTATTTGTTTGAACCAAAAAATACTCAAAAACTAATAGAAAAAATAGAACAGTTTTTAAAGTTATCTTCTTCCGAAAGAGAAAAACTGGGGAGAGCTGGAAGACAAAAAGTTGAAGAAAACTTCGATAGAAACTTTGTGATAGAAGCATATCTTGAAACAATCGATAAAATATTGAATTAGTGTACTAAATTTTAAGTATTCTAAATCATTAAGAGGGTGATTTAATGTCTAATGTTCTTGTAACAGGCGGAGCTGGTTTCGTTGGATATCACTTTTCTAAAAAGATTTTAGATAATAACTTTTCAACTATAATTATAGACAATTTGGATGATTATTATGATATCGAGTTAAAATTGAAAAGATTGTCTTTTTTAGGAATTAATGCTTCAGAAATCAAATATGGGAAAGAGCAAAAAAGTAAAACGTATCATAATCTAAGTTTTGTAAGAGGAGATATATGTGATAAAGAGCTAGTAGAAAATCTCTTTTCTAAAAATAACCTTGATTATGTTGTTCATATGGCAGCAAGGTCGGGAGCAAGGGATTCATTCTCTAATCCAGTTGAATACATAAAAAATAATGTCGAAGGCACAACTAATATGTTGGACATTGCGAATAGATATAATATTAAACATTTTTTATTCACTTCTTCTAGTTCGGTTTATGGGAACATGGAAGAAAATAAAGATATCAGTGAATTAAAACCTATTTCGTTGTATGGAGCTACCAAGTTATCTGCAGAAATAATCGCACAAACATATGCCAAAGCAAAAAAACTTCCAATAACAATAGCAAGATTATTCTCTGTTTACGGTGCTTTAGGAAGACCTGATGGGTTTATATTTAAATGCATAGAAAGCATAAAAAATGAAATATCTATCGAACTTTTTAACAATGGAGAAATGTGGCGGGACTTTATTTACGTAAAAGATGTGAGCGAAATATTATTTAGAATACTTCTCTCAATTCCTGAAAGTGGCTTCAAGGTATATGATGTGGGAAGTGGGAAAGCTACTAAAATAACCGAAGTGCTTCAAATCTTGGAAGAAATCTTAGGTAAAAAATCAATAATAAAAAATATCAGCGGAAGTAAGAACGAAAGCATAATAACAAAAGCACACAAAGAATTGATCTATCAAAATGTTAACCTCGAAAAAATATCTGATTTAAAAGCAAACCTAAAAGATTTTTTACAAACTCAGAAGGTCTATTAAAACTATAGACTATGGGAAATAAAATGATTTTCAAAAAATAAGATTTTGATTTTAAAAGGATCACAGGGCGAAGCCCTCCGCTCCGCGGGTCTAAGGGATCGCAGGGCCCTTCTTAAAAGGGGCGAGCTGCGGAGCAAAGGGGCCGAAGGCCTCTTCCTTAGAAGGGTGGGCAGCGGGGCGAAGGGGAGCTAAAGAGTTTTTTAGAGTTTTACATAAAGTATAGAAAAAGATTCCCAGGAGGTCAAAAATTGATATCTAACTACAAAAAACTAGATAACGCAAAAACATACTTAGTAACAGGTGCAGCTGGCTTTATAGGATTTCATCTTTCAAAAAGATTATTAAACGAAGGATGTAGTGTAATTGGATTGGACAACTTAAACGATTATTATGATGTAAATCTAAAAAAAGATCGATTAAATATTTTAAAACAACATGAGCAATTCAAATTTAAATATGTAGATTTAAAAGACAAAGAAAAATTAGAAGAAATATTCAAAGCAAACAAGATAGACATCGTAGTTAATCTAGCAGCTCAAGCGGGGGTAAGATACTCTCTACAAAATCCTGATGTGTACATTCAATCCAACGTTGTTGGTTTTTTAAACATATTAGAAATGTGTAGGCATTACAAGATAGAACATCTAGTTTATGCTTCATCTAGTTCAGTCTACGGAATGAATGTAAAAATGCCTTTTTCGGTTCATGATAATGTAGATCATCCTCTAAGTTTGTATGCTGCAACTAAAAAATCCAACGAATTGATGGCACACACTTACAGTCATTTATACGGATTACCCGCAACAGGCTTGAGATTTTTTACCGTTTATGGCCCATGGGGAAGACCCGATATGGCATTATTCTTATTCACTGAAGCTATTCTTAATGACAAACCCATAAAAGTATTCAATTATGGTAAAATGAAAAGAGACTTCACATATATAGACGATATAATTGAAGGAGTAGTAAGAGTATTAAACAACCCACCGCAACCAAATTCTAATTGGGATAAAAGAAATCCAGATCCAGGAACAAGTAGTGCTCCTTACAAAGTATACAACATTGGGAACAATGACCCAGTAGAATTGATGAAATTCATCGAAACATTAGAAGAAAAATTAGGGAAAAAAGCAAAAAAAGAATTCTTGTCAATGCAAGACGGAGACGTACCGGAAACCTACGCAGATATCGACGATTTAGTTAAAGACTTTGGATTTAAACCAAGTACCACTTTAAATGATGGAATTAAACGATTTGTTGAGTGGTATAAGGAATATTATAGAAAATAAAACAATTACACCATTTTAAGCAGGATAAGGGTAAAAAAGTTTCAGGTAATTGATTTCAGAAAGGTAGTGATTCTTTATTAAAATAAAAAAACTAAAATTAGAGGAATTGTTACTAATTATATATATACTATTATCCCCTTTTTATTTTTTTAGAAGTGGAATGCCACAAATAGCCGATTTGGTGGGGGTTCTTTTTATTAT
>Ga0182240_100596_pt1 | contig 10136 bp, 2 predicted proteins | sample hydfrates4_PW_90_FD_145594 | JGI IMG/M metagenome (GOLD analysis project Ga0182240, IMG submission 145594) | Subsurface microbial communities from deep shales in Texas, USA - hydraulic fracturing test 4_PW_90 | ecosystem: Environmental > Aquatic > Deep subsurface > Shale gas/oil reservoir >...
CCTTTAAATATACTGAATTTATATTGTACTTTACTAGACACAATAGATAATAGTATTAAAACACCGAAATACCTAACTAATACACTAAATGATTGTAAAACCATAGCAGCACCAACTATAGCTTTTATTTTATTTCTATCCTTTTGTTTCACAAATGGAAATAAAACTTTATTTATAGTTGAAGATTGTTCATCTATATCTACTATCACACTACCTAGTGTAGATAATCCGATAGTTATTAATGGATTTATATTAAGATGTTCTGATATAACTATTCCCGTTGCTATCCCTGCAATTAAATGACTTTTTCCTCTCACATAATCTCTCCTTTTAGGTTCAAGTTGTTAATCTGAATCTATCTCTTAATAGAATAATATCATCCTTAATTTCATCTATATCAACTTCAACTTTCCTATTTAAAAATGTTTCAGCAAATTTATATTTAGTCGTATCTCCTACAGGCAATAGTCCTATTTCACCACTATCTAATTCAACCAAATAACCTTTTTTAGACATATCAACTATTATACCTTTCCCTTCCATCAAAACACCCTTTCAAATATCTATATTCATCTTATATATAATTTTATCTAATTACTTTTTACATTATAACACAATATATTTGTTTTGTAAACTATAATTAAATTGTATGTTATTTAATGTAATTATTTGAAATTGAGCATAAAAAAAGAGGCTATAGACTAAGCTATAACCTCTTTCATTATTAGTTAGTTCTTTCTATTCTTCCGTCTTGGTACGCAGTACCATTTATCCTTAACACATGACCATTCCAACCTTCTTTAGTATTGTAATTATAGGTCGTTCCTTTATAGGCTGTAATATCCATTACTATTATTGTTCCATCTGGCAAGTCAGCGTCAGAATAATAAGTACCTTCCCAAGTTTGTTCATTTCCATTAACAGCAACTTTAGTTAATGTAACTTCTTTATCAAAGCTACCATCTATATAAACTTTAGCTTTGACTTCATTTGGATTACCTTTAGAGTCTATTCTAAATGTAGCTTTATATCCTGTCTTATAATCAACTGGCAAGCTACCTATATACTTAGGCATTTGGCTATTTAATGTTGGATGATTAACTATATGAGTTAATCTAAAGTCCATTAACTTTAATGCTACTACATATATACCTAAGTCGACTTCTCTTTGCCCTCCATATATACCATAAGCAGTATATTTAGCAGTATAAGTACCACTTGTAGTTATTGTATCTGGTATTGTAAAGTCTTTAGACCAATACTTATTACTCCCAGAGGTCGAGTCGTGATTTAGGAAGAATATATGTCCTAAAAACTCTACTTTAACTTGATCTACATATTGGTTAGTTACTGCTCTTAATGTTATTGTTTCTCCTGTTATAGCCTCTCCTGTGTAACTTGGCGTAATTTCTAATAAAGGTCTTACATATATGTTAATACTATCTGTAACCGATGTGACTGTGCCACCGTAATTGGTATATCCTGTGAATGTAGCAGTTTGATTTCCTAAGCTTGTATTGTTTGAAGGTATATTAAATGCTACTTCCCAATTCTTTTGACTACCATTTGTTGAAACTAGATTTAGCCATTTTTCTTGTCCTAAGAAATTTACTTTTGCACTTGTTATATGTTCATTTGAAATTGCTTTAAGTGTTATTGTATTACCATTCTGTGCATTTCCTGTGTAACTTCCTGTAATATCTATCTCTGGTATCACATAAAACTCTTTGGTTACATATACACTTATTGGATCAGTCGGTTGATATGGCGGTACGGGTGGTTTATCTGTTACTTTTAAAGTTGCTCTATAAGCTCCATATGGCAAACCATTAGATTTAAAGCTGCCACTAAATGGTACTATACTATTATAAGTATATATATTATCTGGTGTACCACTTATACTACCTACATTTGGCACAGCATATCTTTCTAGTGTCCATTCAAAGTCAAATCCTGTATTATCACTATCTGGGTCACTATACGATACATTCCAATTAAAGTTTTGCCCTATCTTAACTGGATTTGGAATAGGATTAAAATTAGCAGTTGGAGCATGATTTACTGGAATTACTGTAAAATATTGAGTAAACACTTCAGATGTTGATTTCTCGTTGCCCCAAGCTCCTGTATTGTCTCTAACTTGCAATGTTAGCATATAGTCTCCTATGCCCTGGGTATTTATTCTGCTATTTACATAGTTTTCAACCGTTGCCACATTTATTTCATTATAGTTCCAACTTCCCTCATTACCTCCACTTAATTTAGTTAAAACCCAACGTTTTTCTACAATATCATCTCCATTTGGGTCATAAGAACTATCGTTGATAGTTAAATTTTCTTCTATTGGTAATGTTGTCGGAGTTATAGAAAATTGAGCTATTGGTGGTTGAGGATTACTTGTTATTAATACGATTTCTTCATCTGACCAAACCCCTAGGTTTCCTTCTCCATCCATATCTCTTACTCTTAATTTAACTAAGTAGTCTTTTACTTTTTCTCCGTTAGTTAATTTGCCCTCATGCCAAGTAGTTTCTCCAACTTTCTTCCATTGCCATTCTCTATCAACAATACCTTTATCTGTCCTGCTTGTATGGTCTAAGTCATAGGAATTGTCAGTATAACTTACTGTAAACCCTGTTTCATCAACTGTTGTTACTCTTAAATTGTCTATATAACCTGCGTCGTCATATCTGTCAACTGAACCATCTTTATCATATTCAAATTCTATTGTATGTGTACCAGGATTTAATATTTGACTATAATGTTGCCATGATGTATCTCCTGATACATTAATTACTCTACTTCCATTAATATAAACTCTTAGATAATCATAATTTTCCTCTGAACTCACCTTATAATCAAATTCTATACTTCCAGTTGCCCCATTTGGAACTTCTACAGTAAACTGTGTTGTTGAACTTTGGTTGTGTGATATATGTCTACTTTTATACGAATAATTACCATCCTTACTTCTATTATTAGACCTTATCCAATTGCCTGTAAAATCTATTACTAATGAATCATCTTCGAAGTCTTCTATTTTTTCAACTAAATTTGTTTTTGGTTGTATCTGTGCTGAAAATTGAGCTATTGGCTTCCTATGAACATAAAGCTCTAGTGGCCCATTCATCATTGAAGACCATTTTCTATATTCATCAAACCTATCATCACTACCAACAGGATTATCTTTAGTTTTGTACTCTACTGTATATTTCCCTACTTTATCAAAAGTATTTACACTATCAGAAAGCCATATATTATGGAAATTTGCCCTGCCTAGTGAATTATCAAAATAATATTGATTGTGATTATACTTCCAATTATCAATATCATATTTGGGGTCTTCTTCTACATTATCGCTATAGAACGTTGTATAGTTCATATATTCATTAAGTAGTATATATTTTACGTTAGTCTCTTTTTTAGCTCTTACTACACTTAATATATAATCTGCTAAATCGCTCAATGCTGTATTCATATTATTATTGTATATAAACGTTCCTTTATCGTCATTATCTGCTATAAAGTTTTCTGTTTGTGTCTTGTTCAAGTTAGTTCCTAGTTCAGCAAAGTATAAATCATCATTTAACATTCTTGATAAAATAACAGGGTATTTATCTGGATCATTTAATCCAGGTAATTCTGTATCAGAAATATTTACTACAAAGCGTGTTGAGTTTTCTCTCCAAGTTGGTTCTTTTAGTACTGTGTCTAGCGTTTTTATACTACCTTTTGTAATAGTTATATTTTTAAAGTGTGTATTATACTGACTAGCTGTATACGGCCCATAAGAACCTTTTAAAAAAGGATTATCGTTATCAGTATAATCTATCTTTTTATCTCCATTGACCCAAATTTGTATTCTATTACCTTGAGCCGATATTTTAACATGATCCCATCTATTAAACGTTACATCAAATGGTACAGCTTGTAATACATCACCATCTACATATTTTAATGCATTTGACTTTCTATCTCCACCACCATAATTAGTATAATGTCCATCAGCAGAGCTAATTGTTCCATGATACAATGGCCCTCCATGTGTAGGATCACCAGAATAAGGTGTCCAACTTCTTATCTTTGCTAAAGTTAATTCATCATGATAAGGACCCCATTCCAAAGCATAAAATGAGTAAGTGTCATATGAAGGACTATTCATTCTAAACGTAAAGCCCCAAGGGTCTGGATGTCCTGTTGTCATTACATCAAATTCAATCGTAATATCAGTTGTATTTGTGCTTTTATCATCCCAAAAACCTGTCCAATGCACATTTGCAGTAGTATATATTTCATCTCCACTTAACTGCCAACCTGCATCGAACATAGATGCAGAATTTAAGGGATATTTTTGCCAATTATTAAAAATTGTTGAAGCTCCTGCATCATTTGTTGATATTGTACTTGTTTCAATCATTTCAATATTAGCATCAATATAGTCAGTATTTTCAGCCTCTAATGCAGTTTTTACATAAGTATCTATTTTAGAGTTAAGTTCTTGTGTTTTACTAGAGTCTACATCTCCTATTGTGAATACAATATCTACTTTATTGCTAGGTGCAACTTCAAAATCAACTATAGGAGCAGTATTGTCTACTTCTATAGTTTTATACTGATAGCTTTCTCTCCTATCTGCTGCAGTTACAAACTCCGATAAAGTTGGCTGCCCAAATTCTTCTTTAGCCATAAACTCAAACTGATATTTACCTACATGATTAACTTTTACTGTTGCTCTGTGATTTTCATAATCTATAGGTACTGTTCCTATCCAACTTTCGTCATTAAAATTACCATCGTTATCAGAATCAAATCTATATCTAATTCTTTGAATATTAATAATATCCTCATCACTTGAACTAGCTTGTATATTATAAGCAATTAATTCAGCTCTTTTTCCATCGTCAGCGTCCCTATAAGAAGTAGGAATTACATCGAAGCTAATGTTAGGTTTGGTATCTTCATGTACTGTTATAATTTTTTCTGCGAATGGTGATTTTTTACCGAATGTATTAGTTACTTGATACCTTATTTTGTATCTTCCGGCCTCTTTGAATAATAGTGTTTCCTCTAATTTGTCATTGTTTCTAATAAACTTTGTGCTGCCACCTTCATTAACTAATGCCCCACCACTTCCATTTTGTATTTTTATTACACTCGTTCCTTGATTATCAAGAGGAATAATTTCCCAATAATCTTTTGTATGGTCTATTGGGTGCATTTCTGGTCCATAGTAATCATGAGCATAACTAGAATTACCATCTATTTCAAATTTTCTATTTTCTTTTGTATTAAACTCTCCACTAGGCCATCTTAAACTAGCATTATCTTTAATTACTGCAGTCGGTAAAGGATAAACTCTTATTGTTTCAGAATATGAATAGCTTTGTCCTACTTCATCAGTTACAGTTGCTATAAGCTCATAAAAACCACTCTTTTTAAATCTAATAGATCCACCATTTTTATCTAATACACTATCAGTATAATCACTTAAACTAACAGAAGCCATAACAGCAGGATTGCTTTCACTTGCTCTTTTTAAAGACCAATCTACTTTAGTAGTATCAACTTCTTCATCTTTTATAACTGTAGATAAATTCAAAGTGTCATCAGTATATGCCCAATCTGTCATTGAAAATTTAATGTCTGGTATCCAATTCACAGCAAATACTTTAGTTATAGTATTTTCTTTTCTATCACTAGAAGTTACAAATTTATCTATAGTAGGTTGTCCAAATTCTTCTTTTACTCTTAATTCAACTTGAAACTGTCCAGAATTTCCTTCTTCAAATGTTACACCTATATCAAAATCAGTTTTATCGGTAAATGTAGCATATATATCATCATCTGAAAAATCACCATTTTCATTATCATCACGAATTATAGTCCAATACCAATGGTCTATAATATCTCCATCATTTGAAACAGAAAAATCTTGTAAATGTACTGTAGTGCTAACAGGATTATTTTGAAAATCTGGACTAGCTCCTGTTACATTGAAGTCTGGTTCTGGAATTTCGTCTTCCTCTATCGTAATAATCTTTTCAATATCTGTTGCATCAATTTGTGGATGATTAGGATTAGCGTCAGAGAAATTATTATGAACTCTAAGCCATACTTTATACCTTCCAGGTTCTTTAAATACTACATTTTTAATTTCATTATCAGATGTATCACTATCAATTTTTATAGAGGAAGGATCTTGTCCATCCATAGGAGTTATACTCCACTCATTTCTTTCAGTTTGTATTGGGTCTACTCTAGGTGTTAAACTGTCTTTTGAGCTTAATGTTACCAATCTGTTTTCTTTAAGTGTCCCACTTACTGTTATTCTAGCGACAGGTAATGGAGGTATAATCTGTACTTGTTTAGTAACTGTAGAGGCATTAGTTAAAGGATAAGTGTAATCTCGAACCTCTAAAGTAACCTCATAAGTACCTTCTTCTGCAAAGGTTAAGTTCCCACCACTACCACTTAAATAACCACTTACACTAGCAGGTTGCCCTGTATCCAAGTTAACTGAAGGCATAGTCCATATTCTGCTAACTATATCGTTGTTAGGGTCAGTACTTCGGTCTGTAACTTCAATTGTTTCATTTGGGAAACCGAAATCATACATATCAAAATCAGCTATTGGATCTTGCGGCTCGGTATTTACATAAATTCTTTTTGAATAACTATCATCATTTCCTCTTTCGTCCATAACATAAAGCTCAACATCATAATACCCCGATTGTTTAAATATAATCTCTCCGCCATAGGTATCTAAATTCATACTTTCTATATATAAACTAGAAAAATCACTATCTATATTACCTGTTTCATAATCATTTTGAGAATAAGCTATTAAATCTCCATCTGTTGTTCTAATTGTCCAATCAGCATATTTTTCGTCTTCTTCTTTATCTGTTGTAGCATTAACTAGATTAACTGGTAATGTAGCATAATGTGGGTCATCATTTGTAAAAAACACGTCTGGAGGAGTATTCGATATACCGCAACTAATAAATATTGACACCATAGCAGTTGCAGTTTTTCCGTTTTCATCCTCAACCTCAACCTCTGCCCAAACAGGAATTTTACCAAATGCGTTTCTATCAGATGGTCGGATATCTATGTATTCTGTTGTTCTTCCAGAACTTGAACTTCCAATGTTATCTCCATTTAATGTAAATCTGTACCTATCAATTCCTACTGTAGCATAACTTTCTCTTGCATCAAGTTCAATTCTTACAGATATTGTCTCATCATTATCCCATTGTTTAGGTGTCCATTCTACTTTTGCAGGGGCATCTATTTGTAAATCTGCTATTACTTGTGTAGGGATTTCCCCTATTGTTACAGTTGTTTCGTATTCGGCAAAGTCATTCAATCCAAAATCATAAACTTTTACTTTTCCGTATATTGTTTGTCCAGCATCCACATTACTTAAAGATGTTTCCCAAACTTCGGGAGTCGTATCACCTTCGTCTAATTCTGGGTTTACTCCTGCCCCTGCGTTACTATAAGATGGGTCAGTATCTACCCAATAACGAAAGGCTAATTTCTCTCCTGTTGCAGACTCGGAGGCAGAGGCATCTAACACTAAGTCTATATCGCTACTTTCTCCCTCATAAAGCTCACTAGGGTCTGGGATTATTACTAAGTCTGTATATATGTCGGCTGCCCCTACTTCTGGATCTACAGTTAAAGTTATATCTTTTGTAGCTTCTGCTAAGTCAACGCCACCACCATAAGTTACATAAAATCCAAAACTATCAAGTGTAATAGTATGAGTACCTTCTGGATAATCACTTCTATTAAGGGTTATAGTTGTTTGATATTCTACATATGATGTGCTTGTTTCTACATTTCCACCCGAATAGTCTGCTGAACTATTCACTCTATCTAAAAAAGCCCCTACATGCTCTACAAATGCACTACTAGCTCCACCCGAGAAAGACAAACTTGTTCTTACTGTTACAGGTATATCTATACTGTTTCTAGAGCCTGTAATGGTATAATTATCCATTGGTGTAGATATTGTATGTTCTATATTAATCGTTCCTTCTAATTTTGGCACATAAAATGTTGCATATCTTAAAGAGCCATCCCCTCTATGAAATCTAATCCATACAGTTCCTTTTGAAGTAAAAGTCGGTGCTGAAATTAATTTTACTCTTTCTTTCATTTCATTTTCCGATAACCCTTTTGATGCCATAGCATCACTTAAATTGAAATTGTAGTCCTCTGCCGAATTACCTTCTAATTGTGCATTTAAAATATGGTTATATATCATTTGTGAGTTCTCTATTTTATTCCATGAGTCTAAGTTACCATTTTGAACAACCCAAATCCAATCAGCAGGGTTATCACCAACCCCTCCTTCGTCTGGTGGGAAGTCAGAGTTTGGATAATCAGAGCCATCTTCTGTATATCCTATATATCTGTGTTCTCCATTTATGGGACTTTCCCCACTTCTACTGTGTGGGTCACCATATACTATAAGGTTTTTTATGTGAAATGTATCTAAATTAGCAGGGTGTCCTAGTTCACTTGATGTTGGTCTATTAATTTGACTTAATAAATTTTCAAATTCAGATTGATTTCTTGGATAAGTTGGATAGTCTGCATATGCTATACTGCCATTATCTATATATTTAAAATTAGTTGCTATAGGAATAATTAAGTTAAATATCATTAGCAACATAATTGTTATACTCAAACTTAGTCTTAACCTTTTAAGTGTTTTCATATTGTCCTCCCTTCTTTTTAGGCACTTTATTAAAACAAACGATTAGGTCATGCCTAATCGTTTGTGTAGTAGAAAAATGTTTCTGCCTTATTAAAGAAATCGTCATTCCACATATATAAAGTTGAGTTGTCTAGTTTTTTTACTTCTGTTTTTCCTTTATAGCTTTCAAGATTACTCATATCGTCTGGAAGTCCTTTTACTTTGTTTTTAAATTCGCTAATTATATAGTCGTGTGCTTTTTCCCCATCTGTTTCTCCTAATATAATAATTAATGCTTTTCTTAATTTTTCTTCATAATGTGGAAGTACAAATGACCCTTCAAACGCAGAGCCGAATAATCTTGAAACATCTATATAGCCATCAGTTTCTTTACTAAAGCCTTCTCCGTAGCTTGAAACATCAAAGGGTTTTAATGCTATATTAATTCTAAAATGAGTTGTATTTCCTATACTGCTCATTTTGTATTCAACAAGGACACTTTCCCTGCTTTTATTATACCCAATAGTTACATAATGGTTTTCATCTACCAATTCATTTAATAACTTTAATACCTTGTTGTTAACCAATGGGTCATATTCGCTTTCAACTTTATATTCTTTATCTCCTCTTTTAACGTATATTTGTCCTGTATCATCAATCCTAAAGTTTTCAGTTTGTATATATTTAGGATTTTTTAATCTTTCATCTATTTCTATAGATATAGGTTTTGTTGGTTTCTCAACTGTTTCTTCGCCTGTATCAATACCTCTATCTAAAGCGTCAAACATATTTACTATCATTTGACTTGCCTCTGCTCTTGTAGCCTCACCATTTGGTTTGAATGTATTATCTGGATAGCCATTTATAATTCCGTTTTCACTTGCAATAATTATGTATCCTTTATCTTCTGATTTGATAGTGTTATCATCATTGAACTTTGTCTTTTGTCCTGCTAATTCTTTTGCCCTTTCATCAAGACCAACTGCTCTAACTATCATTTTCGCCATTTCTATCCTTGTAATGTTTTTATTTGGTTCATAATTATCCCCATATTCGCTTTTTATAATAATTCCGTTTTGAACTAATGTATGTATTTCATTTTTTGCCCAATGGTTATTTGTATCATCAAAGCTATTTCCTTTTACCAAATCTAGCTTTAGTGATGTTCTTACAACTTTTGAGAACTCTCCTCTAGTTATAGTATTGTTAGGCCTAAATGTACCATCTCCGTAACCATCTAATATACCTAATTCTACTAATTTACCAACTGTTACATTAGCCCAATGATTACCCATATCTGAAAATCTATTTGCTACTTTTTTAAAATAGTCAGTAGTTTTACTTATAACCTCTCTAAATATTCTTTGTAAATCTAAACCTCCTTCATTATCTCTATCTGCAAAGACTTGCATAGGCATTATTCCTA
>Ga0182240_100597_pt1 | contig 10126 bp, 7 predicted proteins | sample hydfrates4_PW_90_FD_145594 | JGI IMG/M metagenome (GOLD analysis project Ga0182240, IMG submission 145594) | Subsurface microbial communities from deep shales in Texas, USA - hydraulic fracturing test 4_PW_90 | ecosystem: Environmental > Aquatic > Deep subsurface > Shale gas/oil reservoir >...
ATAGAATACTAAATAACGAATATGGTATAAAATTCACTCATGCCGTAGAAACTCTCGAGGTAACAACTTTAAACAAAGAACAAGCTAAATATTTGGCCCAAAGTGAAGGATCTATTGCTGCATTGAGAACGAGATATACCTATATAGAAGATAAAAAGTGTATTGAATACGTTAAATCAGTTTACAGAGGGGATAAATACAAATTCAAGATAGTCAGAAAGGCATAAGATTTTTCTGAGGAGGTAGTATAAAAGTGCACTACTATACATTAGATGAAATAAGAAGAATCCCCAATCTCTTAAGTAAGTTAAATGAGCTTGATTTTTCTTTTTCAAAGGAGAAAAAGTATCTTTTGGTTGGATGTGGTTCTTCATACAACATTGGATTTATAATGAAAGAAATATTGAACAAAAATGGCTATAAAGCAAAAGTGCTCACAGGTGGACATGTTATGCTTTTTGATGATATTCCTGACAGTGATGTTGCAATTTTAATAACCAGAACCGGTGAATCAACTGAAACTGTTCAAGCTGCAAAAAAATTAAGTCGAAGAGGTATTAAAACCATAGGAATAACGTCTTCAAAGAATTCTTCAATCACTCAACAATGTGAAGAAAATATAACCTTAGATTTCACTGCAGAAAAAAGTGTTGTTATGACCGGATCTTTTGTTTTTATACTGGCAATGTTGCTGAATGGAATAGAAAAAAATGATTATTATAATTACAGTGAAAAAATCTTAGAAGATTCCGAAAAGATTATTGATCAATTAGCTTTAGAAAAGTATGAACATTTTGTTTTTCTTGGATACGATGAAAATTATGGCATTTCAAAAGAAGGCGCCCTTAAACTACAAGAGATGGCTTTACAATACGTTGAATACCATGAGCCTTTAGAGTACAGACATGGACCTATATCGACACTCACAAACAAAACGTTGGTTATCTTAAACTCAAAGGGCATGAAAGAAGAGAAAGAATTGATCGATGATATCGAAAGATTGGGAGGAAAAGTCTTATTGATTTCTGCTGATGGAGATGTAGAAATCCCAAACATGAAAGGATTTGAAGCCCCTTTAAGGCTCATTCCCATCCAGTATTTAGGTTACAAAAAGGCCATCCAAATGGGATACAATCCAGATTCACCCAAGAACCTTTCGAAATCTGTCAAATTGCGGGGGTGAGATAAATATGAAATTAGAAAACGTTTTAATTGTGGATCCTATAAACGGAGAGTATACCGGAGATATCGAAATAAAAGGCAAAACGATTTCTGGAGTTATAAGAAAAGATTATGGTTATAGAGATTTAGATGAGATCGTTATGCCTGGCTTTGTAGATCCACACACTCATGCACAAAAGGGTATAGATACGATGCATGCAACAAGGGAAGAGTTTAATAGTTGGGCAAAAAATAATTTTTCATATGGTGTAACTACTTTTTTGCCAACAACGGTCTCAGCTTCTAAAGAACAGATCTTAAAAGTTTTGGACAGTATAGAAGATGTGAATTCTTCAATCGAAGGGATTCATTTGGAAGGTCCATATATAAACGTAGAAAAAAAAGGAGCTCAGAACCCTCAGTATATAAGAAATCCTTCCTTGGAGGAACTAAAAGAGATAATTAACGATAAAGTAAAATTAATAACTATGGCACCAGAGGTTAACGGTTTTATTGAAGCAATAAATTATCTTAAAGAAAAGAATATAGTGATCTCCTTAGGTCATACTTCTGCGAATTTTGATATCTTCAAAAAAGCTTTCGAATCAGGAGTTAACAGAATCACCCATTTTTCAAACGCATTAACACCCCTACACCATAGAAACATAGGAGGAACAGGTTCTGGCTTTTATTTCGATTTTAATATAGAAATGATATGTGATGGGATTCACCTCTCTCCTGAGTTTGTAATGTTGGTATACAAAATAAAAGGGGCAGACAAAATTATATTGATAACCGACTCTATAGCCGCTGCAGGGTTACAAGACGGTGAATACGAATTAGGTGGTTTAACCGTCACTGTAAAAAACAACAAAGCAACACTTAGTGATGGAACGATCGCTGGGAGTACGCTACTTTTCAACGAAGGTGTCAAAAATTTTAAAAGATTTACCAATTGTACACTACAAGAACTTGCAAAGGTATCTTCATATAACGCACTTCAAGACCTACATATTTACGATAAGGGAAGGATTGAAGTTGGATACTACGCAAATCTTGTTATTTTAGACAAAGAATTGAACGTGAAAGGAACCATCTTCGAAGGTGAAAAGGTATTTTAAACATTGTGTGCTATAATAAAAAACAGAAAAGACAACTCTCCTTTTGAGGGGCTGCGGGTCAAAGCAGCCATAGTTCTCTATCCTTATGGGTGGGCTACGGGGCGAAGTGGCCATACTCTTTTATCCTTATAGGTGGGGAGCGGGGCAAGGGGCGCTAAAGAGAGTTTTTGAGTTTGTAAAGTCAAGTATAAAAAATGGAGGTATGATTTTTGGAAAACAAAGAAAACAATTTTGATGTTATTGTTGTAGGAGCAGGCCATGCCGGGATTGAAGCTGCTTTAGCTGCAGCTAAAATGGGAATGAATACTTTAATATTGAATATAAATTTAGACACTTTAGGATGGGCTCCTTGTAATCCTGCCATTGGAGGACCCGCTAAGGGTGTTGTAACCAGAGAGATAGATGCTTTAGGAGGAGTACAAGCGAAGGTAACAGATGAAACGATGATCAACATCCGAATGCTCAATACAAGCAAAGGTATTGCTGTTAGGGCTTTAAGAGCTCAAATCGACAAATACGATTACTCACGAAAAATGAAAGAAATCTTAGAAACCACAGACAATCTGATTCTGAGACACGGAATAGCGAAAAGTATTCTAGTAGAAAACGGTAAAATAATAGGGTTAGAAACAGAATTGGGAATGAAATACTTTGCCAAAGCCGTGATTTTAACTACAGGAACATTTTTGAGAGGTAAAATTTTTGTTGGTAGGAACACCTTCGAAGCTGGAAGAATGGGAGAACTTCCCGCAAATTCCTTGACATATTCTTTAATTAAAGAAGGTTTAGAAGTATCGAGATTTAAAACAGGGACACCTGCCAGGGTAAGAAAAGATTCTATCGATTTTTCTAAGTTTGACATTCAAGAAACCTCAGATGAACCTCTGTCTTTTTCTTATTGGAGTCAGCCAAAAGTATTGTCGAAGGATCATCCTTGTTATTTGGGAAGAACCAACAGCAAGACCCATGAAGTTATTAGAAGATATATCGCATTCTCGCCTTTGTATGGAGATGTAAAATTAATCCAGTCTGTTGGTCCTAGATATTGCCCTTCAATTGAAGATAAAGTTATGAAATTCAATAAGGATTCCCATCAATTTTTCCTCGAACCAGAATCTAAACACTCTAAAGAGATCTACTTGAATGGATTGAGTACCAGTTTACCTTTTGAAGCGCAGATTGAGATTTTGAAAACTATACCTGGTTTAGAAAATGCTATAATTGAAAGACCCGCTTATGCCGTTGAGTACGATTTTGTTAATCCAAATCAATTGAAACACAACCTTGAAACAAAAAAAATAGAAGGATTATTCTTAGCTGGCCAGATTAATGGTACAAGTGGTTACGAGGAAGCCGCAGGTCAGGGACTCATGGCAGGAATTAATGCTGCTCTAAAAATCAAGGGAGAAGAACCTTTTATTCTTGACAGGTCCGAGGCTTACCTTGGGGTTCTTATAGACGACATAATCACTAAAGGTGTAGATGAGCCATACAGGCTACTGACTTCCCGAGCTGAATACAGGTTGTTACTCAGGCATGATAATGCTCATTTAAGGTTGTATAAGTATGGATACAAATACGGTTTATTGAGTAAAGAACAGTACCAACAACTTCATAGACTAGAAAACCAAATAAATCAACAAATAAAGAAACTGGAACAGATTAAAGTATCACCTAATCAAGTTAACAATATTCTGGCCTCAAAAGGTTCTTCAAAAATCACCCATCCTGTTCACATGGGTGAATTACTCAAGAGAAGCGAAATATCTTACACCGATTTGAAACATTTAGATGAAGAAGCAGTTGAGGAAAAAGAAGTGATAGAACAAATCGACATTCACTTTAAATACAACGGATATTTTAAAAGAATGCAAGAAGAGATTATGAAAATGAAAGAGCTTGAAAAAGAAAAGATACCAAGCGATATAGAATATGACAAAATTAACAACATTGCCTACGAAGCAAAGGAAAAATTAAAAAAAATCAAGCCAGAAACTTTTGGACAACTCCTCAGAATCCCTGGCATAAATCCGGCTGATGCTATAAACTTAAGGATTTATTTGAAACAAAAAGATAAAATAAGGTAGATAAAATGAAACCGCCCCAACATGACAAGGGCGGTTTTAAACTTATCTCACGGTGTATTTTAATATAAAGACATCTTTCTGGGCGTCTGCACCCAAATCTGATGATTGAGAATATCCAGCAACATAAAGGTTTCCATTATTATCAATATCTATGGCATAAGCAACATCATCGCTATATCCACCAAGAGATTTTTCGGTTAACAAATTACCGTTATTATCGTATTCAAGTATAGCAAAATCTTTGTCACCGTTCAGGGTTGCAACATATCCTGCAACGTATATATTTCCATTGGGACCTACAGCAACTGAATAACCGTGATCACTTTCAACATCTCCATAAAAACCTTCCCACAAAATATGTCCCTCTGGGTTAACTTTTACAACATAGATATCTGACCACTTTGAATCCCATGAACCTTCATAACCAACTGCTACGTAACCTCCAGGTACTTCTTTAACATCGAATCCTCTAGCATAATCTCTGGGAGCAAAAACTTTTGTCCAGATTTCTTCTCCATTGGGATCAACCTTAGCCAAATAGAACTTGGTCTTATTTTCGAATAATTCTACTACCGTGCCTGCAACGATGAAGTTACCGTCTGAAGTTTTTTGAATACTCAAAGGTTTTGTGTCGGAACCAGCAACGAAGTAAGGGAGCCACTTTTCAAATACAACTTCCCCTTCTTTATTCAGTTTTACCATTTTACCTCTCAGGTTTAATGTATCAGGATCAGATCCGTAGCCTACTACAACATAACCATCCTCTACTTCTACAACAGCAGAACCTTTATCGTTACCTAGTTTATTAATGTTGGTAGAGAATTTGTTTTTACCAATTTTTGAAACATAGAAATCTGAATCACTACCATAAGAATTCGACGTTCCAACCAAGAGCATATCTCCATCAGAAGTTAGAATTCCTTGATTTGCCCAATCGTTGTAATTTCCACCCAACTTGTTTTCATAAACGACATTCCCCACTTGGTCAAATTGCAAAATTAGAATATCTTCGTTGAATCCTTTTTCATTGGTGTATCCAAAAAGGTACACCCCGTCATCTGTAGATTTTACATCAAAAATCTCCTGAGATCCACCAAGGGTGTATACTCTTCCCCAATCAAGGGTTAAAGAAGCCATCGTAAATAAAGATACTGTTAACACCAACACCAATACAATTTTTGATTTCACCACAATCCCTCCTATCTTTATATATTTTGTTTACTGCCTATAGAATCTCTAAAAATCTTTTTAAACCAAATTTCTGAATTTAAAATTATCTTCGTCAATGTTGGTTATATTCAAACTGTCTTAGCGCCCCTTCGCCCTGGCGTTAAGGGGCAAGCCCCTTAAAAACCCCAAGTTCAAAATCATTTAAAAACATAGTTTGCATACTGCAGCAAACGTCCCCCCACCCAGAATGAAAATTACAAAAAAGATTTTCTTTTTTATTATATCATAAAAATTTAAAAATTACACAACAATTTATAGAACACCAAAACTTTTACCTATTTTTTCAAATTTGCTTAAAGCAAAATCCAAATCATCTTTACTGTGTAAAGCGCTTATCATTACCCTTATTCTAGCTTTTCCTTTTGGAACGGTGGGGTAAACTATGCTAGAGGCAAAAATACCTTCTTCATATAATTTTGAGCTAAATTCTTTTGTTCTCTTTTCATCGTAGATCATCACAGGGGTTATAGGGGTTTCAGTACCTCCGATATTATAACCCATTTCTTTTATCTTACTTTGAAAATATTTCGCGTTATCCCAAAGTTTTTTCACTAAATTGTTAGATTCATAAAGTGTTTTTGTTGCTTCTAAAGCTGCAGCGGTTTCTGATGGCGACAAAGAGCTAGAGAATAGAAATGGTCTTGCTTGTTGTTTTAAATAATCGATTAATACCTTTTTGCCTGCGATGAATCCACCCACAACTCCAAAGGCTTTTGATAAAGTTCCAATTTCTATATCCACTTCGTCCGTCAAATTGAAATGATCCGCTATTCCCCTACCGTTTTCTCCTAGTACTCCTTCTCCATGTGCATCGTCCACCATTACTAAAGCATTATATTTTTTAGCTAGTTCCACAATTCCTGGAAGGGGTGCAATATCCCCATCCATGCTAAAAACACCGTCAGTTATAATTAATTTTCTTCTACAATTATCTTTTTGAGCTTTAACCAGTTGCTCTTCCAAAGAGTTTAAATCTTTGTGTTTCCATATGTATCTTTTTGCCTTTGACAACCTAACCCCATCTATTATACTTGCGTGATTAAGTTCATCTGATAAAATCCCATCTTCCTCGTTTGTTATCGTAGGAATAACTGCTTGATTTGCGTTGAATCCGGATTGTACAACAAGGGTGGCCTCTACTTTTTTGAATTCCGCTAGTTTTTTTTCTAATTCTTCATGAATTTTCATAGTCCCAGCTATTGTTCTAACTGCTCCTGGACCCACGCCCCAGCTTTTAACGGCATTGATAGCAGCTTCTTTGAGCCTTTCGTTGCTTGCCAAACCCAAATAATTGTTAGAACACATATTTAAAACCTTTTTACCATTGATATTGATCCAAGCTCCTTGTGCACTTTCAAGTGTTCTTATAGTGATAAGTAAACCAGAATCATCGAGTTTTCTCAAATCTTCTTTCAATTGTTCATAAAAATCCATAATCAAACCTCCTCCTCTTTTGTAACGTTTAAAACTATCTTACCACTTTTCCCACTGGCCATTAATTCAAAAGCTTCTTCAAAATCTTCAAAGTCAAATTCATGTGTAACAACTTTACTTAAATCCAATTTATGGAACTTTAGCCAGTTTAAAGCCATATACCACGTTTCAAACATCTTTCTTCCGGTAATAGTGTGAATAGTAAGATTTTTAAAAACTGCGGTATTCATTTCAAACTTTACCTTGCTTTCAGGATAAACCCCTAAGATGGATGCCACTCCTGTGCTTTTTAATGATTTTATACCATCATTCAGAGCGTTTTCATTTCCTGACATTTCAAGAAAGACATCTGCTCCTAATCCAGAGGTTATTTTAAACACTTCATCAACTACCGACTGCTCTTTTGGATTTATAACTAAATCAGCCCCTAAAGTTTTTGCCATATTTATCCTGTAATCAGAAGGTTCACTCACTACAATATAAGCTGCTCCAGATAATTTAGCAATTTCTATCGCCATAGCACCAATAGGTCCCGCACCACTAATTAAAACTACCTTACCTCTTAGATCGGCTGCGGTTGTTGTAAAAATCGCATTTCCTAAAGGTTCCATTACAGATGCGTATTTTAAAGGTATACTTTCGTCTATTTTTATCAAAACTTTATCTGGAATAACAGCATATTCAGAAAAGACTCCGTCTCTATCCACTCCTAAAATTTCTAAATTCTGGCATACATGCATGTTACCCGTTCTACATTGATGACAATAACCACAAGGAATATGGCTGTCTGAAACAACTAAATCTCCAGATTTAACGTTTTTAACTTCATGTCCAACTTCGATTACTCTTCCAACAAATTCATGGCCATCGATTTGGGGGAAATGCTTAATTCGGTCTTTTGCCCAATCATTCCATTCGTAAATATGCACATCAGTCCCACATATCGACACCTTCAAAATCTTAATCTTTACATCGTGTGGAGATTGTAAAGATGTTTCTTCTACTTCCATTAAGGATAATCCTTTTCCTGGTTTCGATTTTTCAATAGCCTTCATTTTTTCACTCCCCTTTAAGAAAATAACTACTATATATAGTTTAACTCACCTTAAACTTCCCCATGCCTGAAAACAGCCTCACGGCAAATAAGGACAGGGGATTTCAAAGAAGTTTAGCTTAAAACCCTTATTCTTTGGGGCTGGTTTAAACAGCCTCTAGCCTGTAGGAGGGTTAAGTCCATCAGGTTACTTTTGCGAAGTATGTTTAATGCACCGTTGCAATCAGCATTAATAATTGTGCCTTGACAAGTTTTATATTGCCCTCTGGATATGCGTTTTCCGCTAAAGCTGTATGCCTGCGGATTATCGGCATTGTAAACAGGAATATCATCATTGGCGAAAAAGTCAGCCTTTGAAGTATAGCTTTCTTCCTGCTCAATGTAGTTAATTCCATAACGCTCACAAAGGGACTTGATTTTAAGGCGCAAATTACCATGTGATATTTGGACAAACTTTTGGTTATTGCTCTTACCAAGATTGATATTACGTTTCCAGTCAGGGTTATAACCTACGACAATATTGCCAATATCGTTTTCGATACAGTAGTTAACGATAATCCTTGCAGTTTTGTTCATATAATAGTTAAGACGGTTATTACGTTTCTTGGTATTGATATATTGGCGATGGGTTATGCCCTTAATCTCTTGCTTGTCCTTGATAGACTGCAACCTTGCGTTTTCTTTGTTATACCACTGGTTAATTGATTTTAATCTTTTACCGTCCACGATAAAGGACGCCCCAGTGTTTGTAATACAAGTTGCGAGGTTGTCAAGCCCAAAGTCTATAGCAAGAGCGTTACCTGTATTAAGGTTTAGGTTTTCTTCTTCCTGAACGTATACAAATTCAATATCAAAGAATTTACAGTTGTGCTTAGGGAAGATACGGATTTCTTTTACTTGCTTTTTGTTTAACCTTTCAGGAAACGGAAGTTTAACTTCTCCAAATTCCTTTTTGAAGGCAATGGACATAGGCACGGTAAAATAACCGTCCTTAACCTTGAAACGCGGGATAATCAGCATAAAGTATCCATCTTTTGGAAGATAATGCGGAAGTCGAATGTCTGAAAACCTGTAATTGCCCTCTTTAGCCTTAGAAATAAGTGCAAAGAAAGACTTAAAGTTGCGGTCGACTACTTTCATGGTTTGTTGCGCAATGTCTGTATTAAGAAGTTGATAGTTTTCGTTTTCTTTACAGATATGGTAGGCTGATTCGTAGCGTAAATACTTTTTCTCTGTAAAGTAATATTGGCGAACAGCATATAGAGTTGAGTTATACAGGTTTTTAGACAGCTTACATAATTCTTTAAGGGCAATATATTCTTGTTTGTTTAAATTTCTTAATTGATTCTTCTGGGTACGATACGTAATATCACCTCATTCCAATAGCATTATAACATGTTTTGGTAGGAATGTAATTATTAAGCGAAAAGAAAGGAGAATGGTGCTCCTCCCTATGAATGAATCCAGGGGTATCCGCACCAAATATTTCGATGAAATTTTTTTCAAACCTCAGGAGAGTAGTTTATAGGCAAAAATAGACAATAATAGGTGATTATGGTTAATTAAAACAAAATTAGCGAGTAATTTTACGATTCATAAACCACAGTTCCATTTATCAGTGTCTTTTCTACAATGCTTCTGGGGTCAAAAGGATGACCGCTCCACAAAACCAAATCTGCGTCCTTGCTTTCATCAATAGTTCCTAAACGTTTTTCTATCTTTAGAATTTTAGCTGGATTTATCGTTAACATTTTTAGCAAGTCTTCTTCCTTGGCTCCATACCTTAAGGCAGTAGCTGCTTGTATCGAAGCGTGTTCTAAATGAGTTACAGGATGATCACACATCAACGCAGCTAAGATTCCCTTCTCATTAATTATTTTTATCGACTCAAACCGCATATCTCTGGTTTCCAATTTTGTTCTAAAACCTAGTAGAGGTCCCAAAATCAATGGAATATTTTTTTCTTTAATAAAATCAGGGATTTTATAAGCCTCTGTTGCGTGTTCAATAACCAGGTCAAACCCAAATTCTTCAGATAA
>Ga0182240_100598_pt1 | contig 10111 bp, 10 predicted proteins | sample hydfrates4_PW_90_FD_145594 | JGI IMG/M metagenome (GOLD analysis project Ga0182240, IMG submission 145594) | Subsurface microbial communities from deep shales in Texas, USA - hydraulic fracturing test 4_PW_90 | ecosystem: Environmental > Aquatic > Deep subsurface > Shale gas/oil reservoir >...
CTCCTTGCCTTTGTCTATGTTTCCGTTAGTCTTGGATATTTCCTTCGTCAGTTCTTCAATCTTCATTTGTGTACGTTCTTCTCTCAAATTCAAAAGCCTTATCTGTTGCTCCAGCAAAACTATTTTTTGGCCTATCTGCGAAAGGTCCTTTAAAATATTTTTCTCTCTCTTGCTGACCTGGATAACCTGACGTTCGTGGTAGCTTATCTGCTTTTTTATCCTTTCAAGACGCTGCTCTTCGGCCTTTATTGAAGTGTCTAAATCAGCAATAGCGGAGCTGCCTGCAAAGACAGCCTTTGGCGTTATACCCATCAAAGGTAAAAGCAGCAAAAAAGTTATTAAGAGCAATAAAGCCACATGGCTTATTCTTTTACTCATCTTCCAAGATCTCCCCAACTACCGAGGCTTCATAGCGCGCCTAACAAACTTGGAAACGGCCAGCCAACTGCAAATCCATCCCACGGTCAAACCTCCACCGACCAATAAAAACCATAAATCCATAACTACAGATTGGTCAGTCATAAAATTTAAAAAGGGCATGCTTGCCATCAACGCACTAACAACTCGCTCGTATGAAAAATACACACCTGCTCCTGCCAGTAAAGCCCCAAAAGAGCTTATAAGGGATCCATGTAGAACGAAAGGGAATGCCACAAAACCCGGGGTTGCACCTATTAGCAGCATGATTTCGATTTCCTCTCTCCTCGCATATACCCCTATTCTTATAGTATTGAAAACGACCAACGCCCCCACGGCCAAGGCGATAACAAGCACCCCAAAGGAAAACCTTGACACGAACGCAGACAGAGTCTCCAACCTTCTTGCCAACTCTCCTGCGTACACTATGTCCTCAACCTCCTCCATCGATAATAGCTCTCTGGCCACAACAGGAACGGCACCGGCATCTTTCAGCCTTATTTCTACGCTCGGAGGAAGGGGATTGTCGTCTAGCAAGGTCACAACATCGGCTTGGTTGCCCAACCTGGCTCTAAGTTCTTCAAGAGCTTTATCAGGAGTAACTATCTTTACTGAATCGACGCATTCCAAATTGCCAATTTTTTCCGCCACGGCCTGTGCAGAAGATTTGTCTTTGGTAACATAGGCAGTAATCATGAGGTTATTCTCTATACCCGCCACAATGTTTCTAATGTTCATCACAAACAAGATGCTGCAGCTGACCAAGAAAAAAACTGCCACCGTCGTAACCAGAGTCAAAAAACTCAAAGTAACGTTTCTCGTCATAAGTCGGAACGCATCTCGGAGAATGTATTTAAAAGTCGTCATCTATCTCGAACCTTCCTTTTCTTTCATCTCTTATAATGCGCCCACCTCTCAAACTAATGACCCTCTGCCTGAATTCATCCACGATATATTGGTTATGGGTAGCCACCACCAGGGTGGTGCCCGTAGCGTTTATGGATAACAATATTTTCATTATTTCCTCGGCAGTCTGCAAATCCAGGTTACCAGTAGGTTCATCGGCCAATAATATGCTTGGACAATTTATAGTAGCTCTAGCTATGGCAAGCCTTTGTTGCTCCCCTCCAGAAAGTTGTTCAGGGTATAGAAAGCGCCTACGCCACAGGCCCATTTTATCCAAAATCTCGTTCGTCCTCTCCTCGATGAGGTCTCTGGGCATTCCTATGGCTTCTTGGACAAAAGTGAGGTTCTCGTATGCGGTAAGGTGGGGCAACAAACGAAAATCTTGGAACACTACTCCTATCTCTCTCCTATAGTACGCAAGATCCGTCATGCCCAATTTTCTCAGGTCCGTTCCTCCAACCAGGACCCTACCCTTGGTGGGCACGACCTCCCTGGTTATTAGGCGCATCAGCGTAGTCTTTCCCGAACCTGTTGGCCCTACCAAGTAAACAAAATCTCCTTGGGGAATTGTGATGGTTATATTCCTAAGGGCCAGTATATCAGGAGGAAACTGCTTGACCACGCCTTCTATTTTTATCTCCATGCTTACCTCCTTCTCAAAGCCCAAACTTGCGCAGCGGCTCCTACTATCTCTCTGTAAGTCAGCCCATAATACTCCTGGAGCTCCCTTGCCGTACCACTTTGCCCATATCTATCGGACACTCCGACCAATCTTATAGGTACCGGATATTCCTCACTTACAACCCTTGCAACGGCTTCACCTAATCCTCCAATAATGTTGTGTTCCTCTGCGATCACACAACACCCTGTCCTCCTTATAGAGGCCAGAATTTGTTGTTTAGGAAGGGGTTTAATGCAGTAACAATCCATAACCTCTGCGTTTATGCCCTGACTGCCAAGGATCTCCGCTGCTTTTAGCGCCTCGGGGACCATGATGCCACAGGCACATATGGTTACTCCATCTCCAGGCCTCAACAGCTTGGCTTCTCCTACGGGGAAATCGTCGTTTCCCGCTTCGTAGATTTTTTGTGTGGGTTCCCGTCCCACCCGCAAATATGCCGGTCCTTCTATTTCAGCCAAATGAAAAGTCAAAGCCTTCGCTGAGTTGAAATCCGATGCGACAAAAACTTTCATGTTGGGAAGACTCCTCATGAGGGCGATGTCCTCGGTCATTTGATGAGTAATGCCATCTTCTCCCACGGTTATACCTCCGTGGGTCCCTACTAACTTGACGTTCAAGTTAGGCATGGCGACACAAGTCCGTATCTGATCGTACGCTCTGGTAGTAAGGAATGCAGCGAAAGAGCTGACAAAAGGAAGCTCACCACATAAAGCCATTCCGGAAGCAACCAGCACTGCCTCCTGCTCTGCTATCCCCACGTTGAAAAACCTCTCGCTGAAAGCTTTTCTGAAACCTTCAGTACGTGTTGAAGTCGCAACATCTGCGTCCACTACAACTACGTCGTCTCTGATGCGCCCCAACTCGCATAGGGCTTCGCCGAATCCATCGCGGGTACTCTTCCTATCCACCTTGCTCTTCCCCTTCTCTGAAATAGGTTCTATCCAGCTCCTCCAATTCCCTGAGGGCCTCCTCCATCAAAAGACGAGACATGGGCTCTGTAGGGCTCAAAACCCCCTCCTCTATCTTCTTCAATCCCTTGCCTGGAATGGTCCTGGCAAGTATTGCACAGGGTGCTCCCTTACAGGCAAAAACTGCCTTGAAGGCTCTCTCCAATTCCTTCAGGTCATGCCCATCGCATTGGTAGGCTTTCCATCCAAATGATTCCAGCTTATCCTGCAACGGCTCCAAATTATTTATACTCTCGGTCTTTCCTTCCATTTGATAACCATTGACATCCACGATCGCAATAAGGTTGTCGAGCTTGTAGTGGTTTGCGTTCATCACAGACTCCCAAACAGCACCTTCCTGAAATTCTCCATCCCCCAACAAACAAAACACTCTGCTAGTCAAACGCCTGAGCCTCAAAGAAAGAGCCATCCCCACAGAGATGCCTAACCCCATACCCAGAGACCCACTAGGAGCATCTATCCCAGGAGTCCTACGGTATTCAGGGTGCCCCTGAAGCATAGCTCCAAGCCTCCTGTAGCTCCAAAGCTCTTCTCTGTCGAAAAAACCCAACCTCGCCAGGACTGCGTAGAGGGCTGGGCATGCGTGTCCTTTGCTGAAGACAAAACGATCCCTTTCCTTCCAATAGGGTTTTTGGGGGTTAAACCTCATTACTTCCCAATATAAGTAAACTAGTATCTCCACTATGGAAAGAGAGGATGCCAAGTGAGCAGCATTGGCAACTCCTATAGTTCTAACTACGTCCTTTCTGATTTCCAGCGCCGTTTTTTTAAGAAAGCCTTCTCGTTCTTTTTCCATTCAGACTCACCCTATCATTTGGTTCAGAGCTTTAGTCATTAAAGCTTCGATATTGTCTTTTGCGGACACTAGCTTGTTCCTTATTGTAGCATCTTCCTTAGGTAAAACTCTAAGAGGTCTTCCTCGTTCCCAAATGGGCAACCCCCATTCTGCGGCAAACTCCCTTACTTTTGGGTCATAAGGTATGGCAGTAGGGGAAAAACCCGACATAAGAGATAAAACACAAAAGTGAAGACGCATTCCAACTGCCATCTCGCCGGACCCCATAACTTCCAAAACATCATCCAACGTAGCAATTCTCTTTATTTCTCGGAAGGCAATGATACCCTCTCTATGGATTTCCTCCATACAAAGCCTATCCTCCTCAGAGAGAGCAACTCCAATTACACTTAAACCTCTTTCTCTAGCAAAGCTACTAACCGCCTCGGCACCCTGCCTTTCCAAAACACCATTCCACGGTCTAAAATTTACCAAAAGCCTATTGTTGTCAATAGGCATAGAGGCAGTAAGCATACGTTCGTTCCACAAATATATGACAGGATCTGGAATCTTATAACCTACAATGCCCCTATCTCTTATCCACGTCAAAGCCTTCTGGTCTCTTACAGCCACAAAATCACATGCCTTGTAAGCCCTTGTAGTCAGGTATGCAGATAACTTTCTTTTAAGAGGTCCAATGGAGTTTCCAAAAGCCCAAACATTGCAACCAGCTAGCTTGGCCATTCTTACCACAGCCCAATAGTACAGGCAAGAACGGAAACTGGTCACATCTTGAAACAATCCACCTCCGCCCAACAACAAGCTATCGGTACGTCTAAACACGCCCCACAGCGCTGCAGGATCATCTCGTCGTATTGATTTTATACCAAACCTTTTCTCGTAAAGATCCGGGGCCGAAGAGAGAATAACTATCTCGCTCCTTGCAACCCCCTGTTTCTCCAAGAGCTTAACCAAGGCCTCCGCAAGTAGTTCATCACCTAAATTTCCAAAACCGTAATACCCACAAAGGGCAACTTTAAATATCCTTTTCATTCTACCAATAAACTTCCCCAACGCTTCCACAAAGGTAACAACAAAAACCTGATGGCCACAATCGCCAAAATACCTATCAACAGTCCTCCCCATAAACCATTAAAAACCCTCAGTAAAGTAAAAGACAGATGAGTATGGAAGTGACAAAAGGTGTTTATCATGGAAGCAAATGCCAAAACCGCCCCAAGACGAAATATTTCTCTATACCTGGGCCAAAGATTACATCGCACTGTATAATACCAAATCGCCAAACAAGGGTATCCCACCAACAACTCTTTCGTCCTAGGTCGCGCGATTAGGACCTTTTCCAAAAGGTCCCTTGTGGCCTTCTCCCAGCCTGGAACCAATGAAACGTTGCCACTTCTTATGAGCATAACTCCGGCAGCTACCACCAAAAGGGCAAAAAGAACTATCTCTCCCCAAAGAGGTGGCCTGGACATGACTTCTTTCAATGATTCGGGGTGAATTCGTCTTCTCAGATCCAAGAGCAAAAGCAAAACAGGCGGGACAAGCAGTGTCAGCTTTACCCCCGAAAAAGCACTCATTCTCAGCATATACCATGCATTCCCAAAAACCGAAGCTATCACAAGCCCCACTGCTACTGAAACAAAAAAGCCCCGTAGTATTCTAGTTACAGGCCTGTCCCCTTCCTCCAAAGCAAGGTAAGCTCCTGCAAAGGCTCCAAAAGCTGCGGCAATTGCCCCATAAACCCTTAAAAGCAAGCCAACCTTGCTTAATGGAAGAGCAGAGATTAGAGCTAAGATAATGATCAAAAGAGCCGCCCTTCCACTTACGGTCGTACCCTCTATTGCAAAAAACCAAAGTAACAGCTGCCATGAAAGAGCATAAACAACTAAAGCTAAAGCGAAATATGAAAACAAACCAGTTTTAATCAACGGGTAAGTACTAGGCCAATCTGTGCTAATACCCAAGTTCTGTAACCTGTTTTTTATCCTCTCCATCTCTCCAGCAGTACTGTCCAGGCTGGAGACAGAAAGTAACTCTGGGGGACGAAGGTAGAGCAACCTGACAGATCGCTCTCTTGCAGCCCTAACGAACCTATCTATAAGCACATCCCTGGAGAGCCTCCTGCTTATAATCTCCTCCTTTGTAACACTGTGCAGAGGTAAGATCATAGGGAAAAGAGCTCTTTCAAGTTGACTCGCGCCTATCTGTCTAGAAAACTCTATATCGGCAACAGCAATGGAGTGTTTTCTCAACACTGCGGCTACTGCATCAACGTCAGGAAATCCAGCTACCACTACTCCTCCTGGTACAATAGCCTTGATACCATGGAACCTATCTAAAAGCCAATCTAATGCTCGAGCCAAGTCATGACTTTTGACCTTTGGGGCGGAACCGGGCCTGTAAACTATGGGCAGACCTGTCTCTTGAGCCAACAAAAGGCCTGAAAAATCGGGTACTATCCCCGCATCAAAGGCCAAAGTTCTATCAAAGGGAAGGACCACTACAGTTCCACCTGGCACATCCAAAACTTCTGTCTTTGGGTATTTATTGCGCAAATACTCTAGAATGAGTGCCTTTATCTTTTGGTCTAACTCTTGGTTCAACATCAGCGCTGCCATTGAGGCCGTAGGGTAACTGAGGTTGGGGACAAAATCCAACGCTGTCCCGTACCCACATAGACTGTATCCTTGGGTTAAAGCTTCTCCTGTAAGCTCATTAACAGCAATTGCAGAAAGCCCCTTCTCTCTAAGCTCTGAGATCACCTGGGGAAAGGCTTTCCCCGATTCGTATGCCATCCCCACGATATCCTGGATTTCCAGGACCATACCAGCCGTGTTATGAGTTCTTTCAACGGCCAAGCGATTTTTAAGGCCTGGTACAGCAGCCAAAACCGATAGAAGAAGCAATAAAGCAAACAACGAAATCCTTTTGTTCATAACCCAGCCCTCCACTGCGCTTCTAAAGAGACACCAAGTTCTTCCAGCATCTTACTTAACCTAAAGAGAGGCAAACCCATAACGTTATAAAAACAACCTTCTATTCTTTCCACCAGTAATGCTCCTCTATCTTGAATTCCGTAAGCTCCAGCTTTATCAAAAGATTCTCCTAAGGCAACATAAGATTCTATATCTTCCTTGGTCAGGGAGCGGAACCAGACCTTTGTCCTTTCGGCGTCCACTAGACATCTGTTCTTGTAACACAAGGCGATGGCCGTCACTACTACGTGCTGCCGCCCAGCAAGTTGACTCAACATAGAGAACGCCTCTTCCCTATTTTGGGGCTTTCCTAAAACTCTGTTCTCCAAAACCACTACTGTATCCGCTGCTATTACTAAGGCATCAGGGTAATTCCTAGCAACATCCTCGGCTTTTCGTCTGGCGACATCCACAGCTCCTTCTTCTGGGGTCATCTCGGGAGGAAAATCTTCAGGTACGTTCGAAGGAACAACAGAGAAGGTCCAACCTAGACCTTGAAGAAGTTCCTTTCTCCTAGGAGATCCAGAGGCCAACACTATATGCATATCCCTTATCTCAAGAACCATACGCCCGCCAACGCTCCTATAAAGGTGCCTAAGTTTATCTTGAATGAGAGCGCAAATCGCAGATTTATAAACAGCAGGTCCAGCGAGCCAGTATCAAAGCCAACATCTACTATATTTTTAAAATACTTGGCAAGCACACCAAACCTACTCAGGAAAATGCCCAAAAAAGTCCCCAAAATAACCATCAACAGGAAAATAAGCCAACGGCCAGAACGACCACTCGCCATACAGCATCAAACTCCTTTCATCCCGACAAAAAGGCTTAAAACACCAACAACAAAACAGTAGACCGAAAAATATCGCCACTTGCCAAATATAACTACCCTTCTTAGAATGGCCAAAGCAAACATACCGCAGAGGAAAGCACTCAAAACTCCCCATATCCATCCCTTTGGAAGATTGGAAGCAAAAGCATCTATGGCACCAGCATCCAAGATCTCCAATATGACTGCACCACCTATTGCTGGCAGCGAGAGCATAAAAGAAAATCTAAAGGCCTCTTCCAGGGAAAACCCCCTTACTAAAGCCGTTACAATGGTTATTCCGGATCTGGAAATTCCAGGTATCACAGCTATTCCCTGGGCTAAACCGCACAAAAAGCCAGATTTGAGGTCAGGCTTTATACGTGTTCCCTTCTTGCCGGATCCGTACCACAAAACCAAGCCCGTTATGATAAGCGCTATACCTACAAATGTAGGGGACTGGAACATATATGCCACCTTGTCTTTCATTAGGAGCGCCACAAAGACGGTTGCGACGTTGCCAACTATAACCGCCCATCCTGTCTCCCAGCCCCACGAATCCCTAAGGTCCCTCCTTGTAAACCCCCATAGCCATCCCTTCAAGGCTTCCCAGATGGACTTATAAAAAAAGCACACCGTTGCCAGCATTGTAGCAATATGAAGCAATATATCGAATGGTAAGGGATGTTCAGCAAAGCCGAGGAGACTCTGCGCCAAAACTAGGTGTCCAGAGCTTGATACTGGCAAAAACTCAGTAAATCCCTGTAGGGCTCCCAGTAAAACGGATTTGATCATATTTTACTCCTCGTTCCTGGCCTGCTCTATATCCTTAACCAGCAGCGCGACGTTGTGAGCATGGTCTCCAACCCTTTCCAGGTTGCTAAGTATATCTATGAAAACAACCGCAGCAGAAGGCTGACATGCGCCCTCGTTCAATCTCTCAATGTGGCGTTTCCTCAGGTGCCTTTCCATCTTGTCTATCTCTACTTCCAGCCACAGGACCTTTTCCACCTTGCTCAAGTCAACGTTTTCAAGGGTTTCAACGGACAGGGTAACGGCATCCAAAACTATTTTCATCATATCCTTGAATTCTTTTATGGCCTGCTCCGAGAAAACAATTTTGTTTTCAATCTTGTACTCAAAAAGCTCTATCAGGTTCTCGGCGTGGTCACCTATACGCTCTAGATCCCCAATCCCGTTGACGTAAAAAGACAACGACTTAGACTGCACTGGAGGTAAGGCTTCCTGCATAAGTTCAGTAGAGTAGGCCGTTATTTCTCTAGTGAGCTCGTTAACACATCTTTCCGCTTGGAGCACCTGATTTATCACCTTGGCATCTTCCTCAATGAATGCCTTGAAGACGTCTTGCAACATGTCCTTAACCAAAAGGCCCAACCGTACCATTTCCTTCCTCACTGCCTCTACCGCAGCGACGGGAGAAGCAGTTATCAGGTTACGGTCCAAAAAGCGAGGTCCCATCTGCATGACTTCCCCGGTGTCAGGCACCACTTTCCTAACAAATTTTTCAAACAACCCTGTGAAAGGCAAAAAGATCATGGTATTCATTACGTTGAACATGGTATGGGCATTAGCTATCTGCCTCGATATATCGTGGGATGACATTGCAACAATCTTAAGGAAGAAAGGTAATATGCTCAAAAATATGACGACACCAATTACTTTGAAGAACACGTGGGCAAACGCAGCTTGCTTGGCTGACCTGTTCAATCCCAACGATGCCAATACTGCAGTTATCGTGGTTCCTATGTTATCACCAAAAAGGATGGGAATCGCAGCTTCCAATGGAAGAAGCCCCTGAGATGCCATGGCCATCGTCAGACCTACAGTAGCAGAGCTAGACTGAACAACCATGGTAAGCGCAGTACCGGCAATAACCCCTAAGAGAGGATTGTGAGAGAAAGCCAAAAACAACCCTTGATGATCCCTCAAGAAATACATGGCATGCTCCATGGTTTTCATTCCCACGAAAAGCAAACCAAACCCTACTATGCCGTTTCCTATATATTTTTGACGTTTCGTCTTACCAAAAACAGCGAAGACCATCCCTACGCCTATAAGCGGCATTGCAAAAGCAGAAATCTTGAAGGCGATTATCTGCGCGGTTATGGTAGTTCCTATTGCTGCCCCCATTATCACACCGATGGCCTGCTTAAGGGTCATGAGCCCTGCATGCACGAAGCTGGTGGCCATGACGGTGGTTGCACTACTGCTTTGAATTAGCATGGTGACCAAGGTACCCACCAAAACTCCTTTGAAAGGAGTGCTGGTCAAAGCTGCTATGAGCTTGCGCATCCGATCCCCAGCTAGATCCTGTAGCGCCTCGCCCATAATCTTAATGCCATATAGGAAAAGCCCCAAACCACCAAGCAAGTTGAAAATGACACTAGTAGACAAAACAATCTCCTCCTGGTGGTCAAGTCCTATATTTTGTGTAAATTTGTTTTGGTCTCTGGTAATGGTCTTATGCATTTTTCTTATTTTTTGTTAAAGGCAATAGATTTTAGGGCTTGATCTAGATTGCTGTTGTGAAAGATATTC
>Ga0182240_100604_pt1 | contig 9990 bp, 12 predicted proteins | sample hydfrates4_PW_90_FD_145594 | JGI IMG/M metagenome (GOLD analysis project Ga0182240, IMG submission 145594) | Subsurface microbial communities from deep shales in Texas, USA - hydraulic fracturing test 4_PW_90 | ecosystem: Environmental > Aquatic > Deep subsurface > Shale gas/oil reservoir >...
AGGCAGTTTATATCCTGTTATTTATAGAGAACCTGTTGATTTATCATATGACCAATACTACACCATAGAAGGAATGATTGATTTTATCAATAATACGATTTCAGTCGCTCGAGATAATGTAGAAAAAGCTGTATTAACTTCTGAAACATTTCCGAGTTTTGATGATGTATATGTCGGTTTTAGAGCCGCTTATTCACAAGATATACCTAATATGATTGCAAAAGATGTTTTTATAACCTGGGAATAAAGGTGGATAAATAACGGGGGAATAAATCATGAAATGCGAATTATCAAGCGAATTAAAAGAAGTAGTAAATGACGATAAAACATAAGAGATTAAAGAAGTATTAAAGAAATATAAACAAGTTATTAATAAAGATAAAGATAAAGAAGATAATGAACAATAAGTATATATAGTATATGGTGATTATAATGGTGATTGCTAAATTAGTATAAATTAGAGTTGATGATAAAGTAATGGTATTTCAGTTTTTTGAAAAGGGAGAAGTAATTGGTAGTAGAGGATACATCTTAACAGATGATGAATTAAAAGCGGTAATGTCTTTATCATCTGCAGATTTGGTAAAAGCAAAAACAGATGGAGTAAAAATTCCTAATAAATTAAGTAAAAGAGCAAATATAATAACTAAATTATCTTATAATGCATATGAAAAATATTTAGAGGCAAAACAGAAAGTTGAACGAAGAAAAGAACATGTAATTGAATTATAAATTATTTTTTATTTTTTAGAATAATTAAACAATTAATGTGATTAACTGAAAAAATTAGTATAAGATTTTTATGGCATGAAACTATAAAATGATGATATGTCATTATAATATAAATACTTTTATATATTTATATCTATTATATTACGATTATTAAAGGTGATAATATGTTTTTATATACTACAAGAGAGGCACTAGCTAAATTAGTTAATGCATCAGTTCAATTAGTTAATGCACTTGCAGAAAAAACTGAGATTACTGCTGTATCTGGAGCAACAATTTTACCTGGTTCAACTTTAAGTAGAAAGATTGATATTCCGGTCTATAAGAATAGTATGGCAGTTGAAGTAAACGTTACTTATGATGAATCTGCTACAGCTGGTGGAAATTTGGATATATATTATTCAGTAGATGGTATAAACTATGATACTAAAACAGATCAGGGAGTAATTTTACCATTTACAGCAGGCAGTACTGAGCAACAAACATTTATATTCCCAGCTGCTACAAATCATGCTGAAATAAGGATAGTTAATAATGATGCGACATATGATTTGACAGTTAATAGTGTGAAAGTAGTATTTTTAAATAAGTAATAGTAGGGTGATTAATTTATGAAAATACCATTTTTTGATAAAAGGAGTAAGGAAGATAATGTAACTCAGGAAAATAGGGATATTGTTGGATATTTAAAGGCATTAATTGGTTTAAGTGAGGTAAATAAATCTGTTACTACTGATTTGCCTGATAGGCCAACTGATTTAGGATATAGTCAAATGTATAGTGTTGGGACTGCAACAAATAAATTTACTGTACCATATGGATTTCAATTTACTGAATCTTTAGTTTATAATTCTGATGTTCTAAGAACTGTAATTAGATCTGTTGTATGGGAAACTTTTAGAAATGGTAGTGTTATAGATAATAAATTTCTTTTTAAATGTAAAAGATGTGGAGCTGAGTATTCAGAACCAATAGATAGATGTGAAGTATGTAAAACTGATGATTTTAGAAGGCCATTTAAGATGCAAAAAATAAGACTAGAAAAATGGATAAAAAAGGCAAATTTAAATGAGCAGACATTTATTGATGTAATGGAAGACATAGATTGGAATTTAAATATCTTTGATAATGCTTATGTAATAGTAAGAAAGGAATATTTTTTTAATAATGAAAAAAGAATAATTGGTATTAAGCCAATTGAAATCTTAAGTGGTGATGTTAAGAGAATTAGTTTATTAATGAATACTGATGGAAGATTAGGATTTGATGATGAAAATAATATGCTCTTTATATGTCCAGATCATAGATATAAATTAGTAAGAATTCCAATTAGTAAAATAAGCGATGATAAAGTTATAGAATGTCCAATTTGTGGAAAAGAGTGTATTCATGCTATTGCAGAATATGGCGTAGCTAATGGAGTGGTAGCTGGAACTACTAATAGAGCTGAAGAAAGATATTATCTCGGTAAAGGAGAAATATTACATGTTAAAAAATTCAGTCCTGGTGTAGGTTATGGTTATCCTATGCCATTATCAATAGCTACAAAAGTAATGTTGTTAATGAAAATGGATCACTATGCACTTGCAAGTTATAGTATGGGAAGACCACCAAAAGGATTATTAGTCTTGAAAGCAAATAGAGAAAGTGTTGCAAAAGCATGGCAGATGTTAGAAGAAATGAGTAAAAGAAATCCTTGGATGATAGCTCCATTGACAATTGAAGGATTTGATAAATATGGTTCTGGTAAAATAGCAGAATGGATTGATTTAAGTTTAAAGATTGATGAACCAGGTTTAATACAATATAGAGATGAATTAAGAAGAACTATTGGAGCTTGTTATGGTGTAATGCCGCTGTTTCATGGTGATATGTCTGTTGGTGGTGGTTTAAATAATGAAGGATTGCAAATAACAGTTACAAATAGAGCAGTTGAACAAGAACAGAAAATATTTAACGAACAAATATTTCCTTGGATATGTAAGCAATTAAATATAAGTGATTTTATAGTACAATTAAAACCACATGAAGAAAAAGATATGGCTGCACAGTTACAAAGAGAACAAATGAGATTACAAATAGCACAACAATTAATGCAAATGGGATATAATGTTAATATAAAAGAAGGTAATGATGGAATTGAATTTATGTTAGATGATAAAGATATTAATAGTGAATTTATTAATATATTAACATTATGGGCAAAGAAAATAGTAGATACAGATATTAGCAATGTAGATAGAAAAGAATTATTAGAAATAATAGGAAAGGTATTACAGAATCCAACGGAAGCAAAAATGGCTTTGGAATCTAAACCTGAAGATGAAGTTGTTGGTGAATCTACTCAAGAATTAGGAGTAGAAGAAGAATTAGAAAATGATAATGAAGAAGATTTAGCCTCCGAAATACTTGATATGATAGATACTGTATTTGGAGGTGATGAACAAAAATTTGAAAATGAACCAGAAGGAGCTGGAAAGAAAGTTCATGGTAAAAATAAAGATGTATCTGGTATGCCAGAATTAGATTTAGATTAATATTACTAAATTTTAATAATATTAATTTTTAAATAATTAATCTGGAGGGGTTAATATGGATAAAAAAGAGAGAGAAATATTGGAAAAGTTATATAAGTCATTATTAAAATTAATAAAATCTAAAAAAGATAAAATACCTATAATGAATGGAATTAATGTAGATACTGATGATGAAGATACATATATAATTTATAATTTTGGAAGTAAATCTAATTATAAATTGTTGAAAAAATTGTTTGATTTAGCAAAAAAATTAGATAAGAGATATGAGTTGTTTGATGAAGGAATACGTTTTACTTTATGAAATTAGATAGGTGGTTAATATGATTAAGTGGCGATATATTAAACCAGAAGAAGAAGACAAATATAGGAAAATGGGCATTCCTGTTAAGATAGGTCCAAGAGGTGGTAGAAGAATACCAGTTAATGAAAAAAATAAACCTATTATGGTTGATGATAATGATGTACAGAAAGATGTTAAGATGAGGTTAATTGATATTTATCACTCATTAGAATCTATAAATGAAAGTGATGATTTATCTGATATTATGGAAAGTTTTAATGATTTTGAAAATAATATATTAGTGCTTTTTGATTCAGATAGACTTACATTTAAACAAGTAGTTAATTTTATTGATAAGGTTGAAAAGAATGTAAAGGAGAAATTATTTTGGTTAGATTCTGATGAATTTGATGATATAAAAGTTGGCATGAGAACGTTTTCTACATTGAATTTAGATGATGAAACTAAAGAAAGGATTAATAAATATTTAGATATATTAAGTGATGATGAAAAACTTAACAATTTCTTTAATGAATATTCTGGTAGATATAATGATTTAATACGAGATGTTTTGGAAGATGCTGGTATAAAAGTGGAAATAGAAGATGATAATTTTGAAATTTTTGATAAATTAGAAAATCTTGATGAAAGAACAAAAAAGCAATTACTTAATGCTTTGGTGACATATGATTTAGTTGTTAATGAATACAAGAGAGATTTAGAATTTAAGATAAGTTCAGAGATTGTATTTCAAGGAAATGGATATTATATGCTGACCGGATATAATAGTAGTAAGATAGAGATTCAAAATAATGGTATGACTGGTTATACATTCATTCATTGTATGGAACATGAACTAATGCACTATATTAATAAAGTAATAGCAGATAAGGTATATGAAATAAAGAGATATGATGATAGTTTTGAAGCAGATATGATTTTAATGTTGGAAAAAATGATGGTTAGTTATTTCAATAAACTTTATGATAAATATACTTATAGTTGTAGTTGTTATGCAATGAAAAATTCCGAAGAATTTATTTGTGAATTATTTCCATTGACAATATCTGGAACTGGTAGTAAAACTTTTAAGAAAATTGTACGAGAGAATTTTAAAGATTTTAAAAGTTTAAATAAATTAATCAAAAAATATATGAAGTATGGTAGTTTGTTGGTAAATGAGTAGTTAATGAATCATAATATTTAGATAAGATATTAATATTTAAATATTAAAATATATAATTATATAAATAAAGCTGGTGGTTGATATGCCATATTGGATGTATATTGGAAATAATCAGGATAATGCTGAAAAATATTTACACAGGGGCTATCAGGTAGCGAGAACAAGAACTGGAACATATAAAGTATGGATGCCTGGTGCTCGTAAAAAGCGAAGGACTAAATATAAAAAATCAGATAAAGATATACTTAGAGATAAATTACGTCTTTATTTAGATAAAAATTTAAATAAAAATAATGAGTTATTTTTATTAATAAGTAAGTTACTTAAATCCAAAGAATTATTTGAAGCATTATCTTTTTATTTTCAAATAAAAAGATTATTATTAAAATTCTATAAAGAAAAAAAGTTGAATTGTGATGTAAAATTAAAAATAGGTATATTAGTAAAGAAGTATATAGAAGATAGATTTAGTATATCTCCATTAGATTTGCTAATATATAAATTAAAAGTCAAGTCTCAGGTGTTATTATGTCCATAGATAAGATAATAGATATTAGTATTATTAATACAGATGATAGATTAATAGGTGGTTGGGCGAATGTTGAAGTAGTTGATAAACAGGGTGAATTTATACCGGTCGAAGAATTAGTAAAGGCTATGATAGCTTATATGAGTAGAGGTGGAGTAATACATTATGGTCATGAGAATAAACCTATTGGAAAGGTATTGTATTGGGATGTTAGAAAATATGATGATTCAAAATCTGGAGTATATATTATATCTCAAATAAATAGAGGATATAAAATTGATGATATTGTTTGGGATATGATTAAGAAAGGTGAGTTGAAAGGATTTAGTATTGCTGGATTTGGAAAAATAGAAAAACAACTCATAGAAAATCAAGAAGTTAGAGTATTGAAAGATATTGAGTTAAATGAAATTAGTATTGTTGATAAACCTGCAAATCCACTATCAGTTATTAAAGAATTTAATAGATTTGCAAAAGGTATAAAGACTATAGATGTTCCAGAATTAATGGCAAGAATAGTTAAATTGGTTGGTGATAAACTTGAAAAAGATGATCTTGAACAGATCATGCAAATAATTACTGAATATAATAATGGCGGAAATAATAATAATATAGTTGAAGAGCAAGTGGACAATGGAATACAAGTAATTGAAGCTGAAGCAATTAAACAACAAGATACTGAAGAAGATCAGTATAGTAAAGTCGATGAATTGAATGAAGATGATGAAGACAAAGATGAAGACAAAGATGAAGATGATGAATTGGAAGAAAGAATTGAAGAGGAAACTGGTAGAGAAGAATTTGAAGCTGAATGTGGCAGTGTAGAGGAAAGAGATAAAGATGATGGTATGGTAGACTCAGAAACTACTGATTATAAAAATCCCGTTTATGGTAAGAAAAAGAGAAAAATCATTATAAAGAATATAAAAGATATAAAAAAGAAAATTAATGTATGTTATAGTAAAATTTCTAATACAATTAAGAAAATTGATAGTTTAAAAAATAAATAGTTATATTGAATTTTTTAATAAGACAGAAATATTTAAATACTATGATCTATATTAATTTATTTAGATATAAAAATATTCGCCATTAGGCTAACTTGGCCTACTAAATAATTATATTAAATGATATATAGGTGGTATTAAATGGCAAAGAAAATTAGAAAAAAAGATGATGAAATAAAACCTGAAGAAGAGGTTGTTACTGAAGCACCTAAAGAAGAGGTTGTTACTGAAGCACCTAAAGAAGAGGTTGAAGAGCCTGCTCCAGAACCTGAAGAAAATGATGTTAGTGATGTAATTGAAGAATTGCAAGATTTAGTTGCAGATATAGCTGATGTTGTAGATAGATTAGTTGATGTTGTTGGTGGAGTAAAAGATAACATGGGCGACTTACGTGAAGAAATGAAATCAATTAGTAAAAAAATAGATGGAATTACAAAACAAGAGGAAGTCGAAGATGAAGAAGAAGTGGAAAAGAAAGAGGAAGTTGAAAAATCAGTAGATAGTTCAAAAACACCAACAATTCCAGTAAGTAAAGGTATGGATGCGGAAGTATCTAAATCTAATGATATACTTGAAAAGTTAGCGGATCCAGATGAGAAAGTATCACTTGCTGATATTTTAAAAGTAACTAAATAATTTAATAATTAATGTATTATTTAAAAATTAACTAAAATTATAATATTAATTTTGAGGTGAAATAAATGTTTTTATGGCAAAGAATTGACTGGCCTGAAGTTTTATCATTCTACAAGGGAACCGGACAACATCCATTTATGGGATATGAAGAAATAGCTAAGAGTAGTGGAATGGTCACTTCTGATATGATTCCTGATTATAGAAATCCTGTTTATGGTTTAGCAATATGGAGACAATTAAACTTAGAATCTAATGTATTTGGTGCATTACCTAAATTAAATTGGCCAATGTCAGGATGGAGAGCTCAAACATCATTTGCAACTGATGCAGAACATACAGCACTTGGTGAAAGTAATCCAATTCCAGAATCAGTATTCCCATCATTAAAAGCTATTAAAGCAAATCCAAGATTGAGTGCATTAGTATTCGAAATATCTGAAGTAATGCAAGCATTATATGAAACAAGTAATGATGATATTGTAGCTGGAATGGAAGTATTGAAGAACAATCTCGGACAAGAATTTAATAAAATGATCAACAGACAAATGGCAAAAAGAATTGTTGGTCAAGATGATACTGAAATGGTATCTCCAGAAGATGCAATTTATACAAGAACTTATAATGCTACTGATTTTACAGTAAATCAAAAGGTAATGATTGAATCATTAGATAGAATAGTATCTAGTTTTTCAGAAGTTGATACGTTTACTACAACTAAAACAAATAATGCTGTTATTAACGTATATAATTTACAGAGAGTAGATCCGGAAACTGGAGCACAAGGAGCTGATGCATGGTCTGATGCTGTTGTTAAACATGCTGCTGCACCAGGTGATGGTGTTGAGTTAAGTGATGGTTTGCTCAGGGAAACTATTGCTGAAGCTGAGAAGAGAGGAGCCAATCCAAATGTTATGATAACTGGGTATGATACTTATGCAAAAATATTGGGATTATATATTAACTTTGCAAGATATGATGTATTAAATAAAAATGTACAAGTTAAATTTGGAATGAATGGAATTGAAACTGCTGAAGGAATAAATGCTGGTATTTCAATATCAAGTATATATGGTATTCCAATGATTAAAGCAGTTGACATACCAGGTGAAACAGACACAAGTAAGTATTTACAAAGAATATATCTTTTAGATACAACTGATCCTGAGAATTTAGGAGATTCAAGATTAGGTATTTCAGTTTTAAGGCCAACTGAATACTTCGAAACAAGAGATTTTGCATTATTGGAGAGATTTGCATTGAGAGGAATGTACAGAATTGCAGCTGAAGTAACAGCTAAATTCTTACCAGGACAGGCAAAGATTAGAGATATTTTAGCATAAACTAATTAATTTTTTATAATTTTATGGTGGTTATATGAAGTATGGATATCCAAGTTTAATAGGATTGGAGAATAAGAAGAAAACGATTTCAATTCCAGATATAACAGCAGCTACAACAATAGAATTAGAAGTAGTTTTACCTGAAAACTATTTGGTAATAGGAACGCCAAATGTTACAACTGATAATGCTTCATTAAAAGTAAAAATAATAAATGGTGGATTTAATAAGTTTACAGTTGAAATTACTAATACAGATGATACTCTTACAGTATCTGGAGCAAATTTAATAGTTGATGTAATTGGAATTAATGGTGTATAAGCTAAATTGTGGTGAAGATGGATGATAGAGATCGACTTGAAATGAATCAAAGAATTACAAAATTAGAAACAGATTTTCTTTATTTTAATGAAAAGATTGATGAAATACAAAATGATATTAAAGACATAAAAAATAAAATTGAGAATTTTGTTACTAAGACAAATCAAATTGAGAAAAGTATGGCAAAATATAATGGATATACCAATGTTTATGCCACAAAACAAGAGTTTTATTCATTGAAATCTGATTTAAAAAGTATGAAGATAAAGTTGAATGAAGAGAAAAATTTAATAACAAAATATAATGGAATTTTATCTATTTTATTAGCCATAATAGTGATTATAACAAATATAAAATCAATTATATAATGACACTTTTTTATTTTTAACATTTTTCAAAAAATTTATATACTATGATTGGTATATAATAATATATTATTTTATGGTGATTATAATGGTTAATTTATATGTTACGCCTAATGAAGTAAGATCATATCTTGGAATAGATAGTAGTGAATATAGTGATACTAGAATTCAAATGTTAATTGAAATGAAAATGGATATGATAGACAAGGTTACCAGGACTACTTGGAATGGAAATAGAAGAATTGCAAAAGAGTATCATGATTTAACAACTCAATGGTTTAGGGGAGGTATGTTATTTGGAAATGGTATTCCTGTATATTTATCTTATACAAATGTAACTAAATTTAATAAAATTCAACTTCAAATGTTGAGTAGTACATATAGTATAGAGACTCGGCCGGAAGGTAGAAATTATGGTCAATGGTGGGCAGATTATTTCATGGGAATATTATATATAGTAAATTTTATATTTTATCAAGGTGGTAAAGAATTATATGTAGAATATTTATATGGTAGAGATGACCTTCCAGGTGCAATAAAAGAATGGACATTATTATTGGTGGTCAAAGATTTAATCTTAAATGAAAGATTTACATGGAATCTTGAAGCTGGAACTAATAGTACAGTAAATTATTCTGATTATATTAAACATATAGATGAAAGAATAAATGAAATAGAAAAAGAGTATCGGCCAATATTACCTGCTTATGTTGCAAGTAGAGTTGAAAGTTATTACATTTAACAAAAATACATAAAAATGTATAATTTTAAAGCTTTTAGACTAAAAGAGTTAATATTTTTAACGCATTTAATTGATTTTTAAAAAACTATAGGATATGACTTATTAAGGTTGTATTGTTTAAAAGTAGAAGTGGTGAAAGTTGATGATAATTATAGACAAATCTGAGATTAGTGCATTTGAAAATTCAATAAATAAATTGAAAGGGAAAAGACAAAGTCTTGCAACTGATAATCTTAAGGAAATTAAGAAGATTGCAACTGAAATAGATGATGTTGGTGTGGATTATATAGTATATGGTGAAAAAAGTGGATATG
>Ga0182240_100606_pt1 | contig 9960 bp, 4 predicted proteins | sample hydfrates4_PW_90_FD_145594 | JGI IMG/M metagenome (GOLD analysis project Ga0182240, IMG submission 145594) | Subsurface microbial communities from deep shales in Texas, USA - hydraulic fracturing test 4_PW_90 | ecosystem: Environmental > Aquatic > Deep subsurface > Shale gas/oil reservoir >...
TTTTGGGGAGATATGCACATGAATGTGCGTACTGACCAGATGGAAGATTTAGAAGCGATAATGGTTCATGCTAAGGAAGTTTTAGATTTTTTTCCCGTCGCCTATTATCCGTTTTATGTTTATAATCAACAGGGTTTAAATGTTGAGACCTGTAATGATGAAAAAATATTCCATAAACAGTGGGAGGATGTCTGTGAGGCAATAGCTGAGTATAATGAATCTGGTGAATTTGTAACTTTTCCTGGATTTGAATGGCATGGGGACAGAAAATTTTATGGAGATCATAATGTTTTTTACTTTAATGATCATGAACCTCTGGTTGGTTATAAAAAATTAGAAGACTTATATCAGCATTTGCGAGAACATAATGGTATAGCGATACCCCACCATACGGCTTATAAAATCCGAGAGAGAGGTAAAGACTGGAACTATTTTGATCCTGAGATCTCTCCGGTTGCAGAGATCTTTTCAATGCATGGATCTTCAGAAGGCTGCCAGACTCCGTACACAATGAGCCGCAATCAGTCAATGGGTCCCAGAGTTTATCCGGGCAGTTTTCATTCAGGACTGGAACAGGGGAATAAGTTTGGCTTTATTGGCTCTGGTGATAATCACATGGGAGTTCCAGCTTATAGAGATCATGGAATTATGGGACTTTACGCTGAGGAATTAACAAGAGAATCAATCTGGAAAGCAATCAAAGAAAGAAGAACATATGCAGTTACAGGTGATAGAATAAAATTATTATTTAAGCATCAGGATGGTACATTTATGGGCTCAGAAACCGATTCAGAAGGACCACATAAATTTAACGTGGAAGTAGAAGGTAGTGACATTATTGATCGGATAGACTTAATTCGCAATAATAAAATTATTGATGCTTTTGTACAGACAGAAAAAGGAGAGAATAAAAGAAAAAATAACGAAAGAACTGTTAAGCTGCGTTTGCAGTTTGGCTGGGGACCGGAAGAAAACTTTGAAACACGCTGGAATAACTGGCAGGGTAATCTGTCAGTCGAAAATGGAGAAATTATAGATTTAGAAAGAGGGTTTAACTGGAGAAATCAAAAAGCTGAAGAACAAGAAGATGGTTCATATAAATGGAATTTAAAGACAAAGGCCCGAAAATATGACCAGCATCTGATTTTCACTCTAGAAATTGATGACAATAGTCTAATAAAAATTAATTCTGATGGAAAAGAAGTTGAGATTCCTGGTGATAAGGTGGAAGAATTCAGTGATGTTATTGCCCATATTGATCAGGCAAAAGCCACTATCAAAAAAGAATTCGATTTAGATGAAGATGAGATAGAAAATCCAGATCATTTTTATCATAATGCATTTAAATTAAAGATTCACCGCAGTGTGCCTGAAGCTAAATATAAAATTTCAAAAAGTTTTACTGATGATTATGATGGTGAAGCATATTATTATGTTCGAGTTTATCAGCGAAATGGAGAGATGGCCTGGTCTTCTCCAATTTGGATTGAAAAATAAATAAATAATTAATTAATTAATTAATGAAGTCATGAGCCTTCAGCCGGCTTGTGGCTTTTATTTATATTTCTTGTAAAGTGGTGAATGAGAATAATAACATTTATAAATTGGAATATGATTTTAATAATTCTATTGGGTCGATCAATTTTAGGATTATCATCTTTAAAAAGCAGGAACTTTAAAAAAATTAAAGAAGCTATTAAATAAATCAATAAAATTTTCAGTATATGGGGTAATAATTTATGTTCAAAAATAGAATTAAATTAATGGATAAATATATTATTAAAGAAGTTGTCTATCCATTTATTTTAGGTGTGTTTATTGTAACTATAATTTTAATTGGAAATTATTTTTTTCAACTAACGGATTTAATAATTGTAAAAAAAGTTCCTGTTTACTTAGTTATTCAGCTGTTGGGTTATAAAACCCCTTCTGTAATGGTGGAGACTTTTCCAATCGCTGTATTATTTGCAACTATGACTGGAATTGGACGTTTGAACAGAGAAAATGAAATCACTGCCATTCGTATGGGAGGAATCAGCTTTTTTCGATTAATAATACCTCTATTAGTGGTAGGAATAACAGTGAGTGTCATGACCTTTATTTTAAACGAAGAAATAGTACCCTGGGCCAATCATAAAGCTAATAACATTATTAGAGAGACAATTTTAAAAGAAGCAATGCCGGATCCTAAAGAAGAAGTTTTTTTTAAAGGTCCACAGGGGAGACTGTTTTATGTTAATGAATACGATAAAGATGCTGGAGAAATTTCTAATATAGTAATTTATGAAACTGAAAAAAACAAATTTCCTGAAGTGATAACTGCTAAGAGAGGTTTGATTAAAGAAAACCGCTGGCTTTTGGATTCAGGTATAGTTCATCAGTATGATAAAAATGGTAAAATTATTTTTGAAAGCAAATTTGATAAATTAGAAATAGAGTTAACAGATGAAATGAAAGAACTATATGGAAGCCAAAAATCATCTTCTGAAATGAGCAGAGAAGAATTGGGAGAAAGAATTGCTTTATTTAAAAAGAGTGGAATTAATGTGGATTCACTGATGGTTGATTATCATTTAAAATTAGCTGAACCACTGGCGGCTCTTATTTTTGTTTTAATCAGTGTTCCGTTGAGCTTAAGTGGAAAAGAAAGTCGAACTTTAAATTTAATATTTACCATTATAATTGTTTTTTTATATTATGTAATACTTTCTTTCAGTCGGTCTTTTGGGAAAAATCAAATTTTACCACCATTAGCAGCTGCCTGGCTGCCCAATCTAATTTTTTTAATTTTTGGCTTTGTATTACTTTACTGGAGAGAGTCGTGGCAAAAGATACTTAATAAGTTTTTTAAAATTTTTGGTATAATTACTGCAGTAGTTATTTTGCTTTTTAATTTTAATGTTAGTGCCGAAGAATTTAAAATTAATGCTGATTACTTAAAATATAGCCCTGAAAATTCTTTCATAAAAGTTAAGGGAAATATTAATGGGAATTATGATAAATATTATATAAAATCTGAAAATATAAAGATTATGCTTGAAGAAGGAAAGAAAATAGATATTGATAATATTGCTAGCGCAGAAGCTTTACCGGGTAATATTTCCGGGTGTGATTTAGAAACTCCTCACTATTATTTTGATGCTGAAAAAATTGTGATTAAGCCTGGCGAGTATATTAAAATGTATAATATTGTGTTTAAAGAATTAAATGGTAAACTACCATTATTATACTGGCCATATCTTTATATTTCTTTAAAAAGAGAAAATAGCAATTTTATACCATCTGTTGGGTATCATCGACGCCGAGGCTGGTTTATTAAAACAAAATATTTTTATAATACTCCTTTTGATCTTCAAGGTAATTTTTATTTAGATAATTACAGTATTTCTGGAGCGGCTGGTGGAATAAAACAGTATTTTATTAACCAAAAAAATCAAGAAGCATATTTGTATTATTATACTCAACAGAATAAAACAGACTTAACTGGGCTTTTTAATTGGGAAGGAGAGCTTTACCACAGCAGTGAATTCGGTAATTGGAATGAAGAATTTTCCTATTTTTATCAAGATTATGATAGAAGAGTTGATGTTGAATCAAATTTAGATTTTTATTATAAAAAGGATGATAGAAGAACGAATATTTCTTTTGACTATGATGATCGTGATTATTTTGAAGATAATTATTATGATCGAAAAGATTATGGTCTGGATTTTTATTTTTATGATCGATTTTTTGAAAATTTACTTTTGCGATTTAATTATAATAGAGACTATAATGATGATGCATATTATGGCCTGGAAAAAGAATTTTACCGTGATTTATATTTGAGGTATAATTCTAATGATTTGTTGGGTGAATTTAATTATTATGATGGAGAAAAAAACGAGCCTGGTGAGGAATTGAAAAGTAGGCAGGGAGGAGAATTTTCTCTAAAAAAAGAGATAGGAAATTATGAATGGACTTTTTTACTAGAAAGATATGCGCCTCGATTAACAGAAGAAGGAAAAGAAGAAGTAAAATTTTCTCGTTTGCCGGAGATTACTCTGGAATATGATCCAGCTGGAGGTTTAAGTTATTTATATCAGATTGGTCATTATTATGAAAATGAAAGTAAAAAAGAAGGTTATAGAGCTCAGGCTGGGCTTGAATATTTTAAAAGTCTATATCTCCCCTTTAATAATTATTTTAGACTGACCGAAACTTTAAAAAGCAGTATATATAATATTAAAAATGAAAAATATAATTATATTCCAAATCAACAAATTTCTGAAACAGAATTAGATCTGCGGACTACTATTTTAGATGATTTAAAACTTTATAATACTTATACATATTTAGATTTTAGGAATAAAAGTCCATTTGAATTTGACAGAGCTGAAAAAGAAAAATTATTAGAGAGTACTTTAAACTATCGAATAAATCCATATTTAGATTTGGACTTAGACACTGGATATGATTTTAAGGAAGATGAGTATTTGTCTTTAGAATCATACCTCAACTTGAAGCCAACTCGAAATTGGAGAATCTCTCTTGGAACAAGTTATGATTTAAATAATAATTTATTTGAAGATGATTTAATTTTAAAGAGCAGATATAGGGGAAGAAGATGGGAGCATAATTTAGGACTTGAATATGATCTGAATGAAAACCGGTTAAGAGAAATTGATAATCAGTTAATATACGAACTAAATACTGATTACGGAATGTATTTTGAAACGAATTTGAGTATTGATAATGATTACTATGACCGAATTAGAGAAGCTAATTTGCAGTTGAAAAAGAAATTTCACTGCCGTGAATTAGCTTTTAGTTATGACTATTTAGAAGAAGAATTTACAATTCAATATTCACTGGAAATTTTTCCTGCTGAATCTGTTGGTTTTATAAAAAATGAAGATGATTTAATTTTTGATGCCAGTGTAGAAGAAAGATTAAAAGAAGGTGAATTTTAGGAGGAGAAAAAATGGACACTGATTTAAAAAATAAAAATTTTAATAGATTATTATTTGTTACTATAATTTTATTTTTTTTAATTCAGATAGTATTCAGTATTACAATTGCGGCAGAGGGAAATGAAAAAAATTCTCCTGGAAAAGAAAATGAGGAAGCAGTTTATATAGATGCCGCTCGCTTAGAATATCAAAATAAAAAAACAATTTTGACCGGGGGAATTAAAATCCGCAAGAAAGATACTGTTATTAATGCACTTAAAGGAGAACTTATTAGAGAAGAACAAAAAATGGTTTTAGAAGAAAAAATAAATGTAGAATATCCTGATGGGAAAGTAAAATCTAAATTATTAACTGCTTTTTTAAAAAATGAAGAGTATATTTTTGAGAATGAAGTTGTACTAAATTATACCCTTTCTGATAAAAGAAAGATGATTTTAAATAGTGATTATTTAAAAATTTTTGGAGAAAATAATTCGTTTATAGCAAAAAAAGGTGTTAAAATTAATTATGATCAACAAGTTTTTAAAGGTGATAAGGCAGATTACGATGGGGAAAGTAAAAAAATGAAATTGACAGGAGATGTTAAAATAGAAGAAGGAAATGACTGGATTCACAGTGAGAGTGCTAATTTTAATTTTCAAGAAGGAGAAGAAGGTTATACAGCTGAAGGCAATGTAGAAATTAAAATGATTTTAGATTAATTTTTAAATAGATTAGTTTTTTTGGGACCAAACCAGTATAAATAATTAAAATATATTTCTTAAATATTATAAAAATTAAAGGAGAAATTATTTTTTTATAGAACTATATTATACAAATAAGGGAGGGATGTTAAAATGGTTAATTTTTATCAAAAGAAAAATTGGAAGTATGTATTTATTGGGGGGATTTTTTTAATTTCATTAGCTTTGGTATTAACTGGGTGCAGCAGTAGTGGAGGAGATGATGAGGAAAGGCCAGGCCCAACAGTCCAGGCAACTGTTGCGGATATTGATGAGTTAAGTGCCAATTTAAATTCAAATAGTGCAAGTATTGATTTTGCAAATGATATTAGTGGTAATGCGGTGATTGATAGCAGAACAGATGATTTGCTGGTTAATTTTGATGATAATCAACTTGATGGGGATTTTGAAATTGCTCAAGGCACAAATGATTCGGCCTGGAAATTGGGTCTTGAGAATGGAACAATTACTGGTGATCTAACAATTGATGACCCGGCACTTACTTTTGAAATCGGGGATAATGTTACTATTAATGGAACAAGCCGTATTATCAATGTATCTGATAGCAGTTTTATTAATAAGGGAGAAATTAATAATGTTATTATCAGTGATAGTGATGGGGCTACATTCGATAATCAAGGAACAATAAAAGGAAATATAGAAATAAGTTCAGGTGAAGGAGGAGCAGTTAATTTAAAAGGTAGAATAGAGAAGGATATTAAGATTACTGGTAATGGAACTAAAGTTAGAGTAACTGCTGGAACAACTGTAAATAAAATTGTAGTTTCTCCTTCTGCGTCTTCAGTTAAGATAGAGTTAGATGAGAATGCTGAACATGAGGAGATAGTTGATCAAGGAGAAAATACTGAAGTCAATACTATTTTAGAAAGGGTGCCCGTTTTAGAGCCTGAAGGTGGAGAATATATTGAAACACAGACTATAGAAATCAGTAGTGGTGTAAGTGGAGATACAATTTATTACACTACGGATGGTAGCGAACCATCGACTAGCAGCCTAAAATATAATGATCCTATATCAATTAATGAAACAACTACAATAAAAGCTAAAATTATTAATGCAGATAATAAAGAAAGCGAAGTTGTTACAGAAAAGTATATCATAGCAGGAAATAGTATTTCAGGTACTGTTAGCAACTCAGGTGGTGGTACAGATAATGTTAAAGCTGTTTTAATATCTAATGATAATATTGACAATATAACTAGTTTTAATGACATTAGAATAGAAGCAGGTCCACGAACTGTAAATACAGATGGAGAATTTAATTTTATAAATATAACTCCTGGAAATTATTATCTTGTAGCATTTCAGGATCAAAACGATAATAATGAACTAGATTTTTATGAATATATAAATGACCCTTCTGAACCATTTGGTGTATATATGGAGGATAATCAGGAGGTTAAAATTTCAATTTCTGAAGGTGATTATTTAGAAAATAAAGATATTACTCTAGCTGATCCGAAATCTAAGTTTATTACTGGTAAGGTTGACAACATCAGTGATACAAGTGGTGAAACTTATGCACTGCTGATAGACAGTTCAAAAGACCTGTCAGTTCTGGACCCAGCTCAAGCTGATAAACAAACTCGTATTGATTCAGAAAACAGATATGTTTTTTCTGATGTAGAACCCGGCAGTTATTATATTTTCGCGTATAATGATCAAAATGATAATAATGAGATAGGCGCTGATTTATTTAATAAATATGGGAATATACCCGCTGAACCATTAGGGTTTTATGGTGGCTATCCTCAAGTAATTAATTATACAGATACATCTCAACCGCTGGAGGGCCGTGATATTACAATTAGCAAAAAAATGATGGCAGTTTCATTAATGACATATGACCAAACTAACGATAAAAATATACCGCTTCCTGAGGGAAAGGTAGAACTCTTTGATGCTGATACCAATAATCTTATAATTTCAGCTGACAATTTGATGGAAACCACTGTAGACAAAAATACTCCAGATGAAAGAAATATTGCATTTGCGTTCTTAACGGGTTTAAAACCTAATGCTAATTATTATCTGCAGGGAATTGAAAGTAATTATCGTGGTACTTTATCTCCAATATTCAATTTCAATAAATATGACATTATAGCAACAGATTTAGAATTATTTACCGAAGAATTTATTTCAGGCTTTTTTAATGATTCTAATATTAACTCCAATGATGCTCTTATACTTGGTGTCATTGAAGACGATAGCTTGTCTAATAAGTCTGTAAGACTTGAAGGACCGGCTACTTACTCATCTACAGAAAATAGTGGACAGGTTGGTTATTTAGCATCCGATGATCAATATTTAGATTATACTTTAAATAGCTTTGAAAACTACGAAGTAGATGAAAATTCAGGAGTTAAAACTTTTATTGTAGGTGTTAAAAAAGCGGAGCCTGGAAAATATGATATTTATTTAGAAGGCGACCCCCAATCCGTAGATACAATATACGTAAAAGAAGGGTTCTTAACCTTGATTTTTGATTATGTTGATTAAATTCATATTTGGATTAACAAAAATAGAATTAGGAATAGTTTAGATAGATGAACTGTTGGAGGAAAGATATGGTTTTCTATAATGGTAAAAAAATCATATCTAACAAAATTCCCTTAAGGCAGAGATTTTAATTCTGCTTTAAGGGTTTTCTTTTTTAAAATAAATTTGAATTTACAGTAGCATCGATTTCTAAATTAACATACTATTTATTGTTTCTAAATAACCAATCACTATTAAAAAAACAAAAATTATTAGGAGAATTCCCGTCCTTTATTGACCACTGGCAGATATTTATTATATGACATACTCTTCACCAATAGAATAAATTAGCATAAATTTCCTGGTATTATACAACAAATAACTTAAAGAAGAGGATATTAAATTCTATAATGAAAATTTTTATTCTTCAACTAAAAAGGCTATTCGAGATGTTAATAAAAATGAGTATTGCAAATAGCAATTAATCTATAAAAGGAGTTAAATAATGGTAAACAAAAAGTTTCACTTTAATGTAATGGCATTTCCAACTGGTCCAGTCTGCAACTTAGACTGTGAATACTGCTATTATCTTAAAAAAACAGAACTATATCCAGATACAGAAAGTTTAAAAATGTCTGAAGAAACCTTAGAAGAATATATAAAACAGTATATAGAATCTCAGCCAGGCCCAGTGGTAAACTTTGGCTGGCAGGGAGGAGAACCAACCCTGAGGGGATTGGATTTCTTCAAAAAAGCAGTTGAATTACAGAAAAAATATGAACCTAAAGGCTGGAAGATAGAAAACTCAATCCAGTCCAATGCAGTTTTAATAGATGATCAGTGGGCTGAATTTTTAAAAGAGAATAACTTCCTGGTAGGAGTAAGCCTTGATGGACCTCAAGAACTGCATAATAAATATAGAAGCGATAAAGAAGGTAAGGGTACCCATCAAAAAGTACTGGCTGGAATAAAAAAACTAAAAAAATATGAGGTAGAGTACAATATTCTAGCAGTAGTCAATAATGTTAATTCGAAAAAGCCAAAAGAAGTTTACCAGTTTTTTAAAGAAATAGAAGCTGATTTTATTCAGTTTATCCCAATTGTTGAAAAAAATCCGGAAGGGAATATATTATCTCACTCAGTGGGATCAGAAGAGTACGGCAAATTTTTAATCGGAGTATTCAATCAATGGATTAATGATCTGGGAGAAATTTATGTCCAGATCTTTGAAGAATCTTTATCAGCCTGGGCAGGTTTTGGAGCTATTTTATGTGTCTTTGATGAAGAATGTGGCAGAGAGCCGGTAATGGAGCATAATGGAGATTTATATGCCTGTGATCATTTTGTTGAGCCAGAATATAAGCTGGGAAATATTAATGAGAAAAGCATTTTAGAGATGATGAACTCTAAACAGCAGCAAGAGTTTGGCAGGGCAAAACAAGAGCAGTTAAACCCAAAGTGTTTAGAATGTAATTACCTATTTTTTCTGCAATGGAGGCTGTCCTAAAAATAGAATAATAAATACTGGAGGTGAATATAAATTAAATTATCTCTGTGAGGGATATAAATTATTTTTTGATTATATTGATCCTTTTATGAATAAGTTAGCTCAGATGGTTAAACAAAGAAAGTCTCCAGTTCTAATGAGGAAAGAAATGAAAAAAATATATAAAGAAAATAGGTGTTAGATAATCTAACGATCCATGAATTCTGTGGTTATTATGCCAGTTAACATAGGTTAGATCACTGACAACAACATCATAGTTGAAGCTCTGGATAAAGAACTG
>Ga0182240_100608_pt1 | contig 9940 bp, 10 predicted proteins | sample hydfrates4_PW_90_FD_145594 | JGI IMG/M metagenome (GOLD analysis project Ga0182240, IMG submission 145594) | Subsurface microbial communities from deep shales in Texas, USA - hydraulic fracturing test 4_PW_90 | ecosystem: Environmental > Aquatic > Deep subsurface > Shale gas/oil reservoir >...
GGACCTCTTATATGCCAATAAACGGTCATTTGTCTTTGACTTAAAGATATTATTAGAAACTCTAAAAGTTATTTTTATGGGGAATAAGGCAAATTAAAAAACAAGCAGTTAGATATTTAATTACCCGATGCTAATATTCTGCAGCAGCGGGTATTTTACTACTCAGATCAAGGGAGTTGAATATAAATGGAAGTATTAGTCACCGGAGGAGCAGGTTTTATCGGCTCCAATATAGTAGATGGCTTAATTGAGGCAGGTCATCAGGTAATAGTAGTTGATAATTTAAGCACAGGTAAAAAAGAAAATTTAAATGACCAGGCTGAGTTTTATAACTTAGATCTTAGAGATCAGAAATTAAAGGAAGTTTTTAAAGAAAATGAAATTAGCCATGTTATTCACCATGCAGCTCAGATAGATGTTCAGCATTCAATAAATGATCCTCTTTTTGATGCTCAAAACAATATTTTAGGTACTATTAATCTCTTAGAATGCTGTAGAGCATACAAGGTGAAGAAAATCATTTATGCCTCTTCTGCAGCTGTCTATGGAGAACCAGATTATCTGCCTGTAGATGAAGAACATCCAATCAAAGCAATGTCACCCTATGGTATTAGCAAACATACTCCTGAGCATTACATAAAAATGTACAATGAGCTCTATGAACTTAAATATACTATTTTCCGCTATGCTAATGTCTATGGGCCCCGACAGGATCCAAAAGGAGAAGGTGGAGTTGTTTCAATTTTTGTCGATAAGATGCTGGCTGAAGAGAGGCCGGTAATTTTTGGTGATGGTCAGCAGACCAGAGACTTTGTTCATGTCTATGATATTGTAAAGGCCAATCTGCTTGCTTTAGATAATGGAGATAATATTCTGGTTAATATCAGCACCCAGAGTAGAGATAGTGTTAATGATCTGGTAGATCATTTAAATCAGATTTTACCCTATGAGATAAAAGCCATTTACCAGGAAGCCCGTAAAGGTGATATTTTGCATTCCTCTCTGGCAAATGGAAAGGCTAAAGAACAATTAGGCTGGACTCCTGGTTATGATTTTAAAGATGGGTTAGAGCAGACAGTTGGGTATTATTCAAAATAAAGGGTGAAGATAATGACCTATTTAAAAGATAAATTGCAGCAGCAGGGATATTTGACCAGAGATCAGTTAAAAGAGTATGCTAAAAACAATGGAATTAGTTATGCTTTAGTAAAAAAAGTATTATCTGATCTGGGGATTAAAATTTAGCCTCTTCGCTATTTAGTGTGGGTTTTTATTGTTCCGTTATTTAATATAGCTGAATTAATTCATTTTCATATCCAATTATGGTATACTTTACCTATACTATAACAGGAGATGATTTTAATGTTTAATAATATAGATTTATTCACCCAGGCTTTAGGAATAGCAGACCCCTGGAAACTTGATAAAATAGATTTTAATAAAGATGATGGTCGACTTGATATATATATTTCTCATAAAAGAGGCAATAAATTCCCCTGCCCTGAATGCAGTAAAAAATCAGGCATTCATGATACTAAAGAAAGAAACTGGAGACATCTTAATTTCTTTCAGTACAGAGCCTACATCCATGCTAAAATGCCAAGAATAAAATGCAAAGACCATGGAGTACTGCAGGTAAAAGCACCATGGACTGAACCAGGTTCAGGATTTACAATTCTTTTTTAAGTGTTCATTAAAAAGATCTGCTGTGATATGTCACCAGCCGTTATTAAAGGTGCCAGTTTTGCCAGCAAATGTTCAGACTCCGCCTGAAGTACCGATAATTGTTATATCTTCACAAGATGGAGAATATCAATTCCAGCTGAAAATGATTATATTGATAAAGATTCTATAGTTGAAGTAAGAATAGGGAGGACTAGGATGGCCATATCATCTTTTAATAAGGATTTCACCTTGAATAAAAAAGAACAAGGAGAGTAGTTTTCCTCCTTGTTCTGATAGTTAGTATTTTCTTCCCAGATATCTGATTCTTTTAATTTCCAGGGATCGCCACCATTTTCTTTAAAGATAATGAAATGATGAATCCATGCTTTAAATTCTTCTTCTGTAACAGGTAATTCTTCATAACTAATTCCATTCTGTTGGTAGAACAGATAGAGCTCTTCTGAATCAATACTATATTTTTCCTGAAAATCCAATAAAACATTTTTTGAGTGCGCTGGTTCTTCAACAATTTCAAAAATATCTTCTAGATTTATATCCATAGAGCCACCTCTCTCACTTACTGTAATTCTATTATAATAGCTGCCCAACTAATTTGCAAAGAGTTGGAAGAAAAAAATATTCAAGATACTGAAAAGTGAAAAAATTTGATATATAATTTAATAAAGCAATAAATTTAAGAGCTTAAGGAGATGATATTTATGGCTACTAGTTCTCTAGAAAAAGATAAGTTTATAGTTACAGATCCAGAAATGATAAAGAAAATAAATAAAGAACTTTCTCGCAAAAAAAGTGGAATCGAATTAAATAAAAAAAGAGGCGATTTTGAACAAACAATGAAAGAATTAAAAAGAGGTAAAGAGTTATTAAAACAACTATAATTTAAAATTATTCTCACTGGCTTCTTAAAGCCCTGGTGGGATTTTTTTGTTTGTGCGCGGGTGAGAAATTTAAAAATTTTAATGGATAAGGCTTTTTATAGTTAGCGCTATAAAAATGCCAGCAGCAGAGGTTACCAGTAAAAAACCAAACTTAAGTGTATTAATTAATACACTATGATTGACTTTTATGTATTATAAGTGTATGATTGATTTATATTAAATAATCTTAAGGAAGGATGGTCTTATGTCAGATTATCAACCCCAAAAATTTTTTTGTCCTGAGTGCAGAAAAGATGTTGAGTATCAAATTAAAGAGCTGGTTGAGAAAAAAGAGGTGCGCGGACTGGAGTTTGAATATAAAGCAGAAAGAGCTTATTGTAATGAATGTGAGTCTGAAATTTTTATTTCTGAGCTACATGATCAAAATCTCAAAAAAATAGATACAGCATATAGAGAAAAAGCTGGGATAATTAAAGTGTCTGAAATCAAAGAAATAGTAGAGCATTATAATACAGGGAAAAGACCATTATCTTTACTTTTAGGCTGGGGTGAGACTACTTTAACCCGTTATTTGGATGGAGATATACCTTCAAAAAGTTATTCTGAGATATTAAAAAAAGTAAAAACTGATTATAATTATATGAGGCAGCTGGCAGCAGAAAATAGAGATAAAGTTACAGAAAAAGCCTTTGATAATCTAATGGAATCTATAAAAGAATTACAGAATGATGAGCTAAAAACAGAAAAGAAAATTGATAGTGTGATTAAATATTTGCTTAAGGAATTGGGTGAAGTAACACCTTTAGCCCTGCAGAAGCTACTATATTATAGTCAGGGATTCTATAAAACATTTTATGATCAATTTTTATTTAAAGATGAATGTGAAGCCTGGGTTCATGGACCGGTGTATAAAGATATTTATTTTAAATATCGAGACTTTGGCTATAATCCGCTCGAAGATGAAATGTTAGAATTTGAAGATATCAATCTTACAGAAGCAGAAGAGGAACTCTTAGATAGTATTATTGATAATTTTGGCTGTTACAGTGCTAAAACACTCGCAAGAATGACTCATTTGGAAAGGCCCTGGCGCTTAACCAGAAAAAATCTTAAACCAGAACAAAAGAGTAATGAGATTATAAGCAAAGATCTTATAGCCAAATATTTTAAAGATGTAAATGAAAAATATGAGATGTTAAATGTTGGAGATATTAATGATTACAGTGAACAATTATTTATTAAAATAAAATAGTTATGCACATCAAAATTTTGTTGGTTATTTTGAAGGATATAATCATCTTGGGGGAGTGCTGCAAAAATCTCCTGGTTTAAATTGCAGAGTGAAATACCACTAATTCCTGTTTCTGTGATTATAGAAACAGTTAAAGATAAGATTAAAGATTTTTTTGATATTGAATTTTAATTTAAATATAGTTGGGAAGATAAAGATAACTATAAGAATAGTCACTGGTATAGGTTTCAGAAAGCAGTAAAAGAACTGCAGGAAGATGTAGAAACTATATTAGAAAATAATACTTTTTCAAAAATGCAGCTGGAGGAATTATAAATCCTTTGAGAGATCTAAATAATGTTATTGCCGTAAAGGTGAATTTAAATTTTCATTAAAACTTGATATAAAAGATTTAATAGTGATAGAGTGAAAGTCTGCTCGCAAACCTCGTGGGCTTGCCCCGTGGAAAGAGAAGACGGTATTGAATTTTAAATATTATCTTAGCTATTAAACATTCCAAAAACAAGAACAAATGTTTGTTTAACCTCTTTGTTTATGGTATAATATTAGTGAGGAGGTGAAAGCATGACAGGTAAAAAAATTATAAGAGAAAAAGGATATAAGTTCAGGCTATATCCTAATAAAAAACAAAAAATATTAATAAATAAATCAGTTGGTTGTGCAAGGTATATATATAACCATTTTCTTGCAAAAGCTAAAGAAGATAAATATAAAACATATACTGAATATTCTAAGCAGCTAACAAAATTAAAAAGAGAATTAATGTGGCTTAAAGAGCCAGATAAATTTGCTTTACAAAATGCTCTTAAAGATTTAGATAAAGCTTTTAATAATTTTTTTAGCGGCAAATATGACTTTCCTCAGTTTAAATCTAAAAAGAATATTAAAAATTCTTATCGGACTAATAAGTTTATTAGAAAAAGTGGAACTACCAATATTGAAATAAAAGATAATAAGATTAAGCTGCCTAAATTGGGATGGGTTAAATTCAGTAAATCTCAAAAAGTTAAAGGCAAAATATTAAATGTGACAGTAACTAAAACTAATACAGATAAATATTTTATTTCAATAGCAGTTAAAGAGGAAATTAAAAAATTACCTGAGGTAGATAAAAAAATAGGTATAGACCTGGGACTTAAGGAGTTTGCCATTACTTCTAATGGTGAAAAAATAGCTAACATTAGATTAGACTTTCTTCATAAGTTTTCAACTAAATTAATTGAGGAAAACCAACTTATAGCAGTTGAAACTTTAGAAGTAAAGAATATGCTTAAAAATTCTAACTTAGCTAAATCAATATCAGATGTATCCTGGAGTAAATTTATAGAATTATTAACCTATAAAGCTAAATGGTATGGAAGAGATTTGATTAAGATAGACACATTTTTTGCCAGCAGCCAGCTGTGTAATAATTGTGGCTATAAGAATGAAAAAGTTAAAGATCTAAATATTAGAAAGTGGAAGTGTACTGAATGTGGAGAAGTTCATGACAGGGATATTAACGCTAGTATAAATATTTTAAATGAAGCTTTAAAAATACAAAAAGCAAGTTAGAGGATATACCGTAGGACTTACGGGATTTTAAGCCTGTGGAGATGGTGGGTTACCACTTCTAAGAAGCAGGAATCCTCGTGGGCTTGCCCCGAGGAGAGTCAAGAGAAATATTATGATAACGAAAAAGATGTAGATTTTCTTTATCTAAGAAAATTAGTAGATGAAACATATCGCTCAACTGATAGAATTGAACTCTACAGTTATTACTATCTTGATCCGGGAGTTATTAGTCCTGAAGAAATAGTGGATGAGATCGAGATGAGGCCAAATGTAAATTATTATTTACCTCGAAAAAAGGATGTTCTATATGCCGGCAGCAATGAAGAGGAAAAGTTGAATTCTATTCAGCGCAAATTCAAAGAAATGCTTATCAATGACTTTTCAATTCCGTCAGGTGAGGCTGAAGATATTCTCTGGACTATGAAGCTGGATATAAAAAATGATTTTAGTTCAATGTCTATGCTTCAGGATTTTGCCAGTAATTATGAGTTTAAAAATGAAAAACAGACTCAGGAATTTGTGAAATGGCTGAATAAGCTGCATAACAATACCCGGATGTGGATTTTAAAGGGTCATACTCCAAATGAGCTTTTTGAGGAAGAGAAAAAACACCTGTGTCCTCTACCGGGAAAGGAAGCCCAGTCCGGTTCAATCGGAGAACAGACAGAGTGATCAGAGGCGAAAAAGTCGGCCGCAATGACCCCTCCCCCTGCGGTAGTGGTAAGAAGTATAAGAAATGCTGTTTAAATAATTTTTTTATCTATTTTGAAAAAAATGGAAATTAACTTGACATCTATTAAGGTCAATTATAATATTAATAATGGAATAACCAAATAATTTTAGAAATAAATTAACAGAAGGAGAATTTTGCTATGGAAATTTCAGCACAGGGAAGATATGCTCTCAGAGCCCTGGTCGATCTGGCAGTAAATGCTAATGACTCTGCTCTTCCTTTACGAGAAATCTCTGAGAGACAGAATATTTCAGAGAGATATTTAGAACAGATATTTGCCAGACTAAAAAAGGCAGATCTAATAAAAAGTGTGCGCGGAGCTTACGGGGGATATTTGCTGACTAGACCGCCAGAAGAAATCACTGTTAAAGATATCATGCAGGTAATAGAGGGTCGGCTGGCTCCAGTGGCTGAACCAGAAAAACATTCGGAAGAAGAGCTCTATCAGCAGATGGCCCAGGAACTCTGGACACAAATGGAATCAAACCTTTACCAGCTGCTGGAATCTATAACTCTGGCAGACCTAAAAGAAAGAACTTTAGAACTTAGAAAAGAAAATAATGAAGGTTATATGTACTATATTTAAAATAATAGGTTTTCATTAAAGCAGAAGCTTAAGAGGCTTCTCTTTTTTTATGCTGACTTATGTTCACCCACCCAGTGCATGAACATAAATGAACATTTTTTTGAGCAATTTGTAAAATATCTTACATTTTCATTGACACAGGTCCAAATATCCTGTATTATTATTTTTAAGTTAAAACCGAATAATTAGATAGGGATTTTCATATTTAAAATGAGAGGGTGAGATTAATGAATGAGGCAGTGTTTAGAATACCCGAGACAATACGGGAAGACACAGTAAAGTTTAAAGAGAATTTAAAGCAATTTTTAGCAGGTGATTTATCGGCTGAACGGTTTAAGGGTTATCGGGTGCCGATGGGAATCTACGGCCAGCGGGGTGATTCTGCAGAAGAAAAGTATATGGTCAGAGTTAGAATTCCCGGAGGGTTTTTGACAGAGAAACAGTTTAAGCTGCTGGCCGAGTTGAGTAGAGACTATGGTGCTGGCTATTTGCATTTAACCACCAGACAGGATATTCAGCTGCATCGGATTGAGATAGATGAGAGTGCAGAAGTTTTAGATAAACTTTTAGAGGCAGGATTGAGTCCGCGTGGTGGTGGAGGTAATACAGTTCGCAATATAATGAATTCTCCTGCAGCAGGTGTTGATCCGGCAGGTAGATTTGATACAACTGCTCACTGTCTGGCTTTAAGTGAATATTTGCTGGGAGATCGTTCTTCCTTTAATCTACCCCGAAAGTACAAAATTGCTTTTTCAGTCAGCCATCAGGACCAGGGTCTGGCAACAATTAATGACTTAGGATTTATTGCCACTCTTCAGGATGGCCGCAGGGGTTTTAAGGTTTATGCAGCCGGAGGAATGGGTAATCAGCCGGCAGTGGCTTTTAAGCTGCTTGATTTTGTGACAGAAAATGATATTTTTGCTGTGGCAGAGGCAATCAAAAGATTATTTGACCGCTATGGTGACCGTAATAACAGACACCAGGCACGTCTTCGTTTTGTTCGCCGCCGTTTTGGAGAAGCTAAATTTAAAGAATTATTTATGGAATACTTTGAGCAGGTTAAAGCAGAAGCTGAGACCGGTGAACTAAAATTTACAGATCTTGACTATTATAAAGATAAAATTACACCTGGAAAAGCAGCAGCTGTTTTGAACTTAAATCCGCTCAATGGGGATTTGAATTATCAGGAAGTAATGGATTTAATTCAGCTGCTGCAGAAATATGATTTGAGTTTGAGAACTACCAATAAGCAGGGCTTACTTTTAAGAGGGGTTAAGGAATCTGAACTTGAGGACTTAAAAAAAGATTTAGCAGCAGTTAATCAGAGTCTGCTTGATTCTGAGGCACTATCGGCAGTTGCCTGTAAGGGAGCTTCCACCTGTAGACTGGGTCTCTGTCATTCACCAAATCTGGCAGAGGCAATCAGGGAAAATCTCTTAGAAATTGAACAGCAAAAACGTGATCTTTTACCCCAGATTTATATCAGCGGCTGCCCCAACTCCTGTGGTCAGCACCATATCGGGAAAATTGGTTTTGAAGGAAAGGCCAAACGAGAAAATGGTAGATTAATCCCCTATTATTCATTATTGCTGGGAGCAGAAGTGAGTGAAGAAAATACTCAATATGCGCAAAAAACTGTTGATTTACCGGCCAAAAGAATTCCTTCCTTTTTAGTTGAGCTGGCAGAAAAACTGGCTGCAGCAAAAGACTATAGTCTGGAGCAGTTTAATGACTATCTGAAAAATGGCGGCCGAAAAGAAATTATTCAGCTTGCTCAAAAATATAGAGAAGTTCCTGCTTACAGTAAAGCCCCCGAATTTTATCAGGACTGGGGTCAGAATGAGGATTTTTCTCTGGCAGGAAGAGGTCCGGGAGAATGTGGAACCGGTGTGCTGGAGATTGTTAAGTTGGATCTTGATCAGGCCGAAGCTGCTTATGAACAGGGAACTGCAGAAGAGGAAAGCGACAGCCTCTATCAGGCAATTATTGCAGCTGCCCGTTCACTGCTAATAGTCCGCGGGGTTGATACAGAAAAGGATAGAGTAATCATTAAAGAATTTAAAAAGAAATTTATCGCAGAAGACTGGGTTGCAGAATCAAAAGAGGAACTGCTGGAACAGGCACTTGATTATCGACTGGGTGATCAGGAAGAACTATTAAGCCTAAGTTCGGAGATTAAAGATTTGATTGAACGCTTAGAAGATCTATTCAATTCTTTAAATTCAAGCCTGGAATTTACAATTAAAAAAGTGACTGCAGTTGAAGATGCCGGGGATAACGATTCGGCAGCGACAGATTTTGTTTCTAAAAATAGCGAAAATAATAAAGCAGCTGCAGTAGAAAAAGAGCAGTACCGGCGCAAAGATTTAAGAGGAGTGCAGTGCCCGATCAATTTTGTTAAGGCTAAACTCTTTTTGGAGCCGCTGCCGGCAGGAGAGATTGTCGATTTTTACTTAGATGAGGGTGAGCCAATTAAAAATGTGCCCCGCAGTTTGGAAAATGAGGACCATGAGATTCTCAAAAATGAAAAACAGCCTGAGGGTCATTACCTGCTGCGGGTCAAAAAAGCAGAATTACAGGAGGAGTGAGAAGATGAGTAGAGACTATCAATTTGAAACAAAAGTTTTACTAAATAAAAGTAAAGACGAAAAAGGGGCGGTTTCTCCCCCGATCTATCAGACAAATGCCTTTGCCTACGAGACAGCTGAGGAACTGGAAAAAGTATTTAAGGGTCAGGCCCAGGGATATAATTACACCCGGGTTGGTAATCCGACCAATAATCAGTTTGAAGAAAAGATGAAAGAGCTGGAGAATGGAATTGGAGCTCTGGGGACAGCCTCCGGGATGGCAGCTATCGCAATTGCAGTGCTGGGATTGGTGGAAGCTGGAGATGAAATCATTGCCGGTAACAGCCTCTTTGGTGGAACCTATAATTTTTTTAAAAAAGATTTAAAGCAGTGGGGAATTAAATGCAACTTTGTCGAAACAACTAAATTGGAAGAGTACAGCCAGGTAATTACTCCAAAGACAAAATTGATTTATCTAGAGACAGTGGGTAATCCCAAACTAGATATTCCGGATATTAAAAAGTTGGCAGAACTGGCCCATCAGCATGGGCTGCTTTTGATTCTGGATAATACTCTGATGACTCCTTATCTTTTTCAGGCAAAGGATTATGGAGTCGATATTGTAGTTCATTCTACTTCCAAATTTATTAACGGCAGCTCCAATTCTATTGGAGGAGTGATTGT
>Ga0182240_100609_pt1 | contig 9907 bp, 10 predicted proteins | sample hydfrates4_PW_90_FD_145594 | JGI IMG/M metagenome (GOLD analysis project Ga0182240, IMG submission 145594) | Subsurface microbial communities from deep shales in Texas, USA - hydraulic fracturing test 4_PW_90 | ecosystem: Environmental > Aquatic > Deep subsurface > Shale gas/oil reservoir >...
TCTTAAACCCTCTAAATGAGTGTTCATCTATCCCTAACTTTATATCTTCCATATCTTGAAATTTCGTCCAATCTACCTTTACTTCAATCGAATCTAATAAATTACTCACAGTTCTCACACTTACACCAAACTCTTTCGCGGTTGCTGATATGCTCATCTTACGCAAACTCTTTACAAGGTTTTCTGTCTCTGCTCTTGTTATTCTTTGCCATCTATAACTTATCTTCTCATTTCTGAAGCTTTTCCCTGTTTTTTTACACATGTATCTTTGTGGTCTGTGTATCAGATATATTCTTTGTGTTCCAACTTTGCCGGCTTTGATAATCCTTTCTTTTGCTTTACCGTTACGTACTATGTATTCTCGCTTGTCTTTACATCCTTTACATTTATACGGACATTCTGGTATCCCTACCTTTTTCGAATATCTCACTTCAAAATAAATCTCTCCATCTTTTCTCAAATCTTTTCTCTCTTTTAACTTAAAACCTTTGTCAATACCCAGTATTTGTGCTATAATTTTGTTGCTCATGATATCACTCCTCTCTCTTTTTATTTTTTTGTTTTTTGTTCTATGAGGAGTGATATCTTTTTTTATCCCTTTTGTCAAGTATCTCATCAACCATTTTTATTATACAGCCGAGAAGTGATTGATATAGCTGATTATGGCCTTTCTGCGAATTTATCTCAAACGAGTTTTAGTGCGAATGGTGGTTATAGACAGAGTTTGAACACTTTCTTTCCGGACTTAGCGTTTGGAATGTATGTTCAAGGCTTGGTAAACTATTCCTTTGGAACAGTTACATTCGACATTTCTTCTGGAACATTCATAGACCTCAGTACCGGTGAATCATTCACTATTGAAGAGGAAGAAGAATTCGACAGTTCGAGTTGGGGTTTAGGTGGTGGATTTGGAACGAGCTTTGTGGTTCAAAACTTCGATGTGAATGTAGGTGCCGATGTTTTATTTGAAAAGGTAACATTAACCTATGATGACGAAGATTTTGAAGCCGACCAGTGGAAACCTAAATTCAAGATTCATGTAGGCTTACAATTCTAATTTAATTTATAAAGTAACTAAAAAACCTCCGTCATGGAGGTTTTTTAATTCAGTTTCTTTCCTAAGTTTGATATAAAAATAACGTAAGAATTCTAAAACAAACATGAGTAAGAAAAAAAGCATTTTTTATGACTTAACTACCGTCATTTTTACAACTTAGATTTAGTTGATTGCCTTTATCTACTTATTTTTTCTCATAAATTTGGATTGTTAGGAAAGGTAATAGTAGAATAAAAATAAAGATTTAATTCAACTTTTTTCTATTTGGTGAGTTTCTTAATATTACAACCTTAAATAATGAAGTCATCAGGTTCTCCTTTTTCCACTCCATAAGTTTCTTTGATAAAAATTTTTCGAGATTCGAAAATGTACCAAGTAATGCTATCTTCATCCTTTTTTGTGATTTTTCTTATCTGTTGTTTTAAGATCTCATATTTTGCTTTTGTTATTTCTCCTTCCAGCAAGGAATTTTGTACCCAGTTCAGGTATTGTCTCGCTTTTTTTAAAACTTTTGCAACTCTTTTCTCATTAACGTCGTAAGCCATAATTACGTACGTTTTTACCACCTCATCGTAAAAGGAACGTATTCTTTTTCTTCGATCAGATGTTTTAAAATTTTATAAGCCTCATGTTTTATCAATGTTCTGTAGGTAATATTCCTTTTTAATTTTTTATGTTTTAAAGTCGTACTTAAGTGTTCTTCATAATTTTTTATGAAATTTTTTTGACCTTCTTCGTTCAAGTGAATGCCACCTTGAACTTTTTTAAAATGGTTTTCATTAATTATTTTTTTATTCACAAGGTTAAAAATAGTTCTATCTACCACAATGGGCTTAAATATTTCAGCTATATCAAGGTTCAAAGAAAATTTTCTAAAGTTAGTTGAATGAAGATAGCCAATTCTAGGGTCTAACGGAGTTTGATAAATTTGCGTTAAAACTGTAGAGTACATTAAAGAGTTCCCAAAACTGATAAGTGTGTTCATGTAATTTGTAGGGGGCCTTTTTTCTCTGACAACCATTTTGAAATCTTCATTTGAGATTATATTGTTATCAATAAAATTATAATAAATCTCTCTATAGTTTCCCTCTTGTGCCATTAATTCGTTAATAGAACCAATCTGGGGAATATTCAGAATAAATTCTTCCATTTTTTGCGAATACCGTTTTATTGTTAAATCGTTTTTCCTTTCATAATATTGCACAATCTTTAAGATGTTTTGCATAGCTCCTTCTACAAACTTTTTTGCTAAAACTAATCTTTTTTCTGAGGAGATATAGTGCTCTACTTGTTTAACTATTGTTATTCCATTTGTATTATGTTCATATGGATAAAAACTTCCCACATAAAAACCATAATGGTTGAAAAAATGGAGTGGTAAGTTATTGGCGGACAAAAATTCAAGAAGTCGTTTGTTTATATTTATTTCTCCAAATATCTTTATTTCTGAAATGTTTTCTATCGGGAAGTACTTTGTTTTTTCATCAGATTCACTTTTAAAGGCTAGTGTATTTCCTTTTCTAGATAATGTTCCACTTTGAAATATATAAATAGGTTTCAATTTATTCCTCTCCCGCCCAACATAATTCTGCAAAGCCACATTTTGAACACATCCCTATCCATTTTGGTGGAGGTGGAACAGGCGATTCAATTAATTCATTGAGTTTAAGAAGTATATCTTGTATTTCTTTTTTGGCTTCCTCATCGAATACAATGGGAATTCTCTTTTTTTCTTTTGGCAACAGAATTTCCCCCTTTGCTTGAACGCCCATATCCTCCAATAATTTTAAATAATATAATAACTGGATTTTGGCTCCTTTAAAAGACTTTGAGGATTTTTTGATTTCTCCAACTATGGTACACTTATTATCATTCCAAATTAAATCAATCACTGCTCCTGGAAGTTTTATTTCTTTTTCACCTTTCCCTTCATAAGAATTCTTGTGTAAAAACCTTCCTAGTTCTATGTAAGGGTTATCTTGTTCAGGAGTGAATCTCCTTAAAACAAACCAAGCTTCTCTTGGACATATTGAATAAGCTAAAACTGAATATCCTGTAATGATATTGTCATCCATAAAAATCCTCTTTCAATTCATACGGAATAAACCCTACTTCTTCAGAATAAATTTCCCCAATGCCTAACTGCGTAATCAACCAAACTCCATTACCTTTATACACAAGCTTTTTATCTTCTTCTAGGAATACTTCATTATAATGGGTTTCCCATTCTTCTAGTTCTTTGTGAGGAACATTTATAGAATAATCTTGAATTTCTTTCCATAGTTGTTTTTTTCTTTCGTAATTTTCTAAACTATGTTCCAAACTTTCAATTTCATATAATTTGTTTGAAACTGTTCCATCCACATCTACAAACACCACATCCTCGTATAAATGTTCTTCTATCAGAGGTTTATAATTACTCCAATTTCCTTCTTTTATGTCATACCATGGACCTTTTTGATATTTGCTAACTGACAATGCCTTGTAATATTTATCTAGTAGTTGTTGAACTTCGTTTTCTGAAAATTTATTTTTGTAGGCAAATATTTCTTTTGTATTATTTAGCGATATGCTATCGTACACATAAGAAGCATACGATCTTTCATTATCACTTTCATCATCTACTATTTCAGCAACCGTTACTGTGCCAAGTTCATTTAGCATTCTTCTATTACATCTTCCAGCAGCTTGGACTATGCTGTCAAAGGGGGATAAATCTTTAAAAATATAATCAAAGTCTAAATCCACTCCGGCTTCTACTACTTGGGTAGATATGAGATTTCTTGGCAAGTTTTTATTTTCCAACTGTTTGATCTGTTTAATTCTGTCAAGCCTTTCTTTAGGAATTACCCAAGTTGAAAGAAAGAAAAGGTTATTTTTCAAATGTTCTCGGAGTAAGATAAAAGCTTTTAGCGCTTCTTTTTTTGTGTTAAGAATAATTAGAGAGGAGTTGTCAGATCTCTCTTCTAAAAATTGTTTAATTTCTGAAAGAAATATTTTTTTATTAATTATGTGGTAAGAGTGTCTGTTTTCTGGGAAAGAACTCTTGGGGGCTAACTCTTTACCTTCTTCTATTTTAGGTTGTGTAGCGGTCATTAAAATGAAAAAAGTTCCCATCTTTTTTGAAAGAAAAGACAAGGTTTCCCCAAATCCTTGCCAATATTCTGGAGGGATCGACTGAGGTTCATCCAAAATAACTACCGCATCTTTTAACCTATGAAAACTCATAGAATCGTTGGCATTAGGAGAATAAAGCACTTCCCAAAACTTTGCGAGGGTTGTAACAATGAGTGGTTCTTTGAAGTATCTAAAAGAAAGTATAAACCTTTCTAAATTATCTAAATCTTCTTTTTCCTTTGATGCACTTACCAAATGATGGTCTTCTTGCACTTTGTCGTATATGTTCTTTGCAACTTCGGAATTTTGATCAACAATACTTATGAACGGCAATACATAAATAATTGTTTTAAGAGAAAGTTTATTTGCTAACTTCATCGATGCTTGCAATCCTGTTATAGTTTTTCCTGCTCCAGTAGGGAGCGTTATGGTATAGATACCTGGTTCTGAAATTGTATCAACGTTTGATAATGTACTTTCTCGAATTTCATTTTTCCAATCGCTTAAATGGTTCTTTGGAAGTGATTCAAGAAATTTGTCGAACCTATCTTGTTGATAAGAAATTTTATCAAAATTGATCCTATCAACATTTAACGCATCTAGCCTATCAGATGTTATAAAAATTGAATTCTCGATTCTCGTATTAAACCATAAATCTTCAGCCTTAACCGTCTTATTTAAAAGATACTTTGAATGCCAAGATTGAAATATTAATCTTTTCCATTCTTTTTCTGTTAGATATTCAATTTTGGTTAGATCAAGGAATTCTTCTAATGCTTTTATCACGTCTTGATAATTTAAATTTCTCCAAAAAGACATTATATCTTCAAAATTTACCTGGTATGAATGATGTCTTCTAACAATCTCAGCATGAAAGATATCTTTTGTAAGCATAAAAGTTAAGTAAGATGAAGGCTCAGAGTGCGGATAATGACCTTTTTTTGTCTTTAAATATTTTTGAAATTTAAGGTGAGATTTAGCTACATCATGCGTTAGACAGATATATTTTAGTGATTCAACTAACATGTTGTATCCATGAAAATTTGATATCTCTTTGGATTTTTCAAATACTCCTTTTAAATGATCTTTAAGAAGTTTACCCGGATGGCTTTCTTGACCATTCAGGAAGCCAAACAATTTCGTCGTTTCCAACTAAGACTCCCCCTATCTCTTCAGGATTATCAACAAAAATTCCCGTATCGATATTGGCTGGGTAAAAAACTGACAAGCTTTTAGTAAGGCCTCTTTCTGTGTCCATTTGTAGAGGGACAATGTCTTTAAAGATTCCATGAGTTTTTTTCAGATTAATTTTGGGCTTAATATCTGCAGGTATGATACTTTTTATTCTTGCCTCATCGTCTTCGATCTTTAGCGGGTTGAAAGATCCTATGTAATGAATATTTGCAAATGAATATGCGGTACCAAGATATGGTGTAAAAACAAAACGACCTTCTTCAAGAAAAGGTTTTAATCTTTCTTCTATAGGACCTTCTACATAAATTCGATATTTTGGTCTTTTTACAAATTGATGTTTTATAATATTGTGAATACCCTTTTTTGGGTCTTTATTATTCCACAAGTTTATACTGGTGGTGAACCATTGAGTGGGAGACAGTATTGAAATGGCGATTCTGTTTCCATACAATGATTCCCAATAAGAAGCCAAATGAGCTTTATTTTCCGATTTGTTCTCTACTCCAATTATAGCCGCAATCAATCCTCCAACAGCTGTTGGTGGTGGGAAGGGATAAGATGCGGAAGAAGTGGTTGTATAAAATTTGCGAAACATAGCATACTCCCCCGTAATATCAAAAACAAGGGCCATTGTATCACCTCAATTCCATAGCTACTTTATCTTCTCCCAAAATACTTTTTAGATCATCAATATATTGTACTTCCAAGTCAGGATCCTTGATAATTATTATCTTTTCTATATTATCTTTGAGTAAAGAAACCTTATCACATATTTCCTTCAAATTGAGAGCAATGTCTTGAATATTTCTGATTGCCAATTGTTCATCGTCATCTAACAAAGAATTATCTCTTTTGGTTAATTTTATTCTTTCATCCAAAGAACCAATTAATCCATTGAAATTAGGCTGGTACACAATCTCCATCAAAAAGCGAGATCTATGCTCAGTTTTACTCCTTGTGATTAAATTGTTGGTTCCATTCCAAACAGCTTGTGTAAGTTTGTTGAAATCCTCGTCTGTTGCTTGTGTCCTTTCAGATGCATATTGATTTCCAATTGCATAGGTTCCAATCAATGCAAAAGGAACTATATATTCATTTCTTATAGTTCTCTGTTCTCCACCTTCTTTAGTGACAAAGGCGCCGGTTCCTTGTACAAATTCAACTTTTGCTTTGTGTAAAGATCTTCCCCATTTAAATTGGACAGGTCCAGTCCATGCAAAACTTTCCTTACCCAATGCGAATGTTACACCGAAAAGTCTTGTATCGATACATTTCTTTAGAGTTTCATCTCCTTTTGTGGTAGACAATTTTGTTTTGAGCTCTTCGAATCTTTCTTTTAAAGTTTTTGGTTCTCCATCAATGAAAACATCTTCTCCCATTCTCATTAATTCGTCTCTGATAGTTCTTTTAATTCTAACGTCAGATACCAAAACTTGCCCTGTTTCTTCATCGTATCTTGGATGATTTGCATTCAATGGATCACCGTTTGGATTCGCATCTTTTACAGAGTATAAAAACAGAAGTTCTTTTCTGCCGTTAAACATCTTGGTCTTCCCCCTTGTCCGTTTTTTCTATTTCTAATTCTACTACTTCTTTCTCTTTTGTGTAATCTTTGTATATTTCCCAGAAGTAATTTCTCCAGTTCATGAAACCTGTTACAAAAGCAAAATTTCCATCGATCCCTAAATCCTTTCCCTTAGAATTCAGTAATAGTTCTTGGGAATAACCAGCTAAATCTTCAACCAGGAAGGAAGGTTCAATCTTGTACGCTTTTATAAGTTCTGGTAATCTTGATAGATGTTTTTTTATATCTCTTAAACTTAATCTTCCAAAATTTAACTGCTTGTACAATGGAGAATCTTGAATTTTTGCGTTTGAATAACCACTTTCTCCTTTTTCCCCCTTTGTTTGATTATACGCCACAAACCCCAAAACTACTCCAGACAAAAGTGTTCCTTTTCCAAAGTCGCTCTGCAAAAATTTATCAGAAAACTTATCTAGGAATTCCAAATGTCTTTTCATAATGAATACCCCCAGGTTTTATTGTAGTTGTTCAAAAATTCAATCATCAACAAAAAGTCATTCAAAGTATGGTAAAAATAATTATTTTGGGCCTTATCGTTCATCAATTTAGGAATTCTTGCAACAAAATTTTGTTTTATAGTTTTGGTTTCAACTCTTTCTCCACTTAAAATTTTTCCCATAATTTCCATTGCCAGCATTCTCATAACTTTTTCTTCAGAGTCTTCTTTCAAAACTAAATGATGAAGGGTTCGATATATATGTTTAAAGGCAGAAGAAAGTTGGGTATCTTTATTTTTCTTTTGGGAAAAGAGATTTATCGTCTCTTCCCAAACTTTTTGTAATTTTTGTATCCTTGTTAATGGCACATCTTCGATCATTTGATGTATTACAAGTTGTGCTTGATTTTGTTCAAGAAAAAGAAAATGGAAAACAGCGGTGTACGGTTTATCTACATCATAATCAGGATCTGTGATATAATCCAAAAGATCTTTTTCTTTTGTATACTGATCGCTCCAAAAATAATTCTTTAAATCATTGAAAGCATCATCCAGGAAGTTTGTATCGGTTGTAAAGAACTCAGGTATTATCCAGATCTGGATATTATTTATAATGGATTGATCTACAAAATTATAATCTATGTAAGTTTTGGCATTAGAGAAAGTCTTAAAGCACTCTTTACAATATTTGTAAACCTTGTTAGAAAAATTTTTATTTATGGCAGGAAGGAAATTCACCTTATCAAAAGTAGCAAAAGGAAAAATCATATCGAAATTAAGTAAAATATCGCTTTCCTTACCACAATAATCACAAATTCCACCTTTTTTTGAAACATTTTTCTTAATCAGTTCGTCGTTTAACTTCTTTAAAAAATATTGTTGAAACAGCTTAACTTCTCCAGGATAAAGAAATCCTCCATCATCTTCAACGCCAAAAACAATTAAATACGAAGCCTTTGGATCACTGTAACACTCTAAGAACCGGTCGACAAAATCATTATTAGATAAGTCATTGATTGTTTTTTGAACAGAACCTTTTTCAAAAAATCCTAAATCTTCGAAATCTTGAATCATTTTTTCAATTTTGCTTATATACGATTTAGAACCAGTTAAGAAGGCATCACGATTCTTTTCTTTATTATTTTTTGGCTTTGATAACCTCAAAACAGGAGAATAACGCCACGTAGTATTACTGCCTGGAGGTTCTTTGTACAAATACCTAAGTTTTTTATATTGTTCATCTTTGTTACCGGCAAAAAAATCTACTTCATCAATTTTTGAAACACCCTCAATTTTTAGGGGTATAATCGTATTTTCTTCTTCACTTTGCAATTTTAAAGCATTGTAATTTGATACTTTTAAATAAATTCTTATTTCTTTTGATCCATCTATTCTTACGGGTATGGTTAGATAATCTGTTATTTCATAAGTTTTTGATGAAAACTCTTTCCCAACAGTGTAAACGGCATCGATAAAACCCATATTATCACCCTCTATCCATAATCATATAACTTCGACTAATCCAAATCCTTGGGAGTTTTTCGCTCCAAAACCAGAGTCATAACCAATTTTCAACAAAGTAGGATTCCCTTGGATTTCAAATACTCCATGCCAGCCTTTAATAATAAAATTTTTATACTTTGTTATGATCATTTTAGATCTTTTTTGATTAGCCTCTTTTATAACGAATTCATCATTACTTATTTCTTTTGGAAGATATGAATCATAGTAGGCAAGATACTTTTTTATTAAGTTTTCTCTTATTAATTTTGAAAAGTTATCGTCGTTGGGGGAAAAGTAGACTGTCTTTTTTGAAGAATTTTGTTCCATCGTAGAATAAACAGTAATTGGGGATAAAGTTTTTACTTTTATTTTATCGTTTTTTATTTCCAAATCATCATACTCTAACTTCTCTACATGAATCTTTTGGCCTAATAGTTCAAAATCGTCTTTAAATAAAAGCGAGTCTGCACAATACTGAATTAAATTCTTATCGTGAGAGGAAATTTTCAAAGAAACATTATCAGAAAACTCTATTGTTTTATCCTTTTGATTTAAGCTAAATTTTCCATTTAGTCTTGAAAAAGAAAACAATTTGTACTTTCTTTTCTTATAACTAAAACCCTCGTTATGAACGAAGTTTCTATATTCGGCGTCATCTATTAGATCAAGAATGAAAGCCTGAATGATATGATTGTAATTTAATGGAAGTATTAAACTATTTAAAGAAAATTGAATGTTTAATCTCATTTCACTTCTCCCGATATTTTAAATTAAAAATTAGAATCTTTTCTGTAATATATTTTATCATACAATAATAAAAAAAGCAAGAAAAGTATGGCTCCTTGTCAAATATGGTTGATAGAATAGACTTAAGATATGATGAAAAATGTATTACAGAGATTTTTTGTTGAGTAATTTCAGCTCAGAAAGGATAACTGTTTACAATATGTTGTTCCTTCTGTGATGAAATTTGGTAGTTTTATGAATCTTTCTGGCATCACTCCTAATAGAACTT
>Ga0182240_100611_pt1 | contig 9819 bp, 14 predicted proteins | sample hydfrates4_PW_90_FD_145594 | JGI IMG/M metagenome (GOLD analysis project Ga0182240, IMG submission 145594) | Subsurface microbial communities from deep shales in Texas, USA - hydraulic fracturing test 4_PW_90 | ecosystem: Environmental > Aquatic > Deep subsurface > Shale gas/oil reservoir >...
TTGAATAATTGCCGATTTAGCCCCATTATGGATTTCTGTATATTAGCTATTTTTATGGGTTCAAGTAACTGGAAATAAATTGCTTTCCTTGGTTTGTCAGCTTTTCACAAGGATGCGAAACTTTAATATTTATTTACCAGGTGGTTCCAGGGGTTCCACCACTTCCCGGGATACATCTTCCGCCGTGGCACCCGGGTAAGGGGTAATCACGTTAACGGTGGGGGGAGCCGTATCGGGAAACAAAGTTACTTCCAGGTTCTGCTTGGCATATAACCCGGAAAAGACAATGGCAATAATTAAAGCGAAAACGGTATAACGGTGCCGGATAAAAAATGCTGGCCACTTCATAACCGGGTTTCCTCCTTCAGCACGTATACCTCCCGGCCGTCATAAAGTTCTGCCGGCGGGTTTAAATATGTCAGACTACGAGGATGCACTTATTGCTACCTGTGCCAACCGCAACAAGGTTGACTGGATTATCTCACGCAACACAAAAGACTTTATAAACTTACCTGTACCGGCAATTACTCCGGAGGATTTCTTAACAAAATTTTTTTAGCATCTTTATTTAATCACATTTCCAAATCCACCATCCTCTGCTGCCGTCTTGGTTCTTCCGCTTTGCATGATATACATCTATTCCGAAATGAAGTCCCCCAGTGAAAGGAACCGATACTGACGCCGAATAATCAAATTAGCCTCCGTCATTGTCGGTTACGAATTCGCCGTCAAAGAGGGAGGCTAACAACACATAGCAAAAGGCGCATTGATTACAAAGGTTCGCGCACAATAAATGGCGTACCTAACGGTTTGGCATAATGAGTCATTTTGTCAGCACAAAAGAACCGTCCCCCTGTGTTAAGCAGGTTTGAATAAAATGATAAATTGGGTATAATATAAAAAAAGTAAAACAAAAGAGGTGAGAGTATGGCTATATCTAAATTATCCTACAAAGGTCAAGTAGTAATCCCTAAGCAACTAAGAGAAAAATACGGCCTAAAGCCAGAAAGTAATGTTCGGATTACGGAAATTGATGGCCATATAGTCATCATACCAATATTTGATGACCCTATCAAAGACACCCGGGGAATCCTAAAAAAGAAATATCCTGAAAAGACATTATCAGCGCATGAAATAATAAAAGAATACCGGCAAGAAGAAAAAAATTTAGAGTCAAGTAAGGAGGCCAAGTCTTAGTGGAAAGGTATGTCCTGGACAGCTATGCTGTTCTCGGTTATTTTCTGGACGAGCCGTGCGCAGACACAATATCTACAATACTAGAATTAGCAAAAAATAACGAAACTAAAATATATATGTCCTGGGTTAACTTGGGTGAAGTTTACTATATGATACAGCGAAGGTATGGACGCAAAGAAGCTATTGAGCTTATCGAAAACTTAAAAGCTTGGCCTGTTGAACTGGTAGAAGTTTCAAATGAACAGGTAATTACAGCCGGTGACGTTAAGGCAAAATTCCCACTGTCTTTAGGAGACTCATATGCAGCTGGCTTAACTATACTCGTGCAAGGAATTCTTCTGACTGCAGATAAAGAATTTCAACCACTTGAGAATCAGCTTATAAAAATACATTGGTTGGCAAAACACCGGTAGTTCATAACGTGGCGGGGGACTGTCCCCATATACGAGCACGGGGAAGCCTGTCTGTTCTTGCCATGCGACCAGACAGGTGTTGCCTTCTGCACAGTCCACCGCATCGGCCTTCCCGTTGAAGGGATTTCGGGGCTCAATCACTTCAGCATACCGCTTCCGGCCTGCTAGTTTGAAGAACTAAAAAAGCACGGCAAGAAATTGTAGATTCTCATTTTCATTTGACCAGAACCTGTACCGTATTATCAGATTGAACAATCTGAAGCTATAAGCAATGCTAAAACAATCTGAGATCAGCTCTCAAATTAAATTAGAATTTCCACTAAGTCAGTCCGTCAGTCCTTAACCAAATATTACCTTTCAAACTGGTTTCCGAAAAGGTAGAATATATGCTGGAAGTGATCACCATGCAGCAAATATTCTATACCTCGGTATCCCCTGAAGAATATCAGCGCTTGTTGGAAAATACCCCCCCAACACAACCTTTGTCTGGAAAGCATCAGAGGAAGGTGTTATGATCTCCGGAAATGGTACCAAATAAGCTTCAAGCGCTTGAGGCCTCCAAAATTTTCAAGATAAGGAGGTCTGGTCATGCTCGATGAAAAAGAAAGAGAAAAAATCGCCCTGAAAAAATTCTCTCTGGTTGCACCGGTCATAAACGGGCAGGCGGATAACCAAAAAAAGTACTTTAAAAAGCTGGCGGCCGAACCCATCGATATGCCGCATTACGGGTTAAAGCGCTATGCATGCGGTAAAAACCTTTCAATGGTGGCTGTATCTTTACAACCGGCACGGTCTCGAAGGACTGAAGCCGGGTTATCGTTCGGACCGGGGAAAGAGCCGTCGGGTAACTGAAGAAATAGCGCTTAAGATCCAAGAAAAAAAGGCTGCAAACCCCCACCTCACTAACATTCAGATACGAACCCGAATGGCTGGATAACCCTGCCCGGCTGGTCTTTTTATACCGGGAGGGTAAAAAAGTGGGCGAGGCCAGGCAGGTTAACTTATCCGAAAACGCCAGTGCCAAGAGGAAAGGTCGTGGACGCCCGGCCAAAAAAGTTGAACATGAAGACGCGTTACCTGCCCCCGTACAAGAAGAAATTACCCAGCCGGCTGTTTCCTTTACCACTATTTTTGAAGCTGAAAATGAAAAGGACAATCATAGCGGGGCAGGTGACAGGTAATGTTTACCCAGTTTTTTGGTTTGAAATTTAACCCTTTTTGCAAGGAAATAGGTTTTGATCAGCTGTTTATGGGCCAGGATCTTAAAGAGTTGGAATCTCGCCTCAAGTATTTACAAAAGGTGCGGGGTATTGGCCTTTTGGCCGGTGAGCCCGGCTGCGGCAAGACTACTGCCCTCAGAAAGTATGTGAGTGAGCTTAACCCGGCATATTTCAAATCCTGCTATTTTGCTCTGTCCACGGTAACAGTATTGGAGTTTTACCGGGGCCTGGCTTTGGAACTGGGTGAGCAGCCCCAGCATAAGAAGGTTAGTATCTTTAGACAAATTCAAGGGGCCATATCCAGTTTGTATTATGAGCGCCACGTTACCCCGGTAATTATATTGGATGAAAAACATTTGGCTACTAATAAGATTTTAGAGGATTTAAGACTGTTATTTAATTTTAATATGGACTCTCAAAACCCTTTTATTCTGATTCTAGCCGGACAGCCGTTAATCCGGAATAAGTTGGCCTTAAACATAAATACTCCGCTGCGGCAGCGACTTACCGTAAAACACCTTATGTACGGGCTTAAGCAAGAAGAAATTAAAGATTATTGCTTAAGCCGGCTTCAAATCGCCGGGCTGCATGATGAGGTTTTTACCCCGGCGGCTATCGAAGCCATTTACGGTATTACAAAAGGCCTGCCAGGCCAAGGCCATAGACCACGGCATGAGATTTTTCTCCTTGTTCGATTAGACCAAGGGCGAAATAAGATTCCGCTTCGGCTCGCTTCATATTTTCGATAATTAGCCTATCTGTTTCCGGGAATAGCTCGCAGAACTCCCGGCAGTATTCTATCCTTTTCTCGTAGAAAGAAGGTTCTTTTAAACCCGCATTGCCCAGCTCCATCTCCAAATCCTGGCACCAGTTAAATAAGTTTTGCAAACCTGAAAAGACTTTTCCCGCTTCATTGATAGACTTCATCTCCGGAGTAAAACGTTTTTTCAGGTGCTCCCACACTTCCAACCATATCCGGCAGCATTTTTCCTCTTTTCCTTCGCTGCAGAAACGGTACCCTTTCTGCATCATGTTATCCAGCTTCTCTGAATTAATAATGTGCGGGGCCAATCTTTCCCAAAGAACAACAGCGGCCATCCAGGGAAAGTCCTGGTCGTAGCCCTTTGCAATAACTTTATTGGTCTTCCACCAATGTTTAGCCAAATCGGATGCGGAATAATAGTTTTTGATTTCTTCAGCTAAGCTTTTTTCGGATACGTTTATCCCTAACTCTGTCAATTTTATGATGATCTCTCCCGTAGTAAAAGATCTGACCTCATTCAATGACCAAGGCTTATTTCTGCCCGAGGCAATACAACATTTCTTGTATTTCTTTCCACTCCCGCAGGGGCATGGGTCGTTTCTGCCAATTTTAGGCAAAATTCATCCCCCTCAATCTCATCTATTTCTTCCATCATGCAAAGAACAACCATAATTTTACTTTATCTTTGCCAGAGCCCGGTTAACTTCATTGATATAAAAATATTCCGGATCAAACTTTCTCCCGCCCGTGTCCTTTTCTGCCCAAACCAGATAATTATCATGTTCCGGGTGCCCAGGGTCACAGATTATGCGCAAAAATTCTTCATAACCCGGAACTCCGCCAACATCCTCTGGTGGCCGGTGCCGGGCACCGGCCACGCATACCGGGTAACGCCGTCCTTCTTCGGCCGGCATGATTGTCTCCAGGATTACATCATGCCTCCAGTTATCCCCAAAGTCATAAATATAAACGCATTTTTTGCGTTCACTAAAAAGGATGTCGATTTTCGTTCTTTTGGCGTTCATTTCTTTTTTGTCACTATACAGTTCTCCTGGTGCATAATCGGGGTCGGGAACATGAACTACCACATCATCGAAATCAAAACGAAATAGGTGGTAGTCTTGCCAGCCAAAGGCGGCCTGGATAATTTTGTGCAGCTTGGTGAACAAAAATTGAGTCTGCCTGGCCCACGTCAAGAAAGTGGACTTTAACCCTACCCCCGGAAAGTTGAGAATCCAACTGCCTGCTTTCCTGGTTAACGGGTTGTGATACTGATGGAATGGCTGAGGCTTTTGATTCTGTGTTTGCAGCAGGTTGATCCGATGTATTGGTATTTGAACTGCTGCAACCTGCAAGGACGGTTAGCAGGAAAGCAAGAATCAGGACGAAAACATTTCGTTTCATATTGGTCACATCCCTAATCGGTAAAAAGCTCATCTGCCAGCTGCTTGGTGGCTTTAACCCTAGCATCGGTGGCTTCCCTGTCCAGGGTTATATGTAGATTGATGACGTCTCCCTCCCGGGCTTCGGGGGGAATCAGGACTTTGGGAATATTGAAGGTCTTCTGGCCGAATTCGATAACGGCCCAGTCTCCTTCAAACCGGTCTATGATCAACATTTTTCCTGTCTCCTTTGAGCGCTCTTTTGCTGGATACTTTTTCTTTTTCGGAAGACAAAATCCTGCCGTAAACAGAAGTTATCCAGTAGTTGTTTATTTGCCCGGTAATACTCTACAACCAACTTGTCAACTTTCCGGCTGGCCGCCAGAAGCTTTTCTTTGTCTCCAGGGTTGATGGATAATAATTCCCTTCTGGCTTTTTCCAGTCGTGGAATTACCCTGCCAAGTTCCATCAAAATATCCCTCCTAATGAAGATTTACACCTTGCGGCGTATTTCCTCATTTAATTATTGTTTTATCAAAAGGAAGTGGCTTTGTCCAATTTGTGTCCATATTCTGGGATCTACGTCACCTTTTCAGAAACATTATACCGTAAAAGTGTTTTACTCGCAGGTGCTGTTTAATCCATTTGAAGAAGAGTTCGTTTTCCAGTTCAATCATACCGGAATAGGTTCTTTGTGGTAAATGCTGTTCATTATTATTTGCCGAAAGTTGTTAAGTTTATTTTACCGGTTACACCGTCCCCACTTGCGCACCACTTGCGCATTTTCATTATTGGTTATACCCGTTGGACATGGGTAGGTTTGTATAAAAAAGTTAGTTTAAGTAATAATAATTTTAAATCATTAAACGTTAGGGGTGTATAAATGTGGAAGAAAAGTTAGCTATCTCTAAAGACCTCATAATTCTCTCTGGAATCGCAGGATTCATTGGAACTTTATTTAAAATTGTCTATAGTGGTATACCATATTTATTAAATATTACTCAAGACTACGGTATAATTATTGCTGGTAGGATAATTTTTCACGCTAAAGATTTCCCCTTAAGTTGGGGACATATTATATTGGCTACCTTAACTCATCTTTTAATAGGCAGCGTTATCGGAATAGGATTGGGAATTGTTTATTATCTTTCTGGAAAAGATTTTTATTTACTAAAAGGTGGTTTATTTGGATTAGCTATTTGGTTTATCTTGAGAAATACTATTGTTAGTATGACTACTCCTGGAGGCCCTCAAGAAATTGATGCCATAACAACTGCTGTTTCATTTACCAGCCACATTTTTTATGGGTTTATAAGTGGGTATATTATTACAAAATATAGTCATTTTGTCCCTTCAACTTAAACTAAAAGAAATACTGAAAATCTATTTTTAGTCTATATTGCCACCAAATAATGCCAGGGTTCATACCTGGCATTATTTGGTCATAAAAAATAGTTAATAATACGGGGGTATCTATAAAATAATTAAATTGCCAATATAAAGGAATTACATATTAATATTTAGAATAAGTAGAGCGGGGAAAATGGGGCTGGTGCCCCCCGCGGGCTGCAAACCCGTTGGCCGGCCTGTGACCCAGGCTGGGGTCCGGTTCAATTCCGACTTTTCCCCTCCAAAATAATATTGTAAGACAGGGGTACCTATTGATTCGGACATTATACATAATTCTTAAAAGACATTATAGATAGGATACCCCTGACCGAAATGGGGGTAGTAATTAAGTATGAAGGACAAGAGGATGATTGTGGGGATCACCGGCGGAACTATCGGACTTTTGGCAATCTTACTTGTCAAATACGGTAACCCGCCTAATATGGGGTACTGTATCGCGTGCTTTTTGCGTGATATCAGTGGCGCGCTGGGATTTCACAAGGCAGCGCCCGTGCAATATGTACGGCCCGAAATTTTGGGGATGGTCATTGGTGCATTTGGAGCAGCACTGCTTACCAAAGAGTATAAAGCTGTAGGCGGCTCCAGCCCTCTGCTTCGTTTTTTCCTGGCCTTTGTGGGTATGGTGGGTATGCTTGTTTTTCTCGGCTGCCCCGTAAGGGCTGTTTTGCGGCTGGCCGGCGGTGATTTGAATGCCATTATTGGTATTGCCGGTTTAATTGTGGGAGTGGGGATAGGCATTTATTTCTTAAACAAAGGCTTTTCTTTAGGCAGGGCAGTACCTCAGAATAATATTAACGGGTACGTATTTCCCACAGCAGCTGCCGTAATTACAGTATTAGTGCTGCTTGGCGCATCTGTCTTTTATGTGAGTGAAAAAGGCCCCGGCTCCATGCATGCTCCGGTAATAATTGCCCTGGCAGCCGGGATTATTGTTGGAGTTCTTGCCCAGCGTTCCCGCTTTTGTATGATCGGGGGTATTAGGGACTTTATTCTGTTTAAAGATATTCACTTGTTAATTGGTTTCTTTGCGCTGCTTATCGTTACTTTGGCGGGCAATCTTACGGTAGGCTCATTTTCTTTAGGCTTCAACGGCCAGCCTGTGGCTCATGCTGACGGGCTGTGGAACTTTATGGGTATGGTCTTGGCCGGTACATCAGTTACTCTTTTGGGCGGGTGTCCTTTAAGACAATTGATTGCAGCAGGTGAAGGAAATACCGACTGTGTTATTGCTGTTTTAGGATTTATCGCGGGGGCGGCCTTTGCTCATAATTTTGGAACAGCCGCCAGCCCTAAAGGTGTTCCCGTAGCCGGGCAGTGGGCCACGGTAATAGGTTTGGTCTTTGTGTTAGCAGTTGGTTTTCTGGGTGCAAGGCAAGTAGTAACGTCTGGGGGTGTAAATATTGAGCAAAGTAGTTGACGCCCGGGGATTACTCTGTCCCGAGCCTGTATTACGAACTAAAAAACAAATTGACAAAATGTCCGGCGGTTTATTGGAGGTTTTGGTGGATAATCCAGCAGCCAGGGAGAATGTGACCAGGCTATGTGAGAATAAAGGTTGGAAGGTTGATGTTTCAGAACAAGGGGCAGATTACGTGCTAAAGATTTCAAAATAGACTTGGGTCTCGTTTTTAATGTGTTTATGGTTAAAGTTTTTGGCCGTGGGACACACGGTGTCAGTTTGGGGACTGTACCAGGTTGCTGGGCAGGATGAACCAAGAATCCCCCGCCTTTAGGCGTGCTCGAGGAAATTCCGGAAGGCTGCGCCTTCCAAAATTTCCTCGAGCATTATTCGTCAGGATCTCTATGTCCCGTCATCTCTTCATCAACCCAATCTTCCTCTTCCCATACCATCCCGTTTCTGCCTGGAACTTTTCTCACCGGCCCCGGTTTATAAAGTTTACAGGACAACGGGCCATAACAGAAAGTCTCAAACCGGTACTTACATTTTCCAGGATTCCAGTGATCAACAATAATCTCTACAGGCATACGACATCCCCATATACAAGTGGTACATTTATTGGCATAGGTCCTGGCAGCTAATCGCCGGTGGCCCCTCTCTCTGTAGACTTCGAGCTCAGGTGGTATGGTTTCCCAAGGTGGAGGACTTGAATTGTTATTGCCTATATGGCCAATTTTCTTTAATTTTGATACTTTATAAAACTCAACCGGTTCCAACCTTTCATCCGCAACAGGGAGGCACTCACCGGTTATCTCATCTCCAACCTTAAACTGATGCTTCTGCTGGGCGGCTTTACCTATGCCTACAGAGAAATCTCGTTCAGTACCGTCAATCCAACCTCTAATGAAAAGCGAATAACCGAGATAGTTGTGCGACCGCTCATCAAATGAACGTATCAGCCTGATTCTCGGTTGAACTGACAGGATTATTCCTTCGAAGGGTATTTTACTAATTGCTAGGGTCACCTCACTCAACTCCCTTCCAATTTAGACTAGTATCAGAGACATTAACCCATCAAAAACCTGTCTCTTGATATGTTTTTTAGGCTAGGGGTTTCTTTGAGTATATTAAACCTATAGTCGGCAAGTAAACCTCAACCAAATGACCTAAACCCTTACCATTACTAGCTTCTCAAGCAATAAAACCTGTAAATTTTTTTGCAAAAAAGAAGGAAGACCCCCTTTCAGAATCTAAGCTGGATTTCCTATTTGATGCTCAAGTCTTGGGTTTATCCCGGTTTGAGCATATCAATGACCTGCGCTACGACCCTGGTTATCTGAAAATCAAAGGGGATCTCAAAGATTTCCCTGAAGAAACAGCCTTCAGACGGTTGTTTAAGTCACTTGAAACTAACTCCCTGGAAGAATTGCGCTCGATCAACCAACAACTAATAGCCATGCATGCTGTAACAAAGGATCCAATTGAAGTATGGCTGGACTGTGATGATACAGTTATTACCCTGCATGGCAGCCAATAAATGGCTGGAAAGGGTGATAAACCAGGTCAAGACCAACCTTGATAATTTTCTTTACCTTGTGGTCGAGCGGCTGCATCCGCTTCAATGTTAAAGCAAAGCCGAATTCGCTAGTGGATTGCTGTATGAGCTAATTTATATTGAATGTTTTTAGTATATCTGCTTGTTAAGGCGGTTTTAGGTACTATTGGCTGCGGTGCAACTATTTACTTGCCGATTTCAGGTTAAAGTTTAGATAGTTTCATTAGTGTTGCAAAATAAAATCTGAGATTTGTCAAGTTTGAAAATTACTGAAAATAAGCCAAAATACCAGGGGACGGATTAAGAAAAAACTGAAGGAAATGCTGGCCGGTCATAAACTTACTCTTCCCATAAGCTATGAATTTATTAACCCTAACGATGCCTGGGCACTGGACTTTTTGCAATTTGAGTGGGGATTACATACCCTATATATTACTGTTGAAGAGTGTATAAGTATCATTGGCAAAGCCCTTTATGAGC
>Ga0182240_100613_pt1 | contig 9791 bp, 10 predicted proteins | sample hydfrates4_PW_90_FD_145594 | JGI IMG/M metagenome (GOLD analysis project Ga0182240, IMG submission 145594) | Subsurface microbial communities from deep shales in Texas, USA - hydraulic fracturing test 4_PW_90 | ecosystem: Environmental > Aquatic > Deep subsurface > Shale gas/oil reservoir >...
TGGTAATGTTGTGTTCAGGAAGAAGGATACCTATGATGCAGTGCTTGAGGAAGGCATTAGTGCTACAAGTATTGAGGCTATTGGTTCATACTTACGGAATGTGACAGTTGTTGACCCATCAATCTATGCGGAGAATGAGTTTGTGCAGTTGAGGCATGCAGATGGCGGCACGGAAGAGGGATGGATTGTTGACATTTATGGCAATGAAGTATATGTATGGTTAAAAGAGATGACATTATTCCTAACACGACCAGCCGGTGTGAATGAGCTTAGTGATAGGATGAGAAGGTTGTTCAGGTTTGTGGTTGATATTGAGGGACAGATTATACACGCAGTTCAATGACAAAGCTTAAATATTTGAATGTAAAAAATTGTGTGTTAGTAAGTGAGTAAGTGTGGGGTGGTATAAGTATGGTAGTCGCGACTGGTGCGAAAGGCAGATTAGCATATGGTGTGGAAAGTTCATTTAATGATGGCATGTCAACGGTATCAAACTCATTTGGTGTGGATGCAAGGTTGACAGGTATTGGTGGCAGAAACAATATTCAGAGGTTATACACGATTGGCAGCAGGGAAGCAGTAAAGAATGTTGCCCTGAGGTTTGAGGGAACTTGGGGAGTAGAAACAACTCTGAGCAATACTGACATATTTAGTCTATTGGGCAGCGGTTCAAATAATGACCCAACGAGTGCAGTGATTGAGGTTGGTTTTGCAGGAGCGACAAATGTGCTCAGGACATTGAGAGGAGCTGTTGTTAGGAGAGCGTCAATATCTACGAGGCCAAATGAAGTTGTCAGGGTAAGGATGGATGGTTTGTATGCAACAGAGGAAGTTACAAATCCTGAATCAATTACACCTATTATAGATACAAATGAGCCGTTTACATTTGCAGGAGCAACAATAACCTATGGTGGTGTTGAGGTTGCAAAGGTGCAGGCGATGGATGTTGATATTACGACAGGTTTCGAGCTAATTTACGCATTGGGACAGAGGACGGCAGTTGATGGGATTGCAAGAGCGTTTGAGGTTGGTGGTAGAATAAGTGCAGTGGCAATTGACGACACATTTGTTAAGGATACGCTTGGTGTTGGAGCGGATGCAACAGCACCTGATGAGCTTGGTGTGGCAACAGAAACATCAATTGTCATAACATTAACGAATGACACAGATACTAAGACTTTGACAATTGGTGGAGTAGTGATTGATGATTTGGGAAGCTCGATTGAAGCAAATGAGCTAATATTGTTTGATGCGACATATGTTGGCAGGACGCTCACGATAGAATCGCCCACGACAGCATAATGGGGGTGGTTAGATGAAGTATGAGAAGGATGTGAAGGTTGTGGTTGAGAAGGATGGACAGTATAAGGAGTATAAGGTGACCGTCAGGAAACTGAAGTATGGGGAACTAAATAATCTAATTTCAAAGCATTCAAAAAACGTTAAGAGCGTTGGTGAGGTAGTGGAAGCAGAAATTGACCCAATTGGTTTGACATTGGATGTTATGAAGGCAGCAATAAAGAAGATAGAGCCAAATGATATAACATCTGATGAGCTTGTCAACAATGCAATAGATTATGAAGAATTTGAGAATGCGGTGCTTGAGCTAAACCCTTTAAACAGAGTGAGATAGAGTTGTGGGAATACAGGCAGGCAATGTTATTTGGCTGGCCGATGGACGAGGAGAAGGACAGAATACTTACATATTTATTATTTGCAGAGGCGTGGGGATGGACACCACGACAGGTAGATGAGTTGTATTACGACGAGGTCATAAAGTTAGCATATTTGTTGAAGGAGTTGAATAAAGAAAAGATGAGGATGAGTAGAAAAGAAAGAAAAGAATTAGGGATTTAAATGGCAGATTTCCCAATGAAGATACGGTTTAGTTTGGATGTCCGTGATTTGAAGCAAAAAATAGCGGAAGCAATCAATGAAGCAAAAAGGGAGCTTGAGAGAGATAAGATGGAGGTTGAGGTTGAAGCAAAGGAGAGTAAGAGTTCTAAGAGGAGAAGGCGGAAAGATTATGCAGAGATGTTTCGTGAAGCCATAGGCGAGGGCAGGTTTGATGAGGCGGCACAAATAGCAATGAGTGAAGTGTTTGAGAGATTTAGAACAGCAGGTGTTGCGGCGGCGGGTAGGTTGGGAGTTGTTGGGAGGATTGCAATTGGTGTAGCAGCAATAGCAGCAACATTACCATTGATTGTTAAATTATTGAGAGAGTTTTTGAATAGGTTTGGCAGGTTTAGTGGATATGCACGAGCAGCAGTAAAGTTGATAGATGTATTCGTAAACATGTTGTTTAAACCAATTGCAGATGTTGTTGGTATGTTGTTAGTGCCAGTTCTAAAGATGTTAATATTACTCTTGCTACCATTCGTACAGGACTTTAGCAGATTCCTGAGAGAGAAAGGGACAGAAGAAGTATTTGTTGGTGGGGCGACTGGTGGAGCAATAGTAGGTGCTGAAGTAGGAGCGACAATAGGGACAGCATTAGCACCGGGTATTGGGACGGTGTTGGGCGGAACGTTTGGTGCATTGGCTGGAGCATTGGGCGGCAGTATCATGGGTTCATTTATAGCATATCAGTTCGAGAAACTGATGGAGGTTGATTGGGGAGCAGTATTTGGCGCAATACTTGATACTCTTGGTGATGTAGGTGCAACTATTGGTGAAGGTTTAATTGATTTAGGAGCTTGGATTTCAGAACAATTGACGGCGAGTGCAGATTGGGTTGTAGGTAATTTAATTGATTTGGGACAATGGATTTCGGATAGGTTGACAGAAAGCAGAGATTGGGTTGTGGGCAATTTGATTAGTTTAGGTGAGTGGATTTCAGAGCAATTGACTGGAGCGAGGGATTGGGTTGTTGGAGGATTACAGGATTTGGGTGCTTGGATTTGGGAGAACTTGACATCGAGTGCAGAGTGGGTATTGAATGGTCTTGGACAGCTTGGGAATTGGATATGGGAAAATTTGACAGCAAGTGCGGAGTGGGTGATAAGTGGATTAGGCAATTTAGGACAATGGTTATGGGATAACATAACAGCGGCTTTAGGTGTGTTGCAGGGCATATTTGAAGGTAAGACATTTGCCAAATGGTTTTTGGAGAAAATGACTGCGACAATGGGAGCGATAGGGCAAGGTTTATGGCAAGTTGGTGACAATTTAGTATCATTTGCAGAATGGTTTGTTAATGCTGTTTCGAGTTCAATAGGTAATCTTACAAATAACATATTTGGAGGAAAGACATTTGTAGATTGGTTTGTTGGCAAGATAAATGAGATAATAACAGGGGTTTTTGACTTTGGTAGTTGGCTATGGAATAATATAAGAAGTTTCTTTGGCGGATGGTTTGATTTTGGCGATTGGCTCGGTTGGAATATTGATGATTTCATAATAGGGCTTTTTAACTTTGGTAATTGGTTGGGAAATAACATAAGGAGTTTCATTAGTGGCCTATTTGATATAGGCAATTGGTTATCAAATAATTTCAGAAATTTCATAACTGGATTGTTTTACTTTAGTTCATGGTTGTGGAGTAACATAAGTAATTACATCACTGGTGTGTTTGATATTGGTTCATGGTTATGGTGGAATTTTAGCAGGTATATTACAGGAGTATTTGATTTTGGCTCGTGGATGGCAAATAATATTTGGAGATTTGTAACAGGAAGCGGTGGTGGGTATCAGACAGGTGGATATGTGCCACAAACCGGATTATATCTATTACATGCTGGTGAAGTAGTGTTGCCAAGTCATGAAGTTACTGAGGAGAGGGCAAGTGGTGGCAGTGGAGGAGTGAATATAAACATAAGCATGAATGTTAGTGGAGCACATATTGATGAGAGAGAATTGGTTGATAGATTAAAATATGAATTAATCAATGCATTGAGAAGGGAGGGGGTGGTATAATGGCAGTGACAATAACAGATGGTACGACGACAATTACGATAGACACGGTGCAGAGTATTAGGTATGCATTGAGGACAGAAGCGATTGAAGTGCCCATACCGGGGTTGAAAGACCCAATGATAATGAGCATTGGTGGTGTTAGTAGGCATATTACAATTGAGTGGGTAGAAACAGAAAACATATCGAGTGAGTTAAAGAAGCTCGCAGACCAAGTGATGAGTGGAGAAATTTTCAAGTTTTGGAATGTGAATATTGAAGAGTGGGGAGTCCAGAAGACCGGAGTAATAATGTCAATCGAGATGTCACAGAGGGCAGGCGAGCCATCAGTGTTGGTGTGCAGGGTTGATATTGTTCTTGGTGAGCCGTTATGAAAGGGCAGCTATATTTTGAGGTTGGTGATGATTACAATTTAGTTTCGAGTAGGTGGAGTTTTTGGCACGCGCATTTAGTTGTTAGCGAGGAAATTGATTTAGAGGATTGGGTTGCAATATTTGATTATGGTAACAATGTGATTCTTGAGGGCAGGATTAAGAGTGTAGCAATTGGTGTTGGTTATTATGATGTTTATGCGATTAGCAACGCATATGAATGGGCAAGGAGCAAGAATATATATTTGGAATATGATGAATTAAGCAAGGTTGAGGTCAAGAAATCAGTTCAGAAGGTTATTGATGAAGTCAAGTTTGAAACTTTGAGTGTTCTTGGTGTATTGTTTGAGAATGGAGATATTGTAAATGTTTATGTGAGCAGTTATGATGACGAATACACGGTTGCGAGAATAAGTCAAATTGAATACAGTGGGGGGAAGGTGGCAATAACGGCATATGGCAGTGGTTATGATTTGACTAAGGTATATGTGAGAAAGATATATTACAATGTAGCGCCAGAGGATATTGTAAGAGATTTGGTAGAGAGCAATTCAAATTTGAGTGTTGTTGCTGTTCCGACGGGTGTTGTATGGGAGAGATTTCCTGTTGATGGATATGCTTATGATGCAATCAAATTCATTGCGGAGGGAGTTGAGTATCAATTGATGATTGAAGGAGACATATTATATTTTGAGCCATTTGGTTATAGGGTCAGTGGTAAGGTTATTAATGAGACGTTTGGTGAGTTTGTAAAAGTTGGTAGTAATACGGATAAAATTGTGAATGACTTATATTTGTATGGAGATTATTTGACATATAATACGAGTGAGACATTTACAGGTGATGGAACAACAACTGAGTTCGAGACGAAATATGTTGTTTATGGTAATGTTCAGGTGTTGATTGATGGATCAGAAGTACCAGCAACAGAGTATGAGGTGAAGAGAGAGGACAGGAAGTTGGTATTTAAGACTGCACCAGCAGATGGTAGCACAATTCAGGTGACATATTCATATCAATCGCCAATATTTGTTCATATAGCAGATGATGAAAGCATTGCAAAGTATGGAAGGAGAGGTAAGAAGATAATGGCAAGGTTTATAGATACATTTGAGAAGGCGAGAGATTATGGGTTTATGTATATCAGGAATTTTGCAGACCCATATGATTATGCAGAAGTGAAAACAACAATAACGAGGGCTGTTCATGGTGTTGATTTGGGACATGTTTATCAGGTTAGTTATAAAATGAATGGATTTAGTGAGGATTTGTCATTGATAGAAATTACATTGAATAACAAAGGGTTGGCAACGTTGAAGTTTGGAGAATTTGACTTTGACATAATAGAATGGTATAAGCAGGTTGAAGATAGATTGAAGCAACTTGAGAAATTGTTTGAGGCAGATATAACATTGACAGAGTATAAGCTTTTGCAGGAAAGGATTGGAATTAAAGCATATGATAGATTAAGAAAAAAGATAACAAAGGATTTGGACGAAAGTATTGATATTGCCATAACTGATGCAATGAGTGTGAGTGCATCAAAAGCTATTAGTGAGAGTGTAGATGTTGGACTTGTTGATGAAATTTCTATTGGTATAAAGAGTTCGCATAGTGAAACAGTTTCGGTAGGGGTTGTTGATGGGGATTTGCATAAATACATTACGAACAGAGTAGGGGAAAGCATAAGTGTTGGCATTGATGATAAAATATATATTGTTATAGGTGGTGGTGTTGAGAGAGTATTGGGAGTGATGCAGCTTGGTATAAGTTGATGGTAAACCTTAAATAGATGTTTGCATAATTGAGAATAGTTAGTAAGTGAGGTGATGTGGATGGCAAATACGAATACGGCATTAAATACGATATTGAGTAATGTGTTGAGTCACTTACAGACGACATATACATATTTTGCAATAGGTTCAGGGACAACAACTGAAACGAGCACAGATGTCGCGTTAGAATCTGAAGCGTTCAGGGACACAATAGATGAAGTGCAAGTGGGGCCAAATCATGTATTATATAGATGTTATGTTGGCACAACAGAGGCAAATGGTATTTCAATTACTGAGTTTGCCATATTCGACAGTGATACGGGTGGTAATATGTTGTTGAGAAAAACATTTCCAGCAATAAACAAGACGAGTGACATGGATATTTGGTTTGAAGTGCAAGAAACGGTGAGTGTATCATGATGTTCGAGGATATAGATATTAAGACAAAAACTGATTTCAGGATAGGAGCAAGGCATAGGGTCAGGGACTTAAATGGTAATGTAATTGCAGAGATAGAAACATTGATAGGGACCGACAAGAAGGAGATGATTGTGATATTGCATGATAAGGATATTGAGGTGAGGGTGAAGAATGGTTAAGGTGTTTTCGAGGTATGGTGTTGATTTGAGCGGAGGAGGAAGTATAACTATACCACACAGCTTAGCTATTTCTATCACAAATGCAAAAACATACATTTTTGGATTTAAGTTACTTGATACGGCAGATATGGTGATTTTTGAGAAACCAAATGAGTATAAGCTTGAGGTAACAGGTGGCAACATTGTATTCAGTGTATATGATGGGACTGATTACGAACCATCGGTTAATTGTGGGGCGGCAGTTGCAAATACTTGGTATAGGGTTGTGGCAACAGTTGATGCAAGTTCGACATTAGCAAAGACTGTATATGTAAATGATGGTAGTATGATATATACTGAGACAACGCAGAACGGCTCAATTGCAGCAACAAGCAATGATTTAGTAATTTCTGGTGACGTAGTTGTTGATTTATTTGCAGCATATGATACAGTGTTTTCGGGTAGCGAGGTTACAAGTTTCTTTAATAGGGATTTGATATATAGTCAGTTGGCGTCATATTTTTCATTTGAGGAGGGGGAGGGGACAAGTGTGTATGATGCAAAGGTTGATGATTATTATGGGACAATCACAAATGGGGTTTGGACGATGGGTAAGGATATGGAGGATATTTATAATTCAAGTGGTAAAGTAGTTGTTGTGAGGCGAGGCATATGACGTTGAGTTGGATGCAGGGTTTGGATGATGGGAGAATATTGTATAGCACATACATAGAGGCATTATTGCAAGCACTCAATGGCAAATATGTATTGTCTGGGCTGAGTTGTAGTACGGATGGAGAAAGTTTGAATGTTAATATTGAAGCAGGAACAGTGAGGTATGATGGTGTGGATTACAATTATGCAGGCGGGAGTGTAACATTGAACACAGGTGAAGATGACAGAGATAGAGTAGATGTTATTGTTTGGGATTATAATGGTGGCAGTCCGACAATTAGTGTTTTGCAGGGGATCAGATGGCTCAATATTGGTGGCAGTCTAAAGCCAATGTCGGAGAGAATAAGTGATACACAAATACCGTTAGCATTAGTTATTGTTAGGGCCGGAGCAACATCGATAGAGGTGGCAGATGTTTATGATGTAAGAGTTAACATGGTTGCAAAGTTGTCAGATTTGCAGATTGATGCAGACAAGGATTGGAATGGCAAGAGTATATACAATGTTAATGAGATTACAACAACAGGGAATGTTGATGTAGGAGGAGATTTGGTTGTCAATGGAACTCAGATAATTTTGAACACTGAGATATTGGAAGTTGTGGACAATATAATTACTTTGAATTCAAATGTCACGAGCGGAGCACCTGTATTGGATGCAGGTATTGAGGTAAGGAGAGGAGATGAGCCAACAGTTACATTGAAGTGGAATGAAGCAACGAATGAGTGGGAATTGACTGAGGATGGGACAAATTATCATAAAATATGGCATGAAGGGAATGATGGTTCAGGAAGTGGTCTTGATGCCGATACTGTTGATGGACTTGATAGTAGTCAGTTTTTGAGGAAGGACGTTGCAGACACAAAGACAGGAGATTTGACGTTGGATGGAGAGCTATTTCCAAAACAGGATGCGACGAGTGATTTGGGTTCTTCAAGCCTCAGATGGGCAAATATCTACGGTGTAAATGTTTATGCTGGTGATTTGTGTTTTGAGGAAAAAGAGTGCGCAGTTTGTGGTCAGCCATTTGAGGTGGATGATGAGATTGTATTAAAGGCATACAAGATTGATAAATATACGAGGACGGTGCCAATACATTTAAGATGCTCGAAGGCGTATAAGGAATTGGAGGCGAGGTTAAAGTTGATTGAGGAAAAGGATGGGGGTGGTGTGTGATGCCAATATATGATAGGGTAAGTGGTCAGGATTATGTTAAATATGTGTTGGAAAATCAAGGCGCGAAGAACAAGCAATACGACAGTAATTTGGATGGAATGATTGAATTTGATACTATGCCCACGCTTGTCAAAGAGGAATTGGTAAGATATGGCCTGAACATAATGGCTCTAAAAGCAATGACACAAGCAGAAACTAAAGATTTTTACAGTGTGGTTGCGGATTACGACAACTACAAAGAGACGGTTGTTGGAATAATTGTAGGATTAGATAACAACGGAGGAGGATTTTGGAGTGGAAATATCAGAATTGTATTTGATTCGGCTGCTACGGAACATGCTCAATACAAAGTTGTAATTGATGCGAACAATATTTACGTGTATTCGGCTGATGGAACTCTTAAAGGACAGACTAGAGTTGGCTTTTGGGATGGAGTCAAAAGTGATGGTAGCGACATTAGAGTAGCCAACCAAGACCTAACTACATCAACTCAAAGATACTTCTGGATTGAGAAGTTCGACTACGCGAATAAACAAGCTGTAATCTGGGTTAGAGTGGAAGATGGTGATACAGAGCTGAACATCGTTTACTGTAATCCGAGTGCGACGATGAGTAGTTATAACAATCCCGATCAAGTTTTCGAGTTCTTCGATGATTTTGAAGGAACGGAATTAGACACAACGAAATGGGAACCGTATGGCACAGTCTCAGTTTCAGTCTCAGATAGTAAGCTATCAATTTCAACAGAACCCGATCAATATGGAGCAATTAAAACAAAAACTACTTTCCCATCGAGAAACGTGATTTTTGAAGTGTACAGAGTACATAATAGTGGAGAAGAGTTACAGACAAATCTGACAGATTACGACGCGACCAGCAACCCCTACTCTACAAAGGAATGGTACCGTGATTTAACAATTAACCCCAATATTTATCTAGCACAGCGCTATACCGATCCAGATACAAGCCAAAAAAGAATATATGAGGAAGAAATGGATTACAACGTATGGCGAGTTTATAGAATTGCAATTGATAGCACAAATATAAGATTCTTAGTCAATAATGTTCAAAAATACGCTGAAACATGCGAATTCGAAACAACAGATAATATATACTTACATATCGGAGTATGGCACGATGGAACTGGTTTAGTGGACTGGGTCAGGGTCATAAGGTCCGCCGACCCCATCAGCATTTCGTCTATACAGCATATACCATCACTAGAAACAATCAACTTCGACTTCCCAGATGGCATCGACAAAGTCTTGATTACTGTCGACGGAGACAATAGCCAGATAGAATAC
>Ga0182240_100614_pt1 | contig 9791 bp, 15 predicted proteins | sample hydfrates4_PW_90_FD_145594 | JGI IMG/M metagenome (GOLD analysis project Ga0182240, IMG submission 145594) | Subsurface microbial communities from deep shales in Texas, USA - hydraulic fracturing test 4_PW_90 | ecosystem: Environmental > Aquatic > Deep subsurface > Shale gas/oil reservoir >...
GAGCGAGCAGTCGAATCTCATTGCCGAAGTCGAAGCGGGGAAGAAACCGAAAGAACTTCTTGAGGCAGAAATAGTATCCGTACTTGATGATATAGAAGAGGCCAAGAAATATAAAAGAGAAGATGTCATAAAGGAGGCTATGAACAGCATTTTTGGTTACGGTCCCATTGAACCCTATATCCAGGATAAAATGGTGTCTGATGTGATCATAAATGCTCCTGATACGGTATTCATCAAGAAGAAGGGTAAAAAATTTAAGATACCAGTTTCTTTTGGTGATAACGAAAGGCTTTTAAACTTTTGCAAGAAGATCGTGGCAATCTGTGGAGGAAGGATCAATGAAGATGAGGCCCAGACCGTTGTAACCGACAGGGAAAGAAATTTAAGGATAGTGGTATCCATACCGCCGGTCACCGTGGGCAGCCCTTCGATTACTATCAGAAACCAGGGTACCGGGTATTCCCTGGAAGAACTGGTCGGACAGAAGATGCTTGACGAGAATACTGAAGCGTATCTTGTTGAGCGGGTTAAAGAAAGGAAAACCATAGTCATAGCAGGAAAAGGAGGTTCCGGGAAGACAACGCTTCTGGGTGCGCTAATTCACAAAGTTCCGTATGAGGAAAGGGGGCTTTTGATACAGGAGACAAATGAAATTAATGTTAAACATCCAGATATAGTATCGCAGCTGGTAAAGATAACAGACGGGTTCGGAGGGAAAGAGTATACATTATTTGATCTGACGCGGTTCGGGCTTCTGATGAGCCTAGACCGTTTTTTTATCGGAGAGATGAAGGACCGGGAGGCATTTGACTTTTTCAACGCGGTGTTTACGGGACATACGGGTTCCATGGCTACAGTCCATTCAAATTCCGCTGGTGAAACAATAGATCGCTTAGTGCTTTTAATGAAAAGGGCTGATACGGACCTTTCGGGAGAATATCTGAAGCAGCTCCTTGCCGGTTCTCTTGATATAGTTATTTATATGAAGGATTATAAAATTCACGAAATCAAGGAGGTCTGCGGATACAACAACAACAGAAAAGAGATTGAATATAGAACTGTCTTTGACAGTGATAACGGAATGATAGAGACCGGAAAGAAGGTGAGCGGTATTTGATGAATTACTTACTCGTTTTGAAAGCAGTATTTATTGCCCTTTTTATGTATCTTGTAATCGTCAGCATAAAAAAAACCGGGCTTGAAAGATTTAGAATGAAGCAGTTAAAGCTGACTGCAGACAGGTTGCTCTGGAACGGGAAAAGAAAGGGATATACAGGTAAAATTATAGATAAAATCGATATTTCCATTCAGGCATCGAATATACAGAAATATTTGCCCTTTATGGACATTTCTATGTTCATAATTACAGTAATGGTTATTTCGCTTTTAATATTATTCCTGGGTTACAGGATCACCGGCAGCCTGATAACATCACTTTTTATAGGTATTATGACCGGTTTTTTGCCTGGAGTTGCCCTTGATATTCTGGCTGCTGCAAATACAAAGAAAATAAGGAGGCTCTACCTGGGATTTCTCAATACTTTTGAAGGTTTTTTCAATATATCGGGTGATATTATCTATGCTTTTGAAAGGTCGGCTGACTATACGACCGAACCTCTGAAGTCATTCATTAAAAGTACCGTCATGAAATACAGACGGTCAAACCTTGAATTTATTGACTGCCTGGATGACCTTGAAAAACAAATCCGGGACAGGGAGTTCGGTAAATTCATCAAGTTTACAAAACTCCATCTTGTATACGGGGGTGATTACAGAATGGCAATCAGAAAGCTTATAGAGCAGGCGAGGAGGTTGGAAAGTTCCCGCTCCATTATGGCGGCGTCAGCCCTGACGGGGACGATTGTCATATCCGGGGTGATTATTCTTGACCTGGTGTCTTTTATTTCGGCATATACTATGAACCCCGAGACGGCAATTGTTCTGCGTTCTACTTTGACAGGGCAGTTGATAGCCGTGGGTAACCTGCTGGCAGTGGGGGCAGGGGTTTATATGATTGCATCACTCAACAGGGGGTGAAATATTGTTTTTTATAAAAAGCATTTTTTTTTGCCTGCTGGCCTACTTGCTGCTGGATTTTCGCTTGAGAAGCAGCAGGTTTTTAAGGTTGATTGAAGTAAAGGGAGGGAGGAACAGGCATAAAAAGGCAGTTGAAAGTCTGGGCAGAAAATTTTCCAGGTATTTTGACAGGGAGGAAATAGAGAAAAAGATACGAATGGCCGGAAGACCATTTAAAATGACGCCGGAAGTATTTATAGCTTTAAAAATTATTGTTCCTTTTCTGAGCTTTGCGGTTCAGGCTACGTGGGATACCCCTTTGTACTGGAAGATCGGGGTAGCTCTTTTTTCTTTCATACTTCCGGATCTATTTCTAAATATGGCGATAAAAGACAGGAAGAAAGAAATTGAATCCGAGATCCCCGAAGTGACGGATATTTTCGAGGCAGCGGCTGCCGCGGGAATAGATATTGGAGAAGTATTCAGGCTGGCGGCAGAATTTACGAAAGGAAAGGAACTGAAAAAAGAACTGACGCTTCTTGCTGCCGAATATGCCATTACAAAGGACAGGGTGAAGGCGCTGACTCGGTTCCGGGAAAATATCGGACTATATGATACGGACATCCTGTCCCTTGCCCTGTTGCAGGGAGATATTACAGGCAGGGCCGGGGGAATGCTGGAGTCCCTGGCGTCGGCGCAGCATGACAATGTAATAGCCAAACTTCACAGGGAAGATAAGTTAATGGATTACAAGGTATTGATAGCCTGTGCATTGATGGCGGTAGGTATTGCTTCGATGTTTTTATATCCCTTCTTTGCCAGTGTTTCTACTGGACTGGAAGGGATTTTTAATTAAAAAAATTTAAGGAGGTATTTTTATGCTTTGTAAAATTAATAATCAAATTAAAAGGGTTAAGAAGTTTTTAAAGGATAAGAGAGGAAGTTCTGAAATAATTGCTTTTGCTATAATCCTTATTTTTGTAATTCTTGCACTGGCACCTAAAATAAAAGATATTGGATCAACGATTCAGAGCGGTATGGATACGCTTAACCAGGATTTAAGCCAGCAGTTAAGTGAGTGATAAAATTTATGTTTGATAAAAAGGGAAGTGCGGAAATAGTTGCTTTTATTCTCGTGCTTCCCATTATTCTTTTTCCCGTGTTTAATACCTTTCACAAGTATATGGAGATTCACAAATACGACATCTTAAAGCAAACTGCCAGGGAAGCACTTCTTAGAATGGAGGTTACAGGAGGGTTAACTCCAGAAGATAAAGATAAAATACTTGATTATCTTGAAAGCCAGAATTTTGAAAGAAGTAAAATTCATCTGGATTATACTCCCCATCCAGTTGATTTTGGTGAAGAAGTAGTTGTACAGATCACATATGACTATACCCGGATAAGTTATACCTTCGGGATAGGGGGGATACAGAAGATAGAAGAAGATACTTCAATGGTCTACGGGCCGCTCAAATCTACATCCAAGTATTATGAGAACTGACGGAGGGGTGATATGTCAATTATCACAGACAGAAAAGGGTCGGCAGTCATGCTTGCCGGCCTGCTTTTTGGAATTGTTACCTTTCTATTGGGTTTATATATACTTGAATACAGGGCTTTGTTGATTATGTACGATAAGATAGATGACGCTGTAATCGGGGCCGAACTGGCTGCCCTGGGGACGGCGGATAAAGAAAGACTGGGTTACGGAGAGGTTGTCCTGCCTGAACCAAGTGCCAGAAACGTATTTGACGTTTATCTCGCAGCAAACCTGGAAGGGGTTGCCGCAGGTCCTATCAGTGTTGATGAGTTTATTATTTACAATCCCGGAGATTATCCGGCTCTCTGCCCGAAAGGAGACGAGATTACCGAGACGGCCATTCATGCGGTAGTTACGGTGCCTGTAAAGAGGCTGGCCTTTAAAGGGCTGCTGGGAGAGACGGTAGATATTACCGTTCACAGGGACAGTGACTCTATTTTTGTAGATTGAAGGAGGATTGCGCTTGCTTTTCAGGAGAAAGAAGCTTGTACTGATAGTGCTCTGTATTGTTCTGGGGATTGTTGTGGCATATGCGGAGACGAATTATATCCGCAGTGTCTATGCGGAAGTTGAAGAAGTTCCCGTTTTGTATGCTAAGGAAGATATATCATTGAATTCTTCTTTTACAAAGGATAATGTTGAATACAGGTATTTTCCTAAAAATATGATGAGTAACTCAATGGTTACCGATGCCTCGATACTGAAAGGGATGGTGGCCTCCAGGGAGATAGCAGCCGGGAGGCCTATTTTTACGGGTGACATTGCACGAAAGAAGATTCCGGTCCTTGCAGAAGGTATGAGGAAAGTGACTTTTTCCACTACCCTGATCAATTCACTGGCAGGGGCAATTGATATCGGAGATTATATCGATATTGGTTTTGTCCCGAAGCCGGGATTGGTTGATCCGGCTAAAACTTCTGCTTCGGTAATGGAAAAATATAAAGCACAGGTTCTATTTGAAAAAGTTCAGATTTTTAATATTACCGATAAGGAAGGTAATAAGCTCGGCAGGGACGATAGACAGAAAAACAGCGATAATAAATTTGCTTCAAAGGATAAGATACCGGCTGCGGTGACTGTGGGGTTGATCCCCGAAGAAGCAATAACGCTCAAGGACTATGAGCAGAAAGGGAGTTTGTTTGTGATGGGGAGGTAAGTACAATGAGCAATAAGGAGTATTTTTTGAAAAGTTTTAAGAAATTTTATTTTAAATATGAATTTACAATTACATATTTAATAATACTTGTAGGTACTGTATTTATACTAATTAGTGATTTATTTCGGTAGTTTTGTTAAAGAAAGGCGGTACCAGGGGTTGATTTTAGGTTTATTGCAACCCTTTCCCGAAATAAATCTTATGATCGTTGATATCCAAAGGGCCATACGGGCTGAGATTTTTTGGAGCAACGAAGGCATGGTTTTTGTGTACTTAATGTCATAGGGTATGCGTGATATTAATTTTTCATTGAAAAGATGGGTAGTGACAACAATTGTATGGCCTTCAGGAATTTTTTGCAGTGCTTTAGGAAGGGCGTTGTCTAACAAGTCTCGATATAGTTTCAATAAGGCTGAGCCAGGTTGTTTAAAAGAAAAAAGAATTATGGATAATAGAATTTTTTCTGGAGGTGCCATTCTTGACTTTTTTTTCTGGTCAAAGTGAAATAAAAGCTAATTCCGGGCGAAATAAGTTTGATAGAAATATAGGAAATAAGAATCAATCCGAGCAAAAAGATAAAATAAGAGAATTTGAAAATTATATAAATTATAAACCAAAGAAGCGATATTCCGATGAAAATAAAAAATACAGTATTTTTAACCATGAAAAAAAACCTCCTGATTATGAAACGGGTAAATTAGTATTAGGTGTTTTGATATACATGTGTGTAATCTATATAGTATATGGTATATCTAATAATTCTTTTTCACTAATAACTTTCCTTCAAATTACTTTCATTCCAATTAGTCTGGATGAACTATTTTTTACAGAAAAAATGGATTTAATAATCGGGATGCCTCTTTTTGTATGGATCGGAATAACTTTAATTTTCACAGAAATATGGTCCTTTTTACCGAATAAATTAAGTAATACCCCACAGGGTTTACTGTTATTTACTCTGCTAGTATTGTTTCCGTTAATCCTGCCATGGGCAATGTGGCCGTATAAAATATCTTTAAAGGTATTATGGTCATTTGTTTACCTGCAGTGGTTTGTTATGTTAATCAGAACAATGAAATAAGAGGAGTATCATGCCTGTTATGTATTCTCGTTTGGGTAATCAGGCATCATACTTCTTCTTTTTTTGTACTTCTATGGGGTCCAAAATCTATTGCACAGTGGCGGCATTCCTTCAGGGTTATAAGAAAATGGTTACCTCCCGTTGGTCAATCATTTCTTGTGCAAAGTATCTGGTTTGTAAAGATCTATTATAAGTTTTTCTGCATCATTTGATGTCCAAGAAATTCTATAGAATCTGGCATCTTCTATTTCTGCCCATAGTTTAAAACTTCTGTAGGCAAAAAAAGTTATAAAACCAAGAATTGTTCTTCGTATCTTTGAATAGCTTATTAATTCAACTTTTAAACCAAGTTTTTTCAATCTCTTAATCCTATTATTATTTAATAACCAGGTATCGACACTAAAGACAATGTCCTGTTTTTTGAAATATTGGCATGAAAAAAGAACTGTTTCATGAAATTGCTTGTGAAATATTGATGCAATTTTTTTTCTAGAACGATCTAATTTCCAAACAGTTAAAATAAAACCAGTAGGACGAATTCCAATTTTATATTTTTTTCTTCCCGTCCTACAAATTTCAAAAATCGAAGTGAGGTGGATATAAAATAAATGGTGGAAAAACGGAAATATAAAAATGAAAGCAAAGATATATGTAATTCCAAAAAATACAATAAAGTTAGCAATTTTATATCCCCAAAAATAAATAAAAAGAGCATACTTAGAAACAATGAATCTTTTAAAGATGAAACAAGATATAATCAACAGGACAAGTGTAACAACAGTGAATGGAGCTTTTCTGATAGGATAGAACAACTAGGGCCACTCCTTTTTTATCCATGGTCTTTTGTGATGCTATTTTTTTTGATTGCGATTATTGAACACATATTAGTGGGAAATAGCTTTATTATAAATTGTACTACAGAAAATTTGAGTTTTTTGTCGGAATTTGGCGAGGGAGTAGAAATGTTTAGTATCTACGGTCCATACTGGTTTTTGTTAGCTTTTCTTATATGGTATCCACTTGGAATATTATATTTCGAAGGAATTAGAGGAAAAGTGGTTTATTTTTTATTTACAATTGGAATTATTGAGCTAGTTATTCCTCCAGTAATTACTGCAATTAGCATTTCTTTAAATAATGAATGGTGGGTAGGACTGGTTTTCTTAATTTTTTTAAGCATTGCAACCTTTTCTGCTTTGCTTTTTATGTTTATTGGCAGTTTTATTTTAAGTGCATTTTTTAGCCAGGTATAAGTAAAAAAAAGATAAGAGAAGTATCATGCCTGCGCTGTATTCACATTTGAGTAGTCAGGCATGATACTTCTCTTTTTTGTATTACTTTGAGTTCTAAAATCTATAGCACTGTGGCGGTATTCCTTCAGGGTTATAAGAAAAAGGTAGCCCTGCTCATGGCTACCTCCCTCTGGTCGGTCAGGAGCTTCCGTTTTCCTCCAGCTCCAACGCCATGACCAAGGCAAAAAAACTTGTTTTTGGCGGTCAATATTATAGGCTTACGGCTCCGTAAATCAAGGGGCAAGGGCTAAAGCCTGGCGTGAACATATCCTCCCTCCGCTAACGCTCCGGTCCGGTATCCTTCCCGCCACCCCTTGATTTTCTCCACCTCCAGCCAAAAGTCGTGGTTGGACCGAAAACAAAAAAATGTTTTTTTAAAATGAATACCTTTTTTGAAACAGGGAGGGGTGGTAGAAAGTGAGTTGCTTTTACTGTACGAACTGCGGTTTTAAAGATTGCAACTGGCCGGAGGATGTTTGCCCGGTGTGCGGGCACGAAAATAATAATTAATTTACAAGGGAGGATATGTATTATGAGTTTAAAAGGGAGTTTGACAACTATCAGAGTAGCGAGGTTAATGCTGGAGGAACTTGGAAAATCCAAGAACATAACGGCAGAGGATATGAATAAAATTACAGAAATTCAGCGTCTCGTTAAAGTTGTTGAGGGGGAGTTGGAGGATAAGGCAATAGAGAATGGTGAGGTTCTTGATTCTAAAAAAATGTATGAATGGTGTTCTCACTGTCAGAAAAAGGTGGTAGTGGAAAACAAGTTTGAAACGCAAAACTGTCCTGAATGCGGTGAAGCACTCAAACCCTGCAGTATTTGCTTGCTATGCCTGGCAGACAGTAGTTGCAGGTTGGAATGTTCCTATTAAGGGGTTTCCGGGGGTTAAAGTCCCCCGGAGTTTTTGTAAATATCCAGAAGATAAGGAGGGTTGGAGTGATGTCAGAACTTCATCTACTTCCGGAAAGTGTTCAGAAAAGGCTTGTGGAGATTGCCAAAGAGCATACGGGACTTGCTAGGGAGTTTGGGGAGGTACGTGATTGTGAAAGAAAAAAGGAGATACTTAGAAAAATTGAAGTTTTGCGAATGGAAAGACGAGGGCTAATGGGGGAATAGTGCACAAGCAACAGTGAAAAAATATGAGTTGACAATTTATGGATTTAATTAGACAATATAAAGGGTGATAGTTTATGAATTCAAAAGTTAAAGAATGGCACGGGTTAAGTAAAGAAGATTTTGATGTTGCCGAATTAACTTTTAAAAGTAAGCGTTACACACATACTGTATTTATGTGCCAGCAGGCAATAGAAAAATCTATTAAGGCGGTATATGTTAAAAAGTTTAATAAAGTACCACCGAGGAAACATGATTTACTGGCTTTATGCCGTGATATAGGTATAATAGATGAATTAAGTGATGAATATAAAAAAATGTTGGCATATATTTCATCCATGTATATACTTGCCAGGTATCCTGATACTTCAAGGATGGGCTATAGTAAGCCTGACAGGAAAAAAGCAAGGAAAGTGCTTATTACGACAAAAGAGGTGTTAGAATGGCTAGAAACAGAAATGAAATAATTGATACTGTAAAAAGATACTTAGATGTTCTGCGGGAAAATGACATCAATGTAAGTAGTGCTTATCTTTTTGGTTCACATGCTGCAGGTAATGCTGGTAATGACAGTGATATAGATGTTGCTATTATTACTGAAAATTTAGATGGTGATATGGTTGATATTACAGTGCAGTTAAAACTTTTGACTGAAAAAGTAGACCTGGATATTTGGCCGCATTTATATTTGAGGGAGGAATTAGAAAAAGCGGAAGAAGGTAGTTTTTTAAAAGAGGAAATATTAACTAAAGGAATATTGATACATTAATAAAGACTGGTGTTTGTCTGCATTGTGATGTGAATGATTTATACCGGTTGAAGTGAGGGTTTGTGTTGGATTTACATCGGTAGTCAGGTTGGACACTTTAGATGAAAAAATAGATAGTGTAAGAGATAATTTAGACAGAAAGATTGATAGTAGAATTGATAAACTAGATAAAAAAAATAGACAGTATAAGAGATTCTCTAGAAAATAAGGTTGATAGTTTAAGATTTTGGACACTGGGGAATGTAATTGCTGTTCTCGTTGGGGCCGGTGGGATTATTGCTACCCTGGCGGTACTGTTCACCTGATTTGCGCTGGTATTTGCCGGCGTGTAATTTTTTTTACGGGAGGGTTTAAGGTGAGAAAGAAGTTGGTTATTTCTATTTTATTGTCGCTGTTTCTGATATTGATGTTTGTCAGCTCGGTATTTGCCATGCTTCCAGAAGATGAAAAACTTGCAAAAGACTTGGATATTAAAGATTATAAGCCAGATACTCCATGGTTAGAAGTTGATCCTAAAATTATGTTTGATGAAAAAAAACTTACCAGAATAGTTACTATAGATGGGAAAGAGTGTGAAGATGTCATAATAATAAACTATTCAGGTGGAGATTATGCAATTATGAGTTTAGCTGAGGAGTACATATCTTACGGAAAAAGTACGTACAGTAAATGGGCTTCTAATTTTGATGAATATATTGGTTTTAGACTAAGAGTCGGTTTTGCATCTACATTTGGGGAAAGTTATCCATACTATGAAATTGTCAGTATTAATGGAGTACCGTGGCAGGAGACTGAGTACAAAGATTTAATTATGG
>Ga0182240_100615_pt1 | contig 9765 bp, 7 predicted proteins | sample hydfrates4_PW_90_FD_145594 | JGI IMG/M metagenome (GOLD analysis project Ga0182240, IMG submission 145594) | Subsurface microbial communities from deep shales in Texas, USA - hydraulic fracturing test 4_PW_90 | ecosystem: Environmental > Aquatic > Deep subsurface > Shale gas/oil reservoir >...
TAGGAACTCTACAGATGGCCGAAGCTCCCACGTAGGTAAAGACTACTCCCAGCTTTGCACCCTTGCTATATAAAGAATGGGCCACCGGGAAGGCCACATACAAGCCTCCAACAGTGGACCCGGCAAGCAAAATAGCCCAAACATAACCTAGTAAACCTGATTTTCTTCCCAGGTGTCTCTCCACAGTCTCCTTTTTCACCCATACCTCGAAAAGACCAATGAGCACAAAGGCAAAAGGAAGAATTTTGAGCATATTTACCAGAAAAGCCAGGAAGGTATGACTCATTTCCCTCCCCGGCTCAAATCCTACAAATAAAGAGATGACCAAAAAGGCCACATAAAGGACTAATCCCAAGGTTTTTACACTCACGACCTTCATCGCTAGATCTCCCCAAAGAAAAGGCCCGTCATCAAGGCCACAATCAAAGCTATAAAAAAGCTTGCGGAATTTCTTATTATCGTTACCTTCATGCCAAAGTACTTCTTCTCTAAGGGTACGGTAAGGACCCCCACCATCATCAATGTCGTGGTGAAGGCTGACAAAACCATATACGGAACACCCTTGGATAATAAGACCCCACACAAGGGAAAAGCTATGAAACCAGGCATCAAAGTTATTGAACCCAAAAGGGACGCCAGAAACATTCCCAAGACCTTACCCCTTTGGCTTTCACCAAGCACATGAGCCACCAATTCGTCATTTACGAAAAACAGGGCCACTGATATAAGACAAACCATGAAAAAAAGAGGAGGCATTACCTTAACTAATTTACTAAATCCCACCCTTATGCCTCTGAACGTCTTCTCCCTGTCGCATATGAAAGATACCAAAAGAGCCAACATGGTTAGGCCATACAAGAAGTACACTCTCTCCACTCCCGCATTTTTATTTTTATCCACAACGAAAATGTGGATATGTGGATCAACTTGATAAATAACCTCCTCTTTATTTGTTTATAATTCGAACTTGCCCACAACAGGCGCATGGTCCGATGGCTTTTCCCAAGCTCTGAGCTCCCTGGCGACGTACGCGTCCTTAGACCTTTCCGCAACTGGCTTTGTAGCCAACAGATGATCTATCCTCCAACCTATGTTTCTTTCGAGGGCATTTTTAACTCTGTAATCCCAAAAGGAAAACTCCCCTTCCCCTGGCCTATGCTTCCTGAAGACGTCCACAAAACCCCACTCCAGGAGCGAGTTAAAGGCTTTTTTTACGTCCTCGTGAAAGCAAACGTGGTTTCTCTTGTTGTCGGGATTGGTTACATCCATATCCGTTGGTGCAACGTTAAGATCTCCTACTACTATTATCTTGCTTTCGGGAGTGAAATTCTTATCCAAATACTTCAGCAACCTGTCGAAAAACTTGAGCTTCATTTCGTAATCAGGATGATCCAATGCTTTGCCCTGAGGAACATAGAGGTTTATCAAGTGCAGGTCGTCTCCAAAAAGACAATGAACCATGCGAGTTCGACCATCGGGAAGCAATCCATCCCCCAATCCGAAGGAGACCCAAGCAGGCTTTTCCTTGGACGCTACGGCCACACCGTTGTAGGCCTTCTCTCCACAGTAAAAAACTTGGAATCCCTTCTGGTGGAAAAATTCGCTAGGAAAGGTGGCATCCTCCGTTTTGGTCTCCTGAAGACAAAGAATGTCTATGTTGGTATCATTTAACCATCGTTCCAATATATGCAACCTGCTTCTAACCGAGTTGACATTGAATGTTGCTATCTCCTTCATTCCCAACTTGGACACCTCTTTTCGTGAACATTTATAATAATTCTACTTTATCCCTAAGATTTGGGGGGATTTGTTTGGATAATTTAAGACATGGCTGGCATTGGCTTTTGGCTTTCTTTTTCATCTTCTTTGCCGGAGCCTTAGGATTTCATTACATAGTCGGACTGGACTGGGTAGATTCGGCGTTCTATGCAGTTATAACCCTTACGACCATAGGGTACAGTGCACCTGAGGGGCTTACGGAGGCTGGGAAAATTTTTGTAATAATTTTGGTCATCGTGGGTATAGGGTCCGCTGGCTACGCCTTGACCCAAGCGGCCCGATATTTGGTTTTGGACCGGCTTTTATCTGTCATGGGCAGGAGGAGGAAAATAAAAATGGACAAGATAAAAAACCACTGGATAATATGTGGCATCGGGAAAATTGGTGAAGAAGTGGCGCGCCACCTGCAGAGGGATGGCGTGCCGTTCATCGTTTTAGAGATAGCGGAGCGAAAGGTAGCATGGGCAAGGGAGCAAGGTTGGATAGCCCAGCAGGGCGACGCAAGGAACGAAGAAGCTTTGAAGAGCGTTTACGTAGAGAACGCCAAAGGAATAATAGCCGCACTTACCGACGATTCTGACAACGTCTACGTAATACTGACCGCCAAGTCCCTCAACCCCAAGATACGAGCCATCGCCCGAGCAAGCGACGCTCAATCAAGCAAGATCCTCTACAAGGCTGGCGCTGACAAGGTAGTAAGCCCAGTGATAGCGGGGGCTGCAGCCATAGCAAGGTCCTCAGTTCAACCCTCAGTCGCTGACTTTCTGGAACTGGTCAATATCTCCAAGGAAATAGACATAGATTTCAGTTCCATTCGCCTGGAAGGAAACAACCCTCTAATAAATACTACCCTGGCAGAGGCCCCTTTGCGGTCCAAATACAACGCCATCGTGATAGCCATAAAGAAACAGGATGGTTCTCTTATCTACAATCCTCCTGGACATCTATTATTGGAGGAAAACGACGAGCTAATAGTCTTCGGAGAGAGGGCAATGATGGCAAAGCTGAAAAGCGACGTGGCAAAGCTAAAACCCAAAAAAGAGGAGGGCCAGTAAAGGCCCTCCTCCAAAGAGCATCATTTAGCCTTCCAACTCTACAGGCTTGGATATCCCTCTGAATACGATGAAAACAACCCCTATACCTATGGCCAAATTCACCAAAGCTGGCAGTCCCAACGCAAAGCCTGCGTACCCGGCAACAGCTCCCAATGCAGCCAAAAGGGCATAGGGAATCTGCGTGGTTACGTGGTCCATGTGGTCTGAACCAGTAAACATGGAGGACATTATAGTCGTATCGGAAATGGGGCTACAGTGATCACCCCATACAGCTCCAGCCAATACAGCCCCTATGGTGGGAATAATGTAAGGCATGGGATCTATGCCCTGATTTGATGCGATGGCATGCACCAGGGGCAACACTATGGGCATCAAAACCGCCATGGTTCCATAGGAAGTTCCCGTGCAGAAAGAAACGATGGCCCCGGTAACGAAGGTTATCAATGGAACCCACCCTATGGCTAAAACGTCATGGGTGAGAGAAACTATGAATTTGGCAGTTCCAACCTGCTTCACTGCAGAACCTATTCCCCAGGCAAAGATCAAAATCAGCGTTCCGTAGAATATGGATCTCATTCCTTCCATATAGCCCCTGAAAAGCTTGTTCCACGTTGAAATCCCCTGCAGTCTGTAGAATATAAGGGTTACGAACACCGATCCAAAGGCTCCCCATACAAGGGCCTTGGAGCTGCTTCCTTCACCTATGGCCTCTGCCACTCCTACACTAGGCCATCCCCCGGTTACAAGAAGCAGGGTGAAAATGAGCCCCACCAACGTGGCCAAAGGCAGCACGAAATTTATTACTCTCCTTGGAGTTTCCGAATCTGGCCCTTCCTGCACCTGGTTGGGGTTTATCAACGGCTGAGCTCCATCTCTTAGGACCTTTCCGGTCTTTCTTGCCCTTATTTCTGCCTTTAGCATGGGCCCAAAATCCCTACCGGAGAAGACCACCATGGCCATCAACACCAAGGCCAATATGTTATACAAAACAAAGGGGATGGACTTAAGATACGCAAGATACGGGGAAAACCCTATGCCCAGGTCGTTGAACTGGGTACCTATTTGACCCACCATGTAGGCTATCCACGAGGATATACCAGCAATACAGGCCACAGGGGCGGCTGTGGAGTCAACCAGATAGGAGAGCTTTTCCTTGGAGATCTTATATTTTTCAGTAATAGGAGTCATGGTAGTTCCAACCACCAAAGTGTTAACGTAATCTTCGAAAAATATTATGAATCCTGCCAGCATGGTGAAAACTTGGGCGCTCTTTGAGCTTTTGATCTTGGACGTTATCCATCCAACTATGGCGTCGATGCCTCCGCCTATCTTCATTATTCCCACGAGGCCTCCCATGGTGAGGCTTGTAAGGACTATCCTTGCCGACCACGGGTCCCCCAGGTTGTTCCATAGAGACTCCACGGCCTTTCCAAAGCCCATTACGGGATTCCATCCTGCAAGCATGGTCCCGGCCACCCATATGCCTATGAAAAGAGAAGGTATGACCTCCCTGGTAACTATACACAGGGTTATGGCGATCACAGGCGGCAAAAGGGACAACGCCCCAAAATCAACCTGTTTCACTTCAGAAGCCAAAGCCACGCCCGACAGAAGGAAGATTGCCGCCAAAAGCGTAAATAAAAACACCCCTTGCCTAGAAAGTTCTCTCTTTCCCATTTCCTCTCCTCCTCGACTCCAAGTTTTTATTCTCAAATTTCTTTACACTCAGCCACATTAGAACCCAATCGTGGCAAAACATTCGAAAATGGCCTCTTCTGCCTTTTTGGGATCTTTTGCCTTTAGAGCGTCAAATAGGGCCTCGTAGGCCTCAATGATTCTCTCCAGGTCTCCTTTTATCTGAATGTCTCTTTGAAGAAGCTCCGCCACAGCCTGTAGAACGGAATTTCCGGTAGCCTCGGCCAAGATCTTATGAAAACCATCAATAAGACCATTTACTTCCTCCAAGGACCTTTGTTTCTTCATCTGTTCTATCTTTTCAGCAAGTAGAGTCAAATCCTTTGATGTACACCTAACAGATGCGATACGAACCATGGCAACCTCTAAGACTATCCTGGCCTCCAAAAGGTCTTTGAGGGAGGTTTCTGGTTCTGATATTTTTTCTAAAAGCGTCCTATAGGAATGATGGAACCTGCTGGCTTCCTCTAGCTCCAAAAGCCTCTTTCTGCCTAGCTTGGTCAGACACCTTCCTTGAAACCCTACACGACAGGTGAGGCCCCTTTTGTCCAGTTCTCGCAAAAACCGCCCAACGGTGGCCTCGCTGAGCTCATAACCGAAGCTGAAAAGCTCTTCCTTCACCGTTCCAGCTCCCACTGGCCCTTGCGATCTGTGAAGCAAAGAGAGGACTATCCTTTCTTGATCAAAATCCTTTTCCCTGTCCCTCATAAAAGCCCCCATCTCTCCAATCGCTCATCATCATTGATGAGCGGCAAACAAAATCATCCTATTATCTTTGTGATTACCTGTCAACGGGTCACTACTCTAAACTTTGCTTTATTAAACATCTGGAGCATTGACTTGGGTTTTATGTCTATGTACTATATATCATTAACGCAGCAGTCCCCATTTACCCAAAAAGAAAGGGAGGTGCTTTTTATGTCTTTTGGCAAGGCAAAAAGGGCATGGATAAACTTGAAAAGCAAAGAGGTCTCAATGGAACACCTCGATGAAAAATACACAAGGAAATGGGGTGGTATGAGAGGCCTTGCATTGCCCATAATGCTAAAGGAAATTGAAAAGGATACAGATCCTCTGGGACCTCTTAACCTTTTGATAGTAGCAGCAGGATTGTTGAATGGCCTAGGTTTCCATGGTACTTGTCGCTATGGAATCTACGCCAAAAGCCCCCTTACAGGAGGGTTTGGAGGAAGCGACGCAGGTGGCTACTTTGGACCAGCCCTCAGGGCCCAGGGTGTGGATGCTCTGGTGTTCAAAGAAAGGGCCGAAAAACCCGTCTACATCTGGATTGAAGATGGAAAGGTGGAAATCAAAGACGCAACGGATCTATGGGGTCTTGAGACAGGCCCAGCACTGGAGAAATTGAGGGAAAAACACGGCAAGGTAACAGCCATACTCATAGGCCCTGCAGGAGAAAACCAGGTTCGATTTGCCTGCGTCATAAACGACTTGCACCATGTAAACGGACGCACTGGCATGGGAGCTGTGATGGGATCCAAGAATATAAAGGCCATAGTTGCTCCATATCCAAAGGCCATACCTCCGAAAGACCCTGTCCTTCACCAGGAGATGATAAAAGTGTTCTCCAACTGGAAGGATGACCCTCTATCCTTCGGGCTGCACGTTCACGGTACTGCAGGAGGAGTCACCAGGCTCAACCAGGATGGGATCCTGCCTACGATGAACTTTCAACAGGGAACCTTCGAAGGGGCATCCTCCATCGACGGAAAGTTAATGACTGAAACCCTCCTAAAGGAACGCTTGGGGTGCTTCGCCTGCGCTGTGCGCTGCAAACGAGTGGTCGGAGGAGGCAAGTACGATACTGACCCCAACTACGGCGGCCCTGAGTACGAGACCATGGCGGCCTTGGGTTCCCTGTGCGGTGTAGATGATCTGGACGCAGTAACCAAGGGGCACGAGCTCTGTAACAGGTTTGGACTTGATACTATTTCAGCAGGTATGACGATAGCGTGGCTAATGGAATGTGTAGAAAAAGGGATAATGACAAAAGACGAAGCTATCGTTTCCGGCTTCGGAGACGCTCAAGGCATGCTCAAACTACTGGAGAAAATAGCCCGAAGGGAAGGTATAGGAGACCTTTTGGCCGAGGGCTCTAAAAGGGCCTCAGCGAAGGTAGGCAAGGGAAGTGAAAAATTTTTGATGACCGTCAAGGGGCAGGAGCTTCCCATGCATGAGCCAAGGGGGAAAAAAGGCGTCGCCATAGGATATGCCCTGTCGCCCACAGGGGCCGACCACATGCAGTTTGCCCACGACCCTTTGTTCGCTTCTCCGGACAGCAGACCCATGAAGGACATTATGGCCCTGGGAATACTGGAGCCTCTCCCTGTAACATATCTAGGACCTGAGAAGATAAGGGCCATCACCTACCTATGGTACTTCTGGGCTGCCTTCAACCACTTGGGATGCTGTTACTTCGTTTTCTCTCCAAGAAGCTACTTCCCTATACATAGGCTCCACTCCCTGGTGGAGGCGGCAACAGGTTGGAACATAACACTGTGGGAGCTCATGAAGATGGGAGAACGGGGGTTAAATGCTGCCAGGCTATTCAATTTGAAAATGGGACTCACATCGGGGGACGATGTCATTCCCGAGAGGCTCCATACTCCTCTGCCCGATGGGGCTTTCAAGGGAAGCACAATCGGAAAAGATGAGTTTAAAGATGCCGTAGCCCTTTGTTACTCCATGATGGGATGGGACGGCCAAGGCATTCCAAAAAGGGAAAAACTCGTGGAGCTTGGCCTGGAGGAATTTATTTAACACCTAAATGCAGACATAAAAGGAGGGATTCCAACCTAGATTGGATCCCTCCTTTTATTTATGATCAGGCCTGTTTTTCCTTCTCAAAGGCCTCCCTTATGCTGCTTCTTAATTTTTCGTCCATCATTACCTCAATGGCCATAAATGCTAAAGCCTTGGCACCCCTCACTAGTGCATGGTGAGCCTCATCCATCATTGTAGCCTCCGCAAGCTCCCTAGTGTGAAGAGCCATTTTCCTCGGCGTAATAGATAAAACGGGTTGCATGGCAGGGCATCTATGGCTCACGTTGCCTATATCCGAAGATCCCTGTGCTCCCGGGAAGGGGGAAAGCTCCACACCCAGCTCTCTCATTATGGATTCCATTTTTTCCTCCGCCGGCCTATTGGTCACCATATCGTCAAAACTGAGCTCAAAGTTCCTCCAATCAACTTCCGTCTCGGTAGCTAAAGCCGCTCCTTTTGCACAATTGAAAGCTTTTCTCACTACCTCGTTAAGAAGGGATCTTTTTGGTGCCCTAAAATAAAATCTTGCTACTGCCCTTTCTGGAACTATGTTAGGTGCTGTTCCTCCTTCGTGAATGATACCATGTATCCTGACCTCAGGCCTTATGTGCTGCCTCAGCATATCTAAAGCATGAAACATAAGCTGCACCCCGTTTAGGGCATTCCTGCCTTCCCAGGGAGATGCTGCAGCATGTGCTGTTTTTCCTTTGAACACGAACTCTAAGGCGTCCATAGCTAAACATTCATAATGGACGTAACTTACACCTCCACCGCTATGGATCATCATAGCCAGATCCAGCTCATCAAATACTCCTTCTTTGGACATCTTTATCTTGGCACCGTTTGTTTCCTCTGCTGGTGTTCCTATGACTTGAACTTGACCGTTTAACTCTCCTTTCAATGACGCAAGGGCTATGCCTGCTAGCGTGGACATGGCCCCTGACACATTGTGCCCACAAGCATGTCCAATCTCTGGAAGGGCATCGTACTCCACCAACAAAGCAACCTTTGGAGACCCTTTTCCTATCACAGCTCTGAAGGCTGTCTCTATACCACAAAAGGGATATTCTATTTCAAAACCAGCCTCTTTTAGGAGCTCTACATGTTTTCTGCTAGAAGAATATTCCTGTTCTGATACTTCAGGATTTAAAGCCAATTCATCGCTCAATGCTATAGCCTTGGGAGAAAATTCTTCTATTACCTTTTGGACTTTGTCTTTCAATTCTCGCACCTTATCCAATACGATTCCCCCTCCCATTAGATTTAACTTTATGTTCTCAAAATGAAATTACCTAGAGGTTCATCTGAAAGTTTTCCTCTTTCCACAGCTATCTTTCCCCCAACTATTACGTATTCTATTCCTTCTGGAGGCAAAAGCGGCTCACTAAAGGTTGCTTTATCTTTCAACTTGTCTTGGTCGAACAGTACTAAATCTGCCGAAAACCCTTCCTTTATGGCCCCAATGGTCGAATCCAGCCACATCCTTTCCGCTGGAATAGTGGTCAGGTGAGAAATAGCCTCTGGCCAAGACAGGCCTCCTTCCTTTAGCCACCTTAATCCTCTAGGGAAAGCTCCAGCCGCTCTCGGATGCCCGCTTTTTCTTTCCAATACCCCGTCTGAAGCCAACGCTGCCATAGGGTGCATCAGACAGAGCCTCATTTCCTCTTCGTTCATCACATGGGCTATAATAAGTGTAGATGGGGCGTTCTTCCTCAATTCCTTATAAAGTTCTTCATCTAGCCTTTTCCCTTTATGAGGTCCAGAGGCTACTTCCAGGGCTTCCAATCCCTTGTTCCACCTTTCTTCAAAGCCGGGGTCGAACACTGTTGACCCTATGAAAGTACAAAAAGCACCATAAGGATATGTATCAAACCCTATGTCAACTCCCCTTTCTCTGGCTTTCTCCACCATCCTTAGTGCTTCTTCAGACTTGCCAAAGGCTGTCATGCTTCCCAAGTGGGATATTTGTACCCTAACTTTACTTTTTTCTGCTAAGGTTATCATTTCCTCCAGTGCCTCAATGCACCTAGGCCCATCAAACCTTATGTGAGAAGAGACCAATCTCTTATCAAATTGGCTTACTACCTCCGTAAGGTTCCATATCTCCTCCCAGGAAGTGTTTGGGGCATATTCCAACCCTAAAGACAAACCCAAAGAGCCCTTTTGAAGGTCCTCCTCTAAAAGGGAGCACATCTTTGATATGTCCTTAGGTGTAGTCTCTTGATATACATCGCTAACGCCTACAGCCTCCCTCAAGCGCCTGTGGCCCGTTAAAAAAGCCATGTTTATATAAGGCCGTTTTATGATCGACAAAAATTCATTCAGCAGCAACCCTGAGCCACAATTTCCCGCAAGGGCCGTCGTTACTCCCTGAAGTAAAAGACATTTTTCTATGGTGTACGGATCCTCTTTTTCCTCATTATGCATGTGAATATCGATAAAACCTGGGCTTATG
>Ga0182240_100616_pt1 | contig 9763 bp, 10 predicted proteins | sample hydfrates4_PW_90_FD_145594 | JGI IMG/M metagenome (GOLD analysis project Ga0182240, IMG submission 145594) | Subsurface microbial communities from deep shales in Texas, USA - hydraulic fracturing test 4_PW_90 | ecosystem: Environmental > Aquatic > Deep subsurface > Shale gas/oil reservoir >...
AGTAGGATTTCATCATTTATGGAGGTGTAAAAAGTTGCAATTGAAAGAACCAGGAGTAGTTGTTGGGGTATCAAATAGGCATGTACATTTATCACAAGAGGATTTGGAAAAGTTGTTTGGTGAAGGTTATGAATTAACTCCCTTAAGACCATTAGGACAGCCGGGACAATATGCATCTGAAGAATGTGTAGAATTAATAGGGCCAAAGGGAACTTTCCAAAAAGTGAGAATATTAGGCCCTGTAAGAAAAGAGTCACAAGTGGAAATTTCTAGAACCGATTCTTTTAAATTGGGAGTAACCCCTCCTGTTAGAGACTCAGGAGATATAGAGGGAACCCCTGGTATTACAATAAAAGGACCTGTTGGTGAAATACAGTTAAAGAAGGGTGTAATCATTGCCAAAAGGCACATACATATGCTGCCAAGGGATGCTGAACATTATGGTGTTAAAGATAAAGACTTAGTTTCAGTATATTGTGATAAAGAAGGAAGGAGACTTATTTTTCAAGATGTTTTGATTAGAGTTAGTGAAAAATTTGCATTAGAGTTCCATGTTGATATCGACGAAGCCAATGCAGCTTTACTCAGCAACGGAGATTATGTCAAAATTATAGAAAAATTCTAAAAAGCCGGTGTTTGCACCGGTTTTTTCAATCAATATCAGAAGGTATTTCATAGGTTATGCCCCCATATTTCCCTTCTGACACTTCTTTTAGAAAGATATTTCTTCCCCTTTCGTAATCTGGAACTCCGCCCTTTTTTAGAAAATTTCTTTTCATAGAAAATTTTTCTATGAACTCAACTGCATTTTCACAGTTGTCCCATTCTTCTAAAACTGTATCCAAAATATTAGGATACTCTTGCTTTAAAAAGTCAAAAAGATAGAAGAGAGCCTCATCCAATTCTGAATCTTCTGCTTTTAGAGAGCCAATAAGAATTAATTTGTTCACAAGATTCTTGCTAAAAAGTTTTGGATATAACACACCTGGTGTATCAAGAATTTTTAAGTCCTTTGATACGGTTATCCATTGTAACCCTCTTGTTATTCCAGGTTTATTCCCGACTGCAGCAGATTTTTTACCTTTTAGACGGTTTATAAAGGTAGATTTACCAACATTTGGTATACCAACTATCATAAGCGACTTTTCATTAAACTTTTTAGGAACGATGGGATAAATATGGTTTAAAAAAAAGTCTTTCACATTGGATTCATTTAGGCTAAGTGAAAAAGCATCCTCACCTTTCTCTTTATAATACTTTTCCCATAACTTAGTTTTTTTCATGTCACATAGATCTTTTTTATTCAGAATAATTATTCTTTTTTTGTTTCTAAAAAGTTGTTGCTCTTCATATGCCCTGCTAGCGTATGGAGCCCTTGCATCCAGAATTTCTACTACCGCGTTGACAAGTTTTAAATGCTTTTTTATCAAGGATTTGGTTTTTTCTATGTGCCCCGGATACCACATGCTTTTAACCCCTTTAAACAGTTATTTTCACGATTATTCCTATTTTTCTTAAATTGTGGTATAATGTAAGTGATAAAAGTATACCTTAATTTGTAAAAAAATCCAAGAGGAGGGATAATCTATTCTGAGATATTCTATCTCTATACCTGAGAATGTGGAACCGATTGAAATTTTTGGGGCTTATGATAGTCGAACAAAGTACATAAAAAAAGAGATGAACGTAGATATACATTATAAAAACAGAAAAATTTTCATCGAAGGAAAGGATGATGACTCGGTTAATAAAACATCAAAGATATTCACAGAACTTTTAGAAATTTTAGACGAGGGCCATTTACTCGATTGGGATGAATTCCAATACGTGGTTTCTAGGTATAAAACCAACGGGAATGGCTCTAAGACTGAAGAAAAGAAAAAATCAATGAAAGAAGTTATCAATACTCGCATTTTGGGTACTCAAATATTCGCAAAAACTGAAGGTCAAGCAAATTACATCGACTACTTAAAAAATAATGATATTGTTTTTAGTATAGGACCAGCCGGAACGGGCAAAACATATCTAGCGGTTGCTATGGCGGTAGATTATTTAAGATCTGGTAAAGTTCAAAGGATAATTTTAACAAGACCAGCTGTTGAAGCAGGAGAAAAACTAGGTTTTTTACCTGGTAGCTTTTATGAAAAAGTCGATCCCTATTTAAGGCCGTTATATGATGCCCTACTTGATTTTATGGATACAGACAAACTGATTTCATACAGAGAAAAAGGTATTATAGAAATACTACCTTTAGCTTACATGAGAGGTAGAACGTTAAACAATTCTTATATTATTTTAGACGAAGCTCAGAATACAACTTATCAACAAATGAAAATGTTTTTAACAAGGATAGGATTTAACACTAAGGCGGTCATTACTGGAGATGTTACACAAATAGACTTAGAAAAAAAGAAAGATTCAGGGTTACTATCGGTTAGAAAGGTGTTGAATGGAAGCATTTCTGGGATAAAATTCATTGAACTATCAAATAACGATGTGGTAAGGAATCCTTTAGTAAAAGAAATTATAAAAGCCTATGAAGATTATGAAAACGCTGAATAAGGAAGTGTTTTCCACTGTATGAAGAGCAAAAATACAGAAAACAATAAACAAACCAGCAAAAGCCTTTTTCAAAAAGCAAATTTATTTTTTTCTAAAAATAAAGGTTTTATAATTAGGGTGATTCTTTTTATATTTTTATCCTTATTTGCTGAATGGCTCATTTTTCACAGAATTTCATTGAACTTTCAGTTAAGTTTTAACCTCGTTTTTCTTGTATTTTGGATATTTATCGGAGAATTTTTGTTACCTAGGAACAAAATGTTTGAACTTCATCCTAAAAATTACTGGGCGGCTTTTCTAACGCCGCTCTTTTTCAATATAATTCTGAATCTTTTTGTTTATAAATATGTGAATATATTTGCAATATCGACCATATTGAGTACGTTGATAATAACCTTACTAATAGATTACTCTACCGGTTTAATTTCTGGCCTCATATTTTCCGCTTACTTTGGTATTTTATTCGGATTTGACTTGAAGTTCATGATTTTTTTGTTTTTACCTGCAGCAGTTGTCGCACTATCATCAAGAAAGATCAAAAGGAGAGTAGAGATAATACTACCATTTTTATGGGCTAGTTTAACACAAATTATCGTTGCTTATGTTATTAACTTATACTATAACCCTTTGGACTATCTCATAATAATCGAAAGTAATTTTTTAAGCATGTTGGTAACTATGGGTATCTTACCCTTCTTTGAATACTTAACTAGAGTTTATTCAGAGATCGGTTTATTGGAACTGGGTAATTTAAGCAATCCTTTGCTAAAAAATCTTTCTTTGAAAGCACCGGGAACATACTATCACAGCATGATCATATCTAACTTAGCGGAAAGTTCCTCTGAAATTATAAATGGAAATACGGTGTTAGCTAGAGTAGGTTCGTACTTCCACGATATAGGGAAGGTGTGGAGACCTCAGTTTTTCTCAGAAAACCAAAAGAATAAAAACCCTCATTCTGATATAAGTGCTAAATTAAGTTCTCTGATATTAAACAACCATGTTACCTATGGTATCGAATTGGCAAAAAAATACCGTTTACCCATACTGATAGAGGATATGATAGCACAGCATCACGGCACAAGGGTTAAGCAATTCTTTTACAGCGAATATTATAATCAAACAGGGATAAAAGATACCAACATGTTCAGATATCCCGGACCCATTCCTCAATTTAAGGAAGCTGCTATACTAATGATATGTGATGTAACCGAAGCCATGGTAAGAAGCATGCAAGAGTTAAGCGCTGTGGATCTTAATGAAAAACTTGATAATTTGATAAACTCTCTTTTTTTTGAGGGACAGTTAGACGATTGTGGATTAACACTTAGAGAAATCAGAAAGATAAAAGGCCGTATTATTAGAACCATAATGGAAATGAATCATAAAAGGATATCCTATCCCAAAGTTGAGGCAAAAGAACTTAGAGAGTAGAGGGAGAACGTCTTTGAAAATAAACGTTATAAACCAACAAGATTTAAGAAAGATAGACAGTAAAAAAATCAAAGATATCGCCAAAAAACTTCTTCTAAACGAGGTTGGCGAAGGAAATTTTGAATTAAACATATTAATCACCGACGATAAGAGTATAAGCGAATACAATAAATACAGAGGTAAAAGTACACCGACGGATGTTTTATCCTTTTCTTATGGTTTAAACGAACCTGTCATTGGAGATATTGTTATTTCTGTTGAAAGGATAGAAAAACAAGCGCCTGATTTTGGCAATTCCTTTGAAGAAGAATTCTATTATATACTTATTCATGGCTTACTACATATCGTTGGCTACGATCACGAAAACTCTGAAGAAGATGCCAAAAAGATGTTTGAAGTTCAAGATCAATATTTTCATCAATTAATTAAAGACAGGAGGAGATAGAGTTGGCTACAGTAAAGCCCTTTAAAGCTTTAAGACCATATAAAGGGATAGAACAGTGTTTTTCTTGCCCACCCTACGACGTACTTGAGGAGGATGAAGTTAAGGAAATAATCTCCAGAAACACCAATTCTTTTTTAAGGGTAACAAGGTCCGAAGTAGAGGCGGAAGAAGATTCTAAAGAGGCTATTTACAAAAAAGCTAAAGAAAATCTTGAATCCTTTATTAAAAATGGCGTATTAATCAAAGATGTTGAACCATCCTTTTATATTTATCGTGAAACCTGGCAAGGGGTTTCTCAAACAGGCTTTTTTGCTGTTGTGAGTGTGGATGAGTACGATAAAAGAATTATAAAAAAACATGAATTAACAAGAAGAGACAAAGAAGACGATAGGACAAATCATATTTTAAATTTAAATGCACAAACTGGACCCGTTTTCTTAACTTACAAAGCCCAAGAAGATTTAAAAGCAATCATTGATAAGCTTATAAAAAACAAGGAAATTCTTTATTCCTTTTGCGATGAAAATAATGTGAAACATGAACTCATCAAAATCCAGGAAGAAAACGAAGGGGAACAAATCGAAAAAGCTTTCAATAGTATCGAATATCTTTACATTGTAGATGGACACCATAGAGCTGCTGCCGCTTCCAGAGTTCAAAAAATAATGAAAGAAAAAGACACAAATTACTCTTTGGACAAACCCTACAATTATTTTATGGCCGCTATTTTCCCCCACAACGAACTCAGAATACTCCCATACAATAGAATAGTTAAAGATCTAAACGGTTTAAACGAAGAAGAATTTTTGAAAAAGATCAGTTCCTATTTTCAAGTAGAAGAAGCTCCCTTTTCCCCCTATTCTCCTGATTTCTCACACTCTTTTGGAATGTATCTTCGAAAAAAATGGTACAAACTAACATTTAAAGGTGAAGAAAGTGAAGATCCTGTTGAAAACCTAGATGTGCAAATATTGCAAAAATACTTATTGGATCCCATACTTTCCATAAAAGATCCAAGAACCGATCCAAGAATATATTTTCTGGGTGGTATTAGAGGCGTAAAAGAAATCGAAAAGTGGGTAGACAAAAAAGATTGGAAAGTTGGATTTTCTATGTATCCCACGCAAATAGATCAACTCTTAAAAGTTGCAGAGATGAACAAGATAATGCCACCTAAATCTACTTGGTTTGAACCAAAATTGAGGAGTGGCTTATTAATTCATGAATTAAGCTAGGTCTTTCTTCCACACATTAGAGGTGGTAGTTATAAAATACTATAAATTTGATTTAAATAACAAAATTGAACAAATAAAAACTCATGCCGTTGACGAAAAAATTCAAGTAGATGAAATAAGGGTATTTGAAAATAATCTGTATGGAATAAAAAGGAAATGGAAGATTTTATCTTCTCATAACTCGGTTGTTTTCATAAAACGCATATTATGCCCCAGTGACAACGTGATGCTAACTTATTATCACGACGAGAAAGGTGAAATGTCTAAATATCTCGTTTATATAGATTTTGGTAAATACAATGTCAGCAGTGACAATATTGAATTTCAAGATCAAGAATTGGATCTTTTAATTTATAACGACTTAAAATATAAAATACTTGATATGGGGGAATTATTAAAAGCTTTTGAATGCAAAAAGATCACCTTATCTGATATGCAAAAAAATTTAATAACTCTTGAGCATTTTATTAACGATTTTAATTATTTGGGTGTAATTGACTCTCTTCACCTCAGATTTGGTACCAATGCTATTAATTGGCTTTTGAAAAACAAAACTAGTATAGTATAATAACTCATAACTGGAGGGGAAAAAATTGAGAAAACTTTATCGTTCCAGAGAAAATAAGATTTTAGCCGGTGTTTGTGGAGGCTTAGGTGAGTATTTCGAAATTGATCCAGTTATCATACGACTTTTGTGGATTGTGTTAAGTCTAGTTTGGGGATTTGGGGTTATTTTGTACATAATCGCAATTTTTATAATCCCACCGCAACCTCAAGGAAATCGTTATTCTGATGAACATTTAGAAGAAACGCCCGGAACCGAGCACCATCATATTTCACATAATCTAGAAGACGAAGACAGAAAAGTCGTTATAGGGTTGTTTGCATTACTATTTATCGTAATTGGGCTAATTATTTTGGTAAGTATAATAACTCCTTCGACATTTTTCTTTAGAAATTTTATCAAAATCGTGATAAGTATATTATTGATCGGAATTGGGGCATATTTGATTTCCAAATCAAGAACCAAAAAATAGTCCAGGCCTTCCTGAAAAGTTATATAGTTCCCTTTATCTTGAAAGTCGATAAGGGCCTTTTGGCCCTTATTTTTCAATAGGCAAAAATAAAGAAAACACAGTTCCTTTTCCAACTTCACTCTTCACTTCTATTCTTCCATCATGAGCATTAACGATCTCTTTAACAATTGCCAGTCCTAATCCAGTACTTTTTTCACTGCTTGTCCTTGCTTTATTTCCCCTATAGAAACGATCGAATATTCTATTTAAATCTTCTTTAGGAATACCTCTACCAGTGTCTTCTATAGATATTTTAGCAAAATTACCTCTTTTAACAGAAGAAATAGTAACTTTTCCTTCATCCGTATACTTTAAAGAATTATCTAAAATATTTATAATAGCTTCTTTTAATTTATCTTTATCTGCCCTGATATATAGCTCTTCCAACTTTGCAACTTCTAATGCTAAACCTTTGTTGTGGTACAAAGGACTAACTTTTTTTATTACTTCTCCCAACAAAGATTTCAAATTAGTTTTGGTAAAATTATAAAATTGAGTTTTGTTATCACTCCTGGCTAAAAAAAGTAATTTATCTATAATTTCTGACATATAAGAAGTTTCTTCTAAGATCAACTCTAAAGATTTTTTATACTCCTCTCTCGATCTGTCTTTTTTCAAAGACAAACTACTTTCCGCTTGTATTATCGAAAGTGGGGTTCTTAAATCGTGAGAAACATCTGCGGTGAATTGCTTCTGTTGTTCAAAGGCTTTTTCAAGTCTCGAAATCATTTGATTCAACGTGGAAGCTAGCCTTCCCAACTCATCTTGCGTTTTTACTTTTATCCTTTCATTTAAATTATTTTCTTCGATATTTTTTGCCGTATCTATAATTTTTTCAACAGGTTTAAGAGAACTATCGGCATAAAAAAATCCCCCTATCCCAGCCAGGATCATTACCAAAACACCAGTCGATATCAGAATCATTTTCAAACGAGCCAAAACATTCTCTATCTCATTAGTAAATCTTCCAATGATTATGACAACATTAGAATTTTCTTTTAGCTTTGCAGTTGAAACATAAAATCTAGTGTTCCAATTGAAGTCGGTGGTTAAATTGAAGAAAAATGTTTCGCCTGCATTGGCTTTTTGTACCTTCCCCTGAATGTCTGGTATTTTTATAAGATAGCCATAAAACCTTAATAAACTAGCATCATCACTATAAATGTAAATCATTTCGTTTGGCAACGCTTTTATATTTTCAATATCTTCAACATTTTCTGTTTTTTCTAATACTCCTTTAAAATCACCCATTCTTGTCAACAAAAAATTATCAATATTATCATATAGGCTGTAGCTTAAAGCATAATAAGAGCTCAGCCCAAATACTAAAAGCAAAATGGCCATTATTAGTAAGTACCAAACGGTCAATTTGAACTTTATGCTCTTAAAAAAACCTAAGATACCGTTAACCTGTAACCAGCTCCTCTAACAGTTTCTAGAATTTTACCCTCTTTATCTCCAATTTTCTTTCTCAGTCTTCTTATATATACATCTATAACGTTTGAATTCCCTTCAAAGTCGATATCCCACATCTTTTCCTCAAGAATAGTCCTTGTAACTACTATTCTTGGGTTTCTCATAAAATACTCCAAGATATTGTATTCCTTTGGGGTTAATTTCAATTTTTTCTCTCCCATCCAAACCTCTCTTGTTAAGGTGTTTAAAGTTAAATCCCCCACTTTAAGAGTCGGGTTGCGGGTAAAACTTTCTCTTCTTAGCAGAGATCTAACCCTTGCAAATAATTCATCGAAATCAAAAGGTTTTACCAAATAATCGTCTGCTCCGGAATCTAAACCCTTAACTCTGTCTCCCACACTATCTTTTGCGGTTAGCATCAATATTGGAGTATTGATATTTTCTTTCCTTAAATTTTGACAAACGGTTATCCCATCTTTTTTTGGTAACATTATATCTAAAATTATCAAATCGTATGAAGAATATTTTGCATAGTTTTCTGCTTCTTCTCCATCGTAAACAACGTCGATACAGTATCCTTCTTCCGTAAGTCCCCTTTTTATTATATTAGCAAGTTTTTCTTCATCCTCAACAACAAGGATTTTCATACTATCCACCTCGATAATTAATATTCTATCACAACTAATTTTCTGACTTTCAAATTAAAGTTTTATGAAAAAAATAACTTTTTAATCATTCATTTTTTTTACTATAAAACTTTCAGTTTAAGTTAAGTTCACTCTCATAGGAATTTCATTCCTGAATTATAGACTAATAGTGTAAAGGGTGGAGGGAAGGGAATACCAAAACAAGGAGGTGAAAGAGATGACCAAAAGACTATTAGGAACACTGATTATAGTGACTTTTCTAATCAGTGGATTCGTGTTTGCTCAGTTACCTGAACAACCACCTGCAACATCAGAAGAACCAGGAGAATTAGTGGGAGTTCCAATAGATCAACTAATACAAACGGTCAAAGCCACAATACCGGAAGGAACCCTAGTTTCTATAACTGCTGATAAAGGACTTTTCGGTAAAGATAAAGGCACTTACACTTTCAAATTTGACGATGGAACAGAAGTTCAAGTGGACAAACAAACCGGAGAAATATTGTCCACGAAGGAAGGGCAAACTCCATCTGAAGAAACTTTGAACCTCTTATCTATGGTAAACATATCTTTAGAGGAAGCTGTAAAAACTGTTGTAAGTGCATATCCCGAAAATATGTTTCAATCAGCAAAGATAGAAGCAGATGAAACAGGTAACCCTGTTTACACAATTGAACTCTCTGACTTAACAGTGAAAGTGAATCCATCTAATGGTGAAATAATTTCTCCTGAAGGAGAAGTAGAGATGCCACAACCCACTGAAAGTATGCCGAGCGAATCAGGGATTTCCACTAAAGAAAGTACCCCCGGAGAATTTAAACCTCCACTAAATGAAAACTTCTAAAATCCTCCCAGTTCAACTTCCCCTGCAAAAAATCTGCAGGGGAATTTTTAAATATTAACAAACCACATGAAAAAAGCTGCCATTGGAGCCATCGTCAAATTATC
>Ga0182240_100618_pt1 | contig 9725 bp, 5 predicted proteins | sample hydfrates4_PW_90_FD_145594 | JGI IMG/M metagenome (GOLD analysis project Ga0182240, IMG submission 145594) | Subsurface microbial communities from deep shales in Texas, USA - hydraulic fracturing test 4_PW_90 | ecosystem: Environmental > Aquatic > Deep subsurface > Shale gas/oil reservoir >...
GTTTAATAACTGAATAAAAATTTTCACTAAAGAAAAAAGAAATAGAAAGAGACAAAGGATAAAATAAAGGATACTGTGTACTGTTATATTTAAGGTTGTTATATAATGACTCTGCATAATCTTTATAATAAAATTCATCAAAAAAAAGTATTGGGCCAGTAGCATTAAATGTCAAGAAAAATTTAACTATAATTAAAAAAACAAATATTATAATTGGTATTAAAAATGCTTTTTCTTTATTTAAATGTAATCTATACTTTAATATCATGATAACTCCCCGTTTCTTTATTTTGAATATTGCATCAACATTAATTTTTATATAAGTTCACTTATTTTTCTTTGAACTTTTTTACTTCTTTAGTTATGGGAATATAATATATATCATTCAATTCAATAATTAAATCTATTATTTTACTAAATAAGATTTAATTTTGCTCCAAAGAAACCTAGAATAAAAGATCATTTCTACAGTATATTTATGGGTTTATCATAGTATCTACTATTTAAAGGAAAATGCATAAGTAGCACATGACTGCAGCCGTATTATATCAAAATTATTTCTTTTTCTTTTACTTAATGCCTCAGCTATTGTCATAAGCACTTCCTCCATGTTTATTAATAGTCTCTCGGAATTCTCCGAATTAGATGGGATAAGGCTTTGCCTGACCCATCATAATTATTTTCCTCCTACTTTTGTAGGGGGATTTTTCTATTTCAATGTGGTAGAATTGGAAATTCCACATTGAAATTTTTCATAGAATAGTACCAAAAATAGTTGATAAAACTCTTGACTTTTTCTAAACGCCCTAATAATCGTCGTGAAGGAGTTTTTCCTTACTAACCGTTATAGGGGTGTTGAAAATGAAACCAATATTCGTTTCACATGAATCTTATCAAAACTTTGTTATTGAGCAGTTGCAAAAGCACTACTCCGGTGGAATTCTATCTCTTGTAAATAACGACTGGCCTATCATCAGCAAATTATGGATTACGGATCTTTCTTACACAACTACCTGGCTTTCTGAAACTTATTCTTTTAAAGGCCCTGCTCCACGTGATCCTGCCTCCATGTTGCGCTCCTACCTTCTTTTTCTCTTAACTAATCCTACAATTGGCATTACCAAGTGGGTTGATGAATTGTATCGTGTACCCCTTTATGCTATTCTTAGTGGCTTTGAACCAGGGGATATCCCCGGTGTCGGTACTTTTTACGACTTCTTTCAGCGTTTATGGAATTATGAGAAAAATAACTTCAAGCCCAATATTAAACGTAAACGCAAAAAGAAGAAGAAAATGAAAAAGTTAAAAAAAGGTGAAAAACAAGCTCCTAAAAATCCTGGTATTGTAGAGAAACTTGTTAACCGCTTCCTTCGCTATGGTTCCAAGAAAAAGCTTTTGCCAGGAGATCGTTTGTTTGATTTTTTTCAATCTCAATTTCTTGATGTCTCAGCTAAATTAGGTCTACTAGGAGATCTAAGTTCTCTTGGTGTTGCCGGTGATGGCACTCCTTTGGAAACTGCTAGATATCCTAGAAGCAAACCTACTTGTAATTGTAGTGCCCAAGGTATAGCGAAATGTAATCATCCTCGCCTTTATTCCCAACCCGACTGTAATTCAGGTTGGGACAGCTCTAGGGAAAGGTACTTCAACGGCTACCACCTCTACATGATATCCGCTAGCGATAGTCGATACGACTTACCGTTGTATCCAAGACTTCAGCCTGCTTCACGTCACGACGCTGTCAGCCTTGTTGCTAGTTCAATTGAATTTTCACAACGATTCTCCTTGGGCACAGTAAGAAAAATGCTTCTTGATGCTGCTCATGATGCTAAAGCTATCTATGAGTTGTTACTTCACCAGGAAATTGAGCCTTTTATTGATCTAAACCCTAGGACTAAGAAAAATTTTAGTACTGAAAGTGATATTCAAATTTCTCCTGAAGGTATCCCCATTTGTCCTATCGGTAAGAAAATGAAACCAAATGGCTATGATCGTTCTCAGAATCGCCAAAAATGGAGATGTCCTCTTACAAATGGTACAAAAAATTCTTGTAAAAATCCTTGTTCTACTGCCAAATACGGTCGTACTTTCCATACTTTTTCAGAGGATAATCCACGGCTGTTTACCAAAACGCCTAGGTTTTCTGACAAGTGGCAGCTTAATTATAAACGGCGTACTTCTATTGAACGTTCTAATAAACGTGAAAAAATTGATTATTATTTAGAAGCTGGTCGACATCGTTCTACTAAAATGTGGTACATACGTCTTTATTGCATCATGATGTGCCAACATATTGATGCTTGGTACTGTGAACAAAAAGAATCTTTAAATCTTCAAAAACTTATTTTCAGCCAAACTGCTTAGCCTCTACTATACCTTCTTTAAAACTTCACATTGCTAGGTTTATTTGGCATGCCCTTTTTTAAAATTTGGTCCAAAACCTAAATTACTTCTCTTTAAATTTTGGTAATTTCCAGTTAATTTATACCAATTCAACCTTTAAATTCTTTTTTATTCCGAGAGGCTATATTACTCTCTCAAAAACTCATCTTTAAGTCTAACTATATCATCTTCTCCCAAATAATCTCCAACTTGAGCTTCTATAATAATCAAATCTATTTTACCCGGGTTTTCAAGTCTGTGAACTTGTCCCATTGGTATGTATGTTGATTCATTTGGTCTTAAAATAGTTTCATTTTCTCCTATTGTTATCTTTGCAGTACCACTCACAACTACCCAGTGCTCATTTCTATGGTAGTGCTTTTGAAGTGATAATTTAGCCCCTGGTTTAACCAGTATTTTTTTAATCTTATACCTATCCCCTTCTTCAAGGACAGTATACGTTCCCCAGGGACGATGTGCTGTCACATGGACTTTGTGAAGGTCAGAATTTTTATTCTCCAAATCTTTAACTATTTCTTTTACTTTTTGGGAAGAACCTTTTTTACTTAGTAAAAGTACATCTTGAGTATCAACAACTATTAAGTCTTCAATGTCAATAGTAGCTATTGTTCTGTTGCTAGAATATACAAAATTATTTTTTGAGTTAAGATTGATATTTTTTTCACTTGCTATATTTCCAAGACCATCTTTAGGTAACTCTTTATATAAAGATTCAAAGCTCCCTAAGTCAGACCAGCCAATTGCAGCCGGCACTACTTTGATTCTTTCGCTTTTTTCCATTACAGCATAGTCAATACTATCTTTAGGTATAGCCAGCATATCATCCAATTTTATCCTCAAAGGGTTATCCTTTTTAGCATTTTGATATGCCAATTTACTACTATCGTACATTTCCGAAGAATGTTTTTGTAATTCTTCTAAAAATACACCAACTTTAAAAACAAACATTCCACTATTCCAATAAAAATTGCCTTTATCTAAATATTTTTTTGCAGTTTCAAAATCCGGCTTTTCCTTAAATGATTTAACATTATTCCCATCAGCTTCTATGTAACCGAATCCTGTCTCCGGATATTCAGGCTTTATTCCAAAGGTAACAAGATATCCTTCCTCTGCTAGCTCCTTAGCTTCATTTAATACTTTTTCATAATCACTTTCATTCTTTATTAAATGATCAGAAGGTGTAACTAAAACAATATCTTCAGGTTCCAAATCTAAACAAGCTAGAGCAATAGCAGGTGCAGTATTTCTTCCAACGGGTTCAAGCATAAACCTGCAATTATTTTCATTAAGTTCTTCCAATTGATCTAATGCTAAAAAATACTGTTCTTCATTCGAAACAATAAACTGTTTTTTACAAAATAATCTATTTCTAATAACAGTCTTTTGAAAAAGAGATTGATTATCAAAAAATTTACAAAATTGCTTAGGAAAAAATTTTCTTGAAATAGGCCATAATCTAGTCCCATTTCCTCCACAAAGTATAATGTTTATCATAAAAACATATCCCCTCACTTAAAATCTTTCGATACTATCTTTAACGCTGAGTTACTTGTAAAATTATTTAATATATAATTATAAGAATTCTTTGATAACTCAGCCCACAGATTTTTATCATTATAAAGTTTAATTACCTTTTCTGCAAAATCTTTAGGTTCATCTGATATAACTAAATTTTTTTCAATATTTTTTAAACCTTCGGCCCCAATTGAAGTAGTAACTAATGGAACCTGGTAATACATTGCTTCAACTACTTTTCCTTTTACCCCTGCTCCAAACCTTAATGGAACTACTACCAATCTACAGTTATTATAAAGCTTTTGAAGTTCCTCATCACTTACAAAACCAGTAACAATAATTTTTTTTGAGTGTAATTTTCTTATTTCTTCCGGAGGATTAGAACCTACTATATAAAACTTTATATTTGGATTTTCAGTTACAATACTTGGGAATATTTCTTTAACAAACCATAACACTGCATCTATATTGGGTTTATGATTAAAACCCCCAACAAATAAAATATCCTCTCTTTCATTGAAAGAATTTACATTACTATCACTTACATCATCATATATATAAACAGGAATAGTTCTGATAATTTTTTCAGAAAATTGTTTCTTTAAAATTTCCTCTTCATAGGAACTTACAACATAAACTACATCTGCTTTATTAAATAGTTCAAATTCTGTTTTCTTCCATCTTTCAGATGCTTTTAATAGTTCTTCATTTTTTTCGATCTCATAATTTCTTCTTTCTCGTAAGTAATGTAAATCATGCCCAAAATATATAATTTTAGCATTTGTATATGTTTTTAATAAATCAATATACTTTATTGAAATATGAGGTCTATTTAAATATGCATAGTCAATATATTTTCCATTCTGCTCAATCCATTTTTTGATATTTTGTGCATACCAATTACCATACAATACTTCAATTCCCATTCTTTGCAGTTCTGAAGTATAGGGTTCATGTTTATAAAAATTGTCTCCTACAAAAATAACTTTAAAACCCATCTTATTAAATAACCTTAAATATGAATAAGTACATCTACTTCCAGCGTCTTTATCAAAGTGAGGTACGTAGTGGTCTATAACTAATACTGTTTTTTTATCCTTACTTTTGTCCCTGGCATAAAATACTTCTTTTCCATTTTCAAAATGATCTTTTTGCAAAACTTCTTTCCATTTTTCTATAAATTTATTTTTGTTTTTAACTTGGTAACTTTTTAAACCAGAACTAGTATCAGTACCGTGTGATATTCCCTCAAAATGAACAACTACTGATTTAGGTTGATATAGTACTTTGTAGCCTCGCTTCCTTACTTCAAATGCAAGATCAGTATCTTCATAATATGCCGGTACATACCTTTCATCGAATCCTCCAATTTCTTCCCATAAATCTTTTCTAATCATTAAACTGGCACCGGATATATAGTCTACTTCCTTAACATAATTATACTCGGGTTTATCAGGATCATCTAATCTACCATAATTCCAGCCACTTGCATCATTCCATACGATACCCCCCGCTTCTTGTAATCTCCCATCTTCATATATCAGCTTTGATCCAACTATTCCTATTTTTTCGTCTTTCTCAATTAAATCGACAAGATATTTTAGCCAATCTTTTTGGACATTGGTATCGTTATTTAAGAAATGAATATATTTACCTTTTGCATATTTAGCAGCATTATTACAATTTAACAAAAATCCTTTATTTTCTGTATTTCTAATAACATTTACATTTTCAATATATTTATTTATGTTGACAGTTTCATCAGTAGAAACATCATCTGCAATAATTATTTCATAAGAAATATCATTTGTATTTTCATATATGGATTTTAAACAGGAATAAGTATAATCCCATTGATTATACACCGGGATAATAATTGATACCAAAGGATTTTTAGTTTTGTCAAAATTAATTTTGCATTTATCATCTAATTGATCTACAATTTGAATAGCATTTGTATCTTGAGTGTTATTAAATTTTTCAAGATAAGCTTCCAGTCTGCTTTCCGTTCTTTCGCTGCCTTCTGTCTTAAGATAATAAAAGAATTTCTTAACATTTTGTTCATTAATATTTTTGATTATCTGCTTTGGATTTTTTATGAGCTTGAAAAGTATTTTAGCCATTAACTTACGCTTACTTTTCTTAGGGAATATAAAATCTCTAAACTTATAATATTTCAACAAAACCTTCCAACCATCCGAGTTTAGTATATTTTGGAGGTGCCGTTCTTTTTCTAATAATTGTTCATTGTGTACTTTTAAATTACTAATTTTCTCTTCCTTAGTATTAAGCTCTTCTTGCAATTGAATAATTTTTTGCTTAGCTTTTTCAAAATTCTCGTTAATTTTTTTGATCTCTTCATCTTTAATTTTCACTTTTTGATCTAAATTTTCATCCAAATTATACATTTCTTCTAACTTTAAATTCTTTTCTTGTATCGTTTTAGTTTTTACTTGCAGTTCTTCATCAAGCTTTTCATTTAAACTTGATAATTCTTGTATTTCCTGATTTTTCTCTTCTATTATTCCTGCCTTTATTTTTATTTCTTCATCTAATTTATCACATAGACTTGATAATTCTGCAATCCTTATATCTTTTTCTTTAATAAGTTCTGCATTTCTTACAAGTTCTTCATTTAATTCTTTTCCCCAACTCGACAGTTCTTCTATTCTCTGATTTTTCTCTTCTATTACTCCTATTTTTATTTTCAATTTTTCATCTAAATTTTTACCCCATCTGGATAATTCTTCTATTCTATGGTTTTTCTCTTTAATGAGATCTTCTTTTCTTTTTAAATCCTTATCTAACCCATTGCCCCAATCTGATAATTCTTTTATCCTTTTATTTTGGTCGCTTATAATGTTATCCTTTTTCTCAATTTCTTTTAACAAGTTAAATATATGATTATTTTTTTCTTCAACTTCTTTTTGTAACTCAAGTATTCTTTCTATTTTACTTTCATACCGCTCATCATTATCCAAAATTGCAGATCCAATATTTATTTCTTTAATTTTCTCGTTACTACAAATTGCGATTATATATTTACCATAAAATTTTTGTCTATCAGATTCTATACTTAAAATATCTAAGCTTAAACTATTTGGTCCATAAATAATTGATGCAGCCTGAAATCTTTGATAGTAAATATCTATATTATCAAAATATCTACTAAGAAAATTATAAAATTCATACTCATAAAATTCTTTCTTATGAAACTCATTTTTATAATTTACTTTATCTGTATATATTTCTTTATCAGGCGTTGAAATTATAAGCAAACCATCATCTTTTAAAACTCTTTTTACTTCTTCTAAAAATTTTCTTTGTATATTTTCATCCACGTGCTCAATAGTTTCAAAAGATACTACAACATCTACCGAATTGTCTTCAAATGGCAAATTTTCTATAGAACTTTCTACAAACTCTAAATTCTCTTTTTTATATCTATTTTTAGCATGAACTACGGCTTCTTTACTAATATCAATCCCATAAACCTTTTTAGCATACCCTGCCAAGATATATGCTCCATATCCTTCCCCCGTTCCTGCATCCACTATAATCTTATCTTTTGCAGCATTAATAATAGAGTAATATCGTTGATAATGTTCAATCGCTAATTCATCACTAACCGAAATACCAGGTATAAATCTTTCACCAGTAAATTTCATAAAAAGCACCTCAACTCAAACTACAAAAATTTATATCTTCTAAAAAAATAAAGCCTTGCAAATCATAGGCTTGTCCATCTATTACTTGAATTACCAATGCATCATGAATCCAACAATGTTGAACATGATCCTCTTGTGTACCAGATGCTACTGCGGGAGAGATGGTATATATTCCTCTTTTTAGGTTTGGAAAAGTAAAGTCAAATTTATAACAAACAATAGTCCCTTTCTCCGCATAATTCAAGTATTGTTCTAAGATATAACTATTCGACTGGGTAACAATATTACCTAGTCTATCTTTTATTGTAAAACCTACTATTGGATTATTAATATTGTCATTATATTTGACTCTAATATATAAACTAGCTTTTTGTCCTGCTTTAAATAAAGAATTTTTATTCTTTGTATTACTATCAATAAGTGATATTCCTGTTATAATTGCTTTATTGTCTCCCCAAACATCTAAGTTATCATCAATGCTATCTATATTATCTATAAATTGATCATTTATATTTCTGTTCTCATCACTGTTTATATTATCTTCATATTTATTTAAATTGGAACCCATCATGAAAGCTTGATATTTTTTTGTAACCTCAGATGGTTCTCCATAATCAATTATACACCCATCATTTATCCAGATTGCATAGTCACAAAATTTGTTAATTGCAGATAAATCATGAGACACAAATAAGACAGTCTTATTTTCCTTAAACTCTTCTATTTTTCGAAAACATTTCTGTTGAAATCTGATATCACCAACAGCAAGTGCTTCGTCTACAATCAAAATATCAGGATCAACATTAATAGCAACGGCAAATGCTAGTCTAACAAACATTCCACTTGAATATGTTTTTACAGGTTGGTTTATAAATTCTCCAATATCCGCAAAATCAAGAATGTCTTTTAACTTATCATTTATCTCTTCTTTGCTATAACCCAGTATCGCTCCATTTAAATAAACATTTTCAATTCCTGTAAGTTCTGGATTAAAACCTGCTCCTAACTCTAATAGAGCAGATAATCTACCTTTTATATTAATATTGCCTGAAGAAGGGGTAAGTACTCCAGTTAATATCTTTAATAAAGTTGATTTTCCTGATCCGTTTTTACCAATAATGCCAACGGTTTGTCCCGCCTCAACTTGAAAAGATATATTTTTTAAAGCATAAAATTCCTTATGAAGTTTCTTTCTCAATGGATGAAGAGCTTCTTTCAATCTATCTATAGGTTTTTCATATATTTTATATATCTTTGAAAGATTTTCTACTTCGATTGCTAACATATTAATTATCCCTCACAGTACATCAGCAAAATGTGGTCTTAATTTTCTAAATACTATAGCCCCAAAAACAAAAAGCAATAGGTTTATAGACCAAAACAATATGGTTAAACGCAAATCTTCCCAAAACCATTTTTGATATATAAATGTATTTCTATAACCGTTTACAATATAATACATAGGATTTAATTTTATGATAAAATGATATTTTTCGGGCATCATTTGTAAGGACCAAAATATAGGTGTTAACCAAAAACCAAATTGTAATATCATAGCCACGATTTGTCCAACATCTTTTAAAAATACAACCAGAGAAGATGTTATCCACGATAACCCTAATACTAAAATTATTGTAGCAACTAAATAATAGATAACTTGTAGACTATATATGGTAGGCTTGTAACCATAAATAGAAAACATAAAGAACATAAATGCAATAAAAAATAAATGCACAAATAAGGCAGACAATATTTTTATAATTGGTAGGGAACTTACTCTAAAAACCACTTTTTTTACCAAATAACTATAATCCATTACTGAATTCGTAGCGCTTTGCAAACCCTCTGAAAAGAAAAACCAAGGTATCATTCCACAAATTAGCCAAAGTATAAAAGGGTAATCATCTACAGGTCTTGATTTAAAACCCACTTGAAAAACAAACCAAAAAATAAGTATTGTAATAGTTGGTTGAATAAATGCCCATAAGATACCAAGGTAAGATCCTAAATATCTAGATCTAAAATCTTGTTTTGTCAATTCCAAAATTATTTTTTTGCTTTTATAAATATCTAATACAAAATATATAAATTCCTTAAAGTAAGATACCATGTAAAATGTTTACACCCTCTTATTAT
>Ga0182240_100619_pt1 | contig 9723 bp, 4 predicted proteins | sample hydfrates4_PW_90_FD_145594 | JGI IMG/M metagenome (GOLD analysis project Ga0182240, IMG submission 145594) | Subsurface microbial communities from deep shales in Texas, USA - hydraulic fracturing test 4_PW_90 | ecosystem: Environmental > Aquatic > Deep subsurface > Shale gas/oil reservoir >...
TTCTTGTTCAATATCTTTTCTATCAGCATTTTCTCTGTCAGCAGGCAATGCATTATAAGAATACTTTTTAATTAGAGGTTTAAACATTAACAACAATTCAGAAGTAGCCGATTCATCGCCGGATTGAGCCTTTTTTAATAAAGTTAAAATATCTGGTTCTTCTCATGATGATTTAGAATTGCTCCAGGAGTTTGGACTAAAAGCTATGCAGCTTGCAAGGTTAGCTAGGGTTATTGAAGAAGCATATTATCAAGATGCAATTTTCCCTTTGGAACAACTTTCTGTTTTTTTAAATCTTTCTATCAGGGCTATTCGCAGGCGTTTGGCCTCCTGGTGGGACAAAAAAATTATCATGCCTATCTGTGGTCAAAATATTTCTACCAGAAATAACTGCAATGTACTCCGTCCTGTCTATGCTGTTCGCAAACATCTTATCGGACAAAGTCCTGAAGTAACCAGAAATTTTTTAGCTCTTACAACCTCTCAATACAATGATTATCTCCTTGGTTTTGCCAAAGTTTCAAAAGCTATTAGGTCAGGCGAATCTTATGAACTATTAGCAAAACTAGAACATTATCCGTTAGAGCTCCTTAAACAATGGGCGAAGCTTTACGAGGAAGTCAATTCTACATGCCCTACTTTGATTGATGAGTTGCTTGAGCAATTTAAATTTAAGCTTTCTTTTTCTCAAGAATCTAAAGCTTCCAATTCAAAAGAGCAGTTACTTTTTGATTTACAGAGTCTTCATAATTTCAGTCCATCCAAAGCTGAGGCCTATATTTTCTCCTTGGATGAGCACTGTCATTTATTATCTAATATCTCACGTTCCCCCCTTGAAGTTGTTTATTATGCTGTCTCTTCTGAAGAGCCTGCCTGTCGCCCTTTAAATGATTGCAATCTCTTACCTGTAAAGATTTCATATATTGACTTTGACACCGACATGACCGGGCGAGACCGGGTAAGGGAAATGAAGTGGATTAAGCTTTTGCGTTATGCTACTCAAACACGAAAACAGGGTGCTCTTCTTACTAATTGCGACCTTGCTTTTTTATTGGGTATTGACCCTGACGTCGTTTCTGCTCTTATTAAGGAACACCCCAATACTTTTGTTCCTACCAGAGGAAATATTGCTGATATTGGTACTAAGTTGACACACGTTGAGAAAATTATTTCTCTTTTCATGGAAGGCTATACAGAAACTGAAATTATGTTACGTACAGGTCATTCCCGTGAAAGTGTTGAAAACTATATCTCAACCTTTTGTATCACCGCAGGGCTTTTAGAAAGGGGGGTGTCTGTTCCTCTTATTCGTCAGGCTACTAAAAGATCTAAACGCCTTATTGAGTGCCACAAAAAACTTTACGAAAAGTTTAATCATCCTGATTACCAGTTTACTATGATGCGGGTTAGAAAAATTTTTGCCCGCCATGAAGAGCTTTCATCCCAAAAAAAAAACTAAATTGAAAGGAGATGATATTATCAAGCGCCCTTCTAAGAAGCCGGATGAACTGTACAAACCGCTTCTGGATAAGGGGCTGGAACACGCTCAAATTCAATATCTTGCAGAGTATTTTGATTTAAGCAAAGTGTCATGGCTATCCCGTAAAACTTCCAAGATGTTTAATTCTTTAATGGATGAGTATGAAAAATCTATCGGCATCAAACGTCTTTATCCAGGTGACCTAAAAGTCTCTCGGCTTGGAAAGTCTCTTGTTTTGCCGCTATGCCCTACTTCTCTTTTAGAAAATCTTGCTCGCGGGGAGCGCATGGAAGAAGCTTTTGATAAGCATTGTGATTATTTACTGGATGTTTTAAAGAAAAGCTTCCCAAATGCCACTATCTCTGATGTTCATATTCTTGTTAATCAAAGAAGCTTATTACCATGCCGTCGACAAAAAAGTCGCCCCGGTGTTCCAATGCCACCACTTGACATTAATGCTTTGATTAAATCCTTGCCGCAGGTAAACTTAAAAAATTCTATTGTACCTGCAGCAATACGTGAAACCATAGTTTCATCCTTGCTTCCGGATGGTGTTTGTTCTGAAAGAGCAAATGCAATCGTTGATGCTCTTTCACGAATAAGAAACAATTTCTGTCCATTACTTTCTGATCTACAATCAGGACAAGTGGTTTGGACAAGTATTAGTGTCAAAGACAGGCAACAGGATGATTTTTACAACATGTTTCGCCACCAGGTTCCTGTAATTCTTACGCTTTACACACCGGAGGAAATTGTGCTTTTAACGCAGCCTAATATTACTTTGAAGCTAATTAATGAGTTACACCGTAGGCGCATTGCCCGGATGTGCTTTGAAGCATATCGTCAAGGAGGATTACTGTCGACCCTGGATCTTCAAATGCTTGTTATGCGCTCTCGTGCTACGATTTGCCGCCTTATTAATGAGTTTGAACAGGCCAATAATATTATTATCCCTACTCCAGGGAGTATAAAGGATGCCGGTCGTAAATTTACCCATAAACACATAGTGATAGACCTTCATCTTCAGGGGTATCTTACAAAAGAGATTGCGCAAAAAACTTATCACTCAGGTCCTTCTGTTGATAGATACATTGACGGCTTCTTACGTGTTATGGCTTTAGAGCTTTTCAATGTACCTCCACGTTTGATAGCCAGAACTACTCATATGGGATTGTCGCTTGTTGAAGAGTATCATTCAATTATCAAAGAACACTTTGCTGATAAAAAGGTACTGCAAGATCATTTACGTAAGCATGGTGTAGAAATATCGTGATATGGTACATATGGGTTATCCTAAAATACAAAAAAGGATGGCTTTTAACCATCCCTTTTAAAAGAGCATTTTTTATTTGTTAAACAGCCGGTAGAGCATAACTGCAGCTTGGGCTCTGGTAGCCTTTGCCTTGGGCTTAAATGTGTTATCACCCATTCCCTGTATTATTCCCTCTCTTAAAGCTGTCGATACCGCATTTTGGGCCCATGCCGCTACATCATCAGCATCTTCAAATACCGACAATTCCGCTTCATCAGCAGGTCTGTAGCCTTCCCTAAAGAGCACCCTTGCTATCATAGCAGCCATCTCCTGCCGGGTAATCAGGCCGTCAGGGTCAAATTTATCGGCACTCCTGCCTGTAATTATGCTGCTGTTGTATGCTGCAGCCACTTCATCTGAATACCATTTCTGGGATTCAACATCAGTAAATGTGTGACTGCTGCTCCTGCCTTCAAGGTTCAAAAGCCTGGTAAGTAGGGCTGCAAATTCCGCCCTGGTGACGGGCGCAGCAGGATCAAAGGCGGTTTCTGTTCTTCCCTTTATTATTCCCTTACCGGCAAGGAGCTCTATTTCCTTTTTGGCCCACGGGTATTTACCCAAATCGGAAAACTCCCTGACGGAAGGCTTGGCAAAATAGCTGCTGAAGTGCATAGTCCTAAACCTGACCTTCCCTGTTGCTTCATCGTATTTACCGCCAACCGGAGTTACCGTCCCGTTTTCTTCAATTAAAAATACCGTTACTTCCTCTTTTGATTCCTCATTTCCCAGCTTGTAGGGTATCGCTGCTTCAACGGGTTTGTTAAACTGCCTTATCTTCTGCCCGCCGGCAGTCGCATCCAGGTCCACAACTATAGAGTTTTCAGGGATGCTGCTTCTCAGCGTTTCAGGTATTTGCATTCTGTCAATTTTGCTTGTCCCGAAAGATATGATACCAGTTTCGCCATTTATACCATCTTTATCCATGCTTTCCGGATTCACTTTAAAATCAGCAAACTCCGTCCTGATTTCCAATGTATCGACACCGGCCTCTCTGACGGCGTCCACTGCCTCTGCCGGTAAATCCACTTCCACTTCACGAATGCCTTCAACGGTTGGAACATCTATCAATACAACAGGTTTGATGCTCCTGTTTGGTTCTATTTCGTTTTCCTTGAGTTTATCGGCGATTTCCCTGGCATTTTCAACTGCTGTTTTCGCTGCTGTCTGCAGGCTGGCTGCATCAGCTTTTGCTGTAGCTTTTTCTTGCTCAATATTGAGTTCATCCTTTTGCAGCTCGCTTGTTGCTGCTTTCTGTATCGCCCTCTCTGCTGCATTGATGATTTTGTCAGCGAGTACTGTTTTTGCTCTACTGCTGCCTTTTTCAATATTATCATCCAGTGCTTTATATAATCCGCCGACCCCTTCAATCATCTCTTTTACAGTATTTACAGCCGTTTCTCCCGCCTCGAGTTTTTCCACCAGGGTACTGCTCCTATCCAGCAGTTCGGCAGTTTTAGCCGCTATTTCCTCTACTGCCTTTTCATCTTCAGCAGCATCTGCTACGGTACTCAAGTTTTTAATTATCTCCGAATGTGCAGCAACTGCTTTTCCGGCCTTTTCAGAAGTTACAACCTTTTCCGATACCAGTTTTGCTGTTTCAACGGCATCCAGCACGCTTCCCACAATGGTATCCTTGTCAAAGCCTGACGCAGACTTTATCATCGCAGTAACAGCCGACATCAACTTTTCCGTTGAGTTCACAACCTTCACAGCCGTTTCTTCCTCTTGAATTCTTTCAGCTGCTTTTCTCATAGATTTAGCGGTTCTGCTCGCCGCTTCCGTAAGTTTTCGAGCATCCTCTTCGCTCTTGACTTTTTCTGCGGCTCTAAGCAGGCTGTATGAAACATTAACCGTCGCTTCACCTATCTCATTTTCTGCTGCATCCGGGTTGTTTGCAATATCCTCTACTTTCTCTGCTTCCTCTGCCGCTTTTTCAGTAGTGTATCTGTCCGTCTCTCTATCCTTATTATCATCTCCACTACCGTAATGCACCGGTGCCTCTTCCCCATCATCTTCAGCAGGAGTGATTTTGTAGGTTGTAAAGTGGTTTACCGGAATAATCAGCATGTCAGAATTCTCTCCATTTGCAGGCACATAATTCATGCTGGATACATTAACATATTCGTCAATATCACTAACAGCGTTTCCATCGTTATCAAGAACCTCAAGGCCGATCATCAGCCTGAAGTTATCTTGTGTAAGTTGAACACCAAGCACTTCTGAAACATTATAGAATGTAATGGTTGCATCCTTGTCTGCAAGGAAGCTTAAAACATCGGTGTCAATGCCTGCCGCCAACTGGTTGTAATCATAATCTGCAGATATCTCCATTGCCTGCTGAAGCTTTGCAAGCTGTGGTTCATCGTTTTCATCCGTTGCAAGGAAATCCAGGGGATTTGTCTCGCTCCCTATTTCAATGTTGCCTATTCTGGCACCGTTATCTTCCTGCAAGGTAAATTTAACTCCCGGAACAGCACGCAGATTGTCAAAGGAATCAAGCTGCGGTTCAACTACAAGTGCTAACCCTGACTGTTCCGGCTGGGGTGGGTACAAGTTAACAAAGACAAACCGCACTTCATCTGAGCCCGCTGAAGTACCGGTGAGCACGAAGGGCGGAATATCTACTCTTGCAGGTAGCCCGGAAAGCTTTACAGCAACGGGCAGGTAATTGTTGTTGTTAGAATTGGCTATATCAACAGAAAAGCGATAGACTCCGGGCTCGATTTCAACTCCTCCTACAGGCTCATTATACACTGCACCTGTTACGGTAAAACTGCCACCTGCATCCAGTGCCCCAAATTCAGCCTCAAGACTGTACCCTGCGGGAAGTCCCGACAGGCTAAAGCTGAGGGTATCGCTTTCTCCTCCGGACCGGTAGTAGTAGATACCGTCGGCATCACTATCTTCGAAAAATACCTGAATAATAGCCGGAGACTCAGAGGGCATACCGCCTGTCGTACCATCTTCATCAGCGGTTCTAAAGGTGATAAACTTTTCTACATTGTTATTTCCCGCCAGATCTTTAACGACACCTTCATCTATGAAGAGCTCGTAATATGTGCCGTGCTCCAAATCTGAGTGGGTAATTATTAAGGTATCTGTTTGCTCATTCAGAGAAGCCTGGAATACAACATCCGCACCTGTAAGGGTCAGCGCGGTCAAATCTCCAGGTATAACATCTTCACCAAAGGTGACTGTTATTGGCTGATCCACAGCCACATCATATGCACCGTCAGAAGGAACTATACTTACAACCACTGGCTGTGTAGAATCCATTTGAAAGTTTACCGTTTTTACTTCCGAAGTGTTGCCGGCATAGTCAAGGGCCCTTACGCTCAGCTGATACTCTCCATCGGGCAAAACCGGTGTCACGTAGTAAAAATCATAATCCGGCGCCCATCCGCTGAAACTCGCAGAGTTCCAGATTTCATCCGCCACCCAGCTTTCCTCAGAACCGTCCCAGTATGTGTTTTGCCCAACGGAAAACAGGGAAACTTCAACCAGCTTCAGGCTTTCTTCATTTATAGAGCCGGTAACAGTTAATCTGTTGCTGAAAGTTCCTCCATCTCCTGACGGGGACTGTATGCTGACCTGCGGAGGCTGAGTATCCTGTGTTTCACCCGTTTGAAAGCTAAAACTAATAATACTTGTTGTCTCATTACCGGCCGTATCCTTTACCGCTCCTACCGGTATTTCTACGGTATACCAGGTATTTGCATTTAAATTGGTGGATGGATTGAGCTTTAAAACATCTCCCTCTATAGTTTTGCTGCAGGAAATGTTTCCGCCAATACTTATGCTGTTAAAACTGCTTCCCTGTTGAATGGCTTCATCAAATTTTACGGTAATTGTTATGTTTTGGGGCACTCCCGATTCATTGTGAGCAGGGATTGTGTAAAGCAGTTCAGGCGGTGCCGTGTCGGGCACCTCCACCGTAATGGAAAGAGCCTTTTCGGCCGTGTTATACAGCTCATCTGTCACCATAACGGTGAAATTGAATGTGCCCCCCTGTGTAGGAACACCGGAAATTCTTCCCGTGCTGCTGTCAAGGTCAAGGCTCGCCGGCAGGCTGCCGGAAACTATATTCCACGTGTAGCTTCCGCTGCCGCCCGCAGCTTCCAGTTGGGTGCTGTAGCTTTCGCCAGTTGCAGCTTCCGGAAGCGTTGAGGTGGTTATTTCAAGGGGAACGGTTTTGCCGCCCGTCGTGAAATACCAGGTCGTTGTAAAGCCGTTACCATCCACATCGGTTACGGCATTGTTTGCACCTGATATCCGTCAACAAGCCTGACCGTCTCATTGAACACAATGCTTACGGGTTCATTCACGGCCGCATCCGTTTCATACGGTGCAGGGGTGCGGGTCACCGGTACTGGCCCTGCTCCAGTGTAGTTTGCAGCCACATTTAAATCAAAGTTTCTGTAAACTGCCTGGGTGCCGTCATCCGCCATGAGGGCAAAGCTGTAACTGCCGTCTTCTGCCGGGGTGCCATAGAGAGCTCTGCCCGCTATCAGGTCTACCCCCTCAGGCAGTGTTCCTGAATAAAGGAACCAGCCGACCTCTCCGGTGCTGCCCTGGGTTGTAAGATTGTAGAAGTACTCAATGCCGCTGTATCCTTCGGGGAGTGATGGAACATAAACGTCAAGCTCAGCGCTCACATTCTGGCCGGTATATTCCTCCACCAGCCAGGGCTGAAAGTCCACATCGCCCTCCACCGAATCACCGTAGGTGAGGCTGCCGTGGCCGGGGCCGTTTCGATGCCCCCAGAAGTTGAGCGGCGCATCTAACTGGTTTGTTCCATTATGGACTAAGCCAGAACCGTTGTTGACAATATTGTTCCACTTTACCTCTACCCAATCCCCGTTTGCACCCGTTCCCAACTTGATGCCGGCGTCTGTGTTCCCGGAGATGGTGTTCTTATGAACATAAACAGTTCCGCCACTATGATTGTCAATATAAATGCCATCACCACAGCCAGAAATAATGTTGTTTTCGAGATAGACCAGGCCGCCAGACATTCCGCTAACGGAGATTCCGTGACTTGCCTCGGTGATGGTAAAGCCAGTTATGCGGCGGGTTCCATAACTACCGGATGCCGGTTGGATGGCGAAGCCATCACCCGCAACAGGCTGGATGCTCGTCACTTCCGGCCCGTTGAGCGAAGTTATAGTCACATCCTTGGTGACCACAACGCTCTCGTTATACGTGCCGTCGTGGACTATAATGGTGTCTCCGTCATTTGCCACCTCTAATGCTTTTGTAATTGTACTGTATGGATTAGCCTCGCTGCCGTCTCCTGCCGTATCGCTGCCGTCATCATCCACATGGATTTCTGCAGGAGGAATTGCTGCTGTTGTGAAATGCAGGAACTCGGAATTCGAAGTGTTATACATATTGCCTACAGCGTCCTCTACGGCCCATGTCGGCAGGTAAAGGGTATATTGTATGGAATGCTGGAAAACATCATGGTTGATGGTAAGGGTACTTCCCTCAATTATGCAGCTGATTCCCCCCACCGGGTTTCCGGCATTATCCTTGATTACAATATCGTTAAACTGTCCTCCCTCCCGGACAGGCTCGCTGAACGTTATCATGATGGGCGCATCAACCGCAACGTCAACCGTCCCGTCCTGAGGCGACGTGGCACTGACAACCGGAGGTTCATTATCCACACAGGCACTGGTAACAACCTCATACGTCCCGTCATTATCGGGGTCGTAGGAGACGGTAAAGCCGTCATAGTATGCGGTAACGCCCAGAGTATCATTATTATCATTCGAGCTTCCTCCCGGGGATGAGAGCGTAAAACTGCCCGTAAACACTCCCCCGCTACCCGAAAGGCTTACATAGATAGGGTTCTCCGGCTGATAATTATCACACTTTGCCTTTACGGTAACACTTCCGCTCCCCTTTGCCGAATCGTAAAGCGTTACAGTTACAGTATCAGAGGATTTATAAATCGCTCTGTCCAGCTCCATGTCAACGGTGGAAAAGCTCCAGGAAACCTCATCACACCCGTTGCCTGCCAGGTCAACCACGCTATCGGCGGGAAGGGTCACGGTATATGTTTGCTGGTAACTAAGGGAATAAAGTTCTATATTTAAAGTATTACTGGTAACAGAACGGGTCTTAATGTTAACGGGACTATTGTTGCCATCAACAATAGAAATGCCGCTTCCTGAGTTAGGGTCTATCGGCTCGCTGAACTCCACGCTTATCTGCACGGTATCCGTGCTGATACCTTTCGCCCCGTCAGCAGGAGTAAAGGAAGTCGCCTGCGGCGGTGTAGTATCTATGGTAGCGGTATCCGTAATCGTTTTGTACGTAACCGTAATGGTGTCTCCGTCGTTCACCTTTAACTTGCCCTGAACATCGTCAGAACTTTCAGTCGTTAAAGTAATGCTGCCTGTAAATATCCCCCGTGTATCCTGGGATTCTGCCAGTTCGACCTGGATACCTGCCGTATCACTGCTGCTGGTTAAGGTTACCGTGACGGAACCAAGACCGGAAGCTGCAGAATCAGTAACTGTAATCGTCGCCTGGCCAAGAGAATAGTAATCCCTGTCAAACTGGACATTTACTTCCTGGGCAGCGGCAGGAGAAATGTTGCCCAGAGTAACACTTGCGATAAAAATAAAAGCTATTATTAAGCTTAAAATTTTCCTTTTTCCTAACATTTGCATACCTCCATTTAATTTAAATGTTAGCACAACCTAAAAATTTCCCCAGCCTGTAAGCAAATCAAACGATACCCCCTCTCAACACCTTTTTTAAGAGCCTGTTCGATAAGCACCTAAATTGGGCCATGAAATGAACTAAGGTCGTTAAAATTGAGTGTTATTTTTAGAAAAAATATCGTCTGTAAGCTTAAACTTTCCTCCTGGTAAATTATGGTGCTAATTTTGGAGACACTACCCCCTTGGGGCCAAATTCA
>Ga0182240_100621_pt1 | contig 9662 bp, 10 predicted proteins | sample hydfrates4_PW_90_FD_145594 | JGI IMG/M metagenome (GOLD analysis project Ga0182240, IMG submission 145594) | Subsurface microbial communities from deep shales in Texas, USA - hydraulic fracturing test 4_PW_90 | ecosystem: Environmental > Aquatic > Deep subsurface > Shale gas/oil reservoir >...
TATGTGCGCCGGGCATGCGTAGCAACTAGGTGGTGAAAGTCCACTGTGGGGGCCCGCCGTGCCAACTGCTAGCCAAAGGCAAGGGTGTCCATTGTGAGGTGGAATCTGAAGGAAGCCGGAGGCAAAATCCTGGTCCGAGGTACACGAATCACATTTGAGGCTATATAAATCGGGTGAGTTTGCATATCAAAACAAAGCCCAAAACGGTCCGAAGGTTTATGTAGTAAATGTGGCGGATATATGGGAGGAAAGTGGTTACGCTTACCCCGGGAGGTCTCAAGGATACGTTATCAAGATAAATTTCGAGATAACAACCTATACAGCGATGTATAGCTGAACCTTGAGAAGTCAGCAGAGGTCATAGTACCTATCTAGACCTAGGATAGACAGGGAAGGACCGAACATTAAGGAGGTCAGTAGCATTGAAAGATTCGAAAGGCATACAAAGACCACAGAAAACTTCATATGAAGGCTATTTTGCTGAAGTAGAGTTGGAAACTCAAGATAGGCAGGAAGCGTGTAGTATGCCTTCGGCATCTGATATGGCGAAAGCCAAAGTTCAAACAGATACTGCAAACCTTTTAGAAAAGATTCTTCTGAGAGACAACTTAAACAAAGCATATAAAAGAGTGAAGGAGAATAAAGGGGGCTATGGTGTTGACGGAATGAAGGTAGAAAAGCTTCTGCCTTTTCTAAAACAGCATGGTTTATCCTTAATAAAGGAAATAGCTATGGGAAAATATAAACCCCAACCGGTAAGAAGAGTAGAAATTCCTAAACCAAATGGTGGTATTAGGCTACTAGGTATACCTACGGTAGTAGACAGATTTATTCAGCAAGCCATAGCACAAGTATTAACTAAAGTTTATGACAAGGACTTTTCAGAAAGCAGCTATGGATTTAGACCCGGTAGGGACGCTCATATGGCAGTCAAACAAGCTAAGGAATATATGAATCAGGGATATAGATGGGTGGTCGATATAGACTTAGAGAAATTCTTTGATAAGGTAAATCATGACATACTAATGTCAATTCTAGCAAAGAAAATACAGGATAAGATGGTACTAAAACTAATAAGGAAATACTTACAGTCAGGTGTCATGATAGGTGGTTTATACTCTAAAACAGAGAAAGGAACCCCGCAAGGAGGACCTCTAAGCCCACTACTCAGTAACATACTACTAGATGAATTAGACAAAGAATTAGAGAAAAGAGGACATAAATTCTGTAGATATGCTGATGATTGCAATGTGTATGTAAAGAGTAAAAGAGCTGGTGAAAGAGTGATGAAAAGTCTAACTAAATTCCTAGAAAAGAAGCTTAAACTTACAGTTAATAAAGATAAAAGCGCAGTGGATAGACCATGGAAAAGGAAGTTCTTAGGTTTTACCTTTTATTTTAATAAAGGAAAAGTAAGAATTAGAGCACATAATAAAAGTATAGAAAGGCTTAAGAATAAAATAAGAGAAATCACAAATAGAAACGTAGGTACAAGTATGGAGTGGAGGATTAAAAGACTTAACCTCCTTGCAGTCGGTTGGGTAAATTATTTTAAAATAGCTGATATGAAAGGTAAACTTAGAGAAATAGACGAATGGACTAGAAGAAGGCTTAGAGCCTGTCTATGGAAACAATGGAAGAAAATCAAAACTAAATTTGCAAATCTTAAGAAGTTTGGAATTCCAGTATATAAAGCTTGGCAATATGCCAATACCCGAAAGGGTTATTGGCGTATATCTAAAAGTCCAATACTAAGTAAGACCTTGACTAATCAGTATTGGATTAATCAAGGCCTTAAAACATTCTCTATGCAGTATAGTAAACTGAACTTATCTTAATGAACCGCCAAGTACCGAACGGTATGCTTGGTGGTGTGAGAGGACGGTAATTAAAATAATTAATTACCTCCTACTCGATTTTTTCTCTCAATTTCTTTCATAATGCATTCTACAATATCCTTAGCCTTTGGAGGACATCCCGGTATATTTGAAGAAAAATTTTTAGTGCACAATCCAACACCTATTCCTTCTAAAATTTCATTTTTATAACCTTGTCCGATATAGATTTTTTCACACAAACTATTAAGCTTTCCTTTATCATCTAATCTTTTGAGAGCATGGATTAAGCTGCCGTAGCAGGCTGAACAAGCTTCTCTTTCGTCAATATACTTAGCTAAATAATCTACCTTTCTGGAGGGGATAATTTTTCCAATGTTGTTATCCTTGTTGAGTTCAATAATGTTTGCCTTACTGAGATTAGCACTTCCTACTCCAATGTCTTCAGCAATTCCTATATAGGGTATATCATCTAAACAATACCCCATAAGCTCTGCTACATAGGCATCTATCAAAACAGGGTCTTTGCCTGCAATCACACGATTCATTTGAACAGGTGTACCCCCTTCTTCAAAGCAAAGGTCTCCCATAATACCATCGACAACTACGAGACTACTTTTAACGATAAGATTTAAGTAGGCAATTGGTTTATGAAGTCCCATAGTATGAAATCTTCTTTTTTCCTTATCGGGAATGCAGCCCTTTATATTCTTAAGAGCACAAGTCATCCTGGTCTGACAATGTCCCTTTAAAACTGGCATATTAATTAAATAATCCACTTTTACTGCCTTTTCACACACGTTTATTTTTAGACCCTGTGCATCATATTCTTGAAAACTATCCTTTTGAAGATCGATAAGAGGTATCCCATACTGTCTAGAAAACTTTTCATAGCCACATACCTTAAATGCTCTAGTAGTGCTGTCGCCAACCCATGAGCCCTCAAGTATGACGAGGTTTTTATAACCTTTAGATAGAAGATATTGAATTACCCCTTCAACTAAATCTGGGGATGTAGTGGCTCCAGAGGAAGATGGCTTAGCTACAACTAAATTGGGTTTTATTCCGATTAAAGCATCTTTATCTATCTCTTCTTCTATCTTTATCTTTGAAAGAACTTCTTTTACCATAGACTTAGGATTATCTCCATAAATAGCATATATATTATTTGAAATCATTTAAATACCTCCCTATATATATTGCTAAATATATTTTATCATATAAACATAAATGGAAAGATTGGTTAATATCTTGAAGAATTTATGCAAAAGGTCAATAACTTTTTGAGTAGGGGACAAAATGTTTATTAAAACCCGTATGCATATAACCTTATATGGTATGAATTTCAGAGCATTTCCTTAGAGGCTCAAACAAGAAGGAAAGGGTTTAGATAAAAATCGGGAATTCCCAAAACAGAAATTATAAAAAATAAAAACTTTTTATATAAAATAAGGCATATTTTACCTGTGTTCTGTTATACTTTATTTATAGCGAGTAGATATTAAACTGATTGATTCTATTAAGATATTTAACTAGATGTCTATTATAATGAGGAAAGGAGATTTTATTATGAATGATATTTTGTTAGAAAAATATGCTCGTCTTATAGTGAAAACAGGAGTTAATATTCAAAAAGACCAAATACTTGTCATATCTTCTCCCATAGAATGTGCTCCCTTTACTAGAATGATAGCTGAGATTGCATTTAAAGAAGGAGCAAAGGATGTAGTAGTAAATTGGAAGGATGAATTGTTTTCTAAAACTAGATATTTGCATGCTCCAGAAGAAGTTTTTGAAGAGTTCCCCCAGTGGCAAAAGGAATTTTACATATCCTATGTACGTGAAGGTGCAGCCTTTCTAAGTATATCAGCCTCTGACCCGGAAGTTATGAAGGGTGTAGATCCACAAAGGATAGTAAAGTCGCAGAAAACCAGTAGTACCGCATTAAAAGAATATAGAGAAAGACTTATGAGCAATAAAAACCCATGGTGCGTTGTATCTGTTCCCACAAGGTCTTGGGCAAAGAAAGTTTTTCCTAATTTATCAGAAGACGAAGCCATTGAAAAATTATGGGAGACCATTTTTATGACGGTAAGGGTAAATACTGAGGACCCTGTTGCTTCCTGGGAGAAACATAAAAATAATCTTAAAAGAAGGATGGAATTTTTGAATTCAAATAGATTTAAGCTACTTCACTATAAAAATTCTCTAGGAACGGATTTAAAGATTGAGCTTCCTGAAAATCATATATGGATTGGAGGAGCAGACTATACTCCTGAGGGATTAGAATTTATAGCAAATATGCCGACTGAAGAAGTATTTACTTTGCCTAAAAAGACAGGTGTTAACGGTGTTGTAGTTAGCTCAAAACCTTTAAACTATAATGGCAACTTAATAGAAGGATTTTCCCTTACTTTTAGAGATGGAAAAATTGTGGATTTCAATGCGGAAAAAGGTTATGAAAATCTCAAGGGATTAATTGAAACTGATGAAGGTTCTCACTATCTTGGGGAAGTGGCTCTAGTTCCCTACGACTCACCTATTTCAAAATCAAATATATTGTTTTTTAATACCCTTTTTGATGAAAATGCATCCTGCCATCTGGCAATAGGAAAGGCATATCCTGTATGTATAAAAGACGGTGAAAATATGGATGAGGAAGAACTAGAAAGATTAGGTGTCAATGATTCCCTTGTACATGAAGATTTTATGATAGGAACAAAAGACCTGGAGATAATAGGAATAACTGAATCTGGAGAAGAGGTACACGTATTCAAAAATGGTAACTTTGCTTTTTAAACTTATAGAGTTCCAACTTTTGATTTTAATTCTAAAGTTGGAACTCTATAAGTTTAACAAATATAGTGATACGATATAATTGTATTGAAAATAACTATAAAAATGGGGGGGACTGACATGTCAATTGTTGCTAAAGTATATAGAGGAGATATAGTTGATCTGACTCATATAGGTTATATTGCTCTGGTTGATTATACCAGTAAATTATTTAACTTTTATATGTATGACAAGGAGAGATAAGATGAAAAGAGCAGTGTTTCTTGATAGAGATGGAGTGCTGATTGAAGACAGCGGATATATAGAAAATATAGAAGATGTAGAGTTCTATCCATTTACCTTTGAAGCATTGAGGCAGATTAAGGAAGACTTTGAACTTTTTATAGTTACAAATCAGTCGGGAATAGGTAAAAATTTAATAACCAAGCAAGGGGTCAAGAGGGTAAATGAATATATCTTAGAGGAGCTAAGAAAACAGGATATAATTATAAAAAAACTTTATTGCTGTCCCCATACAAATGAAGATATGTGTATTTGTAAAAAACCTAAGCCATATTTCATATATGAAGCAGAGAAAGAATTTGGTATTGACATAAAAAATTCTTTTGTAATTGGTGATCACCCTTCAGACGTAGAGTTTGCACTAAATGCAGGGGCTACAGGCATCTATGTATTGACGGGCCATGGTAGGAAACATTTAAATGGATTAAAACATAAAGAATTAATATTTGATTCTTTAAAAGAGGCAGTACAGTGGATAATTAGTCATAGAAAAGTATAAAATTCAATATAGACTGAGTATGTTTTACTTAGTCTATGGACAAAAGTAGGGACAGGATTTGAAAGGTGTAATGGTAAGCTATATACTAATCTAGTTTATTATAAATATGTAAAATAGCATATCTGTATAGAATTTTATTGAAAAAGCATTCATTCTACCGAGATTGGATGTTTTTATTTTTGCTTAGGAACTCAAACATTTTTGAAAAAAATTGCAGGTATAAAACAAAGTAAATTCAAGTGATTCAAGAAATTACAAACTTTTACCAGTAAAATGTTAAAAAGGCTAACAGCTAACTGTTGACTGCTCATGGCAAAAAGGTGACAGGTGACGGGTGACGGCTACAGGAAAGACCCTAAAGAACGACCAGGATTTGCCAAGAGCCAAGAGCTAAGAACTAAGAGCTAACAAAGCGTCGAAGACGTACTTGTTAATCTAAAATAATGTGACTAGGAACCTTTATATTTTCTATAAAAAAGTATTGAAATTTATAAATAGATAAGGTAAACTTTTATTGAAAACAGAACTTTTTCAACTGAAAAACAATAATTGTTCACTTATATAAATCCGGTAATATGGGCTGGATGTTTCTACCGAACTACCGTAAATAGTTGTAGGCTATAAGTCTTATGTACTTATTAGCAATACAACTTTTTATTTTTGTTTTATTTTTCCCTTAGCTGAATAGTTGTATGAGAGTGTAAAAAGTTAACAATGATTAATTGATAAATAGAAATATATTATTCGTCTTAACACGAATAAATTATAAATAAATTATATTTATAAAAAAAAGAATACTTGCTTTAAATAGGGAAAAATAATTAATAGTTCATAAAGGAGATGATGAATTTGCGATATGATGTAATAATAGTAGGAGCTGGCCCATCAGGAATATTTACTGCCCTAGAGATAGTTAGGCATACATCCGATAAGAAAGTTTTAATAGTCGAGAAAGGAAGAAGTATAGATAAAAGACATTGCCCCAAGGAAGAAACAAAAACTTGTGTTTCTTGTAAGCCGTATTGTCATATAACAACTGGCTTTTCCGGGGCAGGTGCTTTTTCCGATGGCAAGTTATCTTTAAGCTATGAAGTAGGAGGGGATTTACCTAAGTTAATAGGTAGTAATAAAGTACAGGAATACATTGAATATACAGATAAGATTTATTTAGAATTTGGAGCAGATCCAAAAGTGGAAGGAATAGAAAACAATGATGCCATTAAAGAAATTAGAAGAAAAGCAATAGAAGCAGGACTGAAGTTAGTTGACTGTCCTATCAGGCACTTAGGAACAGAAAAAGCACAGGAGATATACTTTAAAATACAAAATTATCTTTTAGATTCTGGAGTGGACATTAGATTTGGTTCAGTAGTTAAGGATATTATTATAGAGGACGGAGAAGTAAAGGGCGTACAGGTAGCTGACTCAAATACGAAAGAAAATGAAAATATTCTATATGGTGACAGGGTAGTTTTGGCTACAGGTAGAAAAGGGGCAGACTGGCTTAAAGATATGTGCTTAAAACATGAAATCAATCATAGCGCAGGTACGGTAGATATAGGAGTACGTGTTGAAGTTAGAAACGAAATCATGGAAAAGGTTAATAACGTGCTTTATGAATCTAAGCTTATAGGTTATCCTCCTCCTTTTAGAAACAAAGTTAGGACCTTCTGTCAAAACCCTGGAGGCTTTGTAAGCCAGGAAAATTATGATAACAATTTGGCAATAGTAAATGGACATTCATATAAAGATAAAAAATCAGAAAACACAAATTTAGCTATACTGAGTTCCCATAACTTTTCCCACCCATTCAATCAGCCTATACAATATGGAAAAAAAGTAGCTGAGTTAGTTAATATGTTGGGAAATGGTAAAATACTAGTACAAAGATACGGTGACATACTAGATGGTAAAAGAACTTGGCAAGATGAACTAGAACAGTCAAATGTAAAGCCTACTCTGCCCGACGCAGTAGCCGGGGATATAACATCTGCTATTCCATATAGACCGATGATGAATATTTTAAACTTTATTAGAGCAATGAATACAGTTGTACCAGGCTTTGCAAGCAGGGAAACATTGTTATATGGTCCCGAGATTAAGTTTTACAGTAATAAGATAAATATAGACCAAAATTTTGAGACCAATATCAAAGGACTTTATTGCTTAGGAGATTCGAGTGGATGGACAAGGGGATTAATGATGGCCTCTGTTATGGGAGTATTGATGGGACAAAGAATGTGTAAAGGGTAATCAGTAATAGAATAAATACTATTCCAAAGACCTTGATGTCATAATGATGTCGAGGTTTTTGTGTTTATTAAAAAATAAAAAGGATTTTCATATTATTATATTTAATTATATTAAATATTATTGGGAAACTAAATATTATAACATTTGATAATCTGCAAAAGGATTTGAGTAAGAAAAAACAGGAGGGAAAAAATATGGATTACACCAATAAAGTAGTTTTAGTAACGGGGGGAGCTAATGGGATTGGAAGAGCTATATCAAAAGCTTATTGTGAGAAAGGTGCTACAGTTATAATAGCAGATATTGATGAAAAGAACGGCTTGTGGTTAGAAAAAGAATACAAAGACTTGAGATTAAAAGCATATTTCTACAAGATTGATTTACAGAATTCAGAAGAGATAATAGCAATGTTTGACTCCATTATTAAACAATATGAAAAAATCGATATTCTTATTAATAATGCAGGTATAAGTAAATTCAAATCATTATATGAATTAACGGTTAAAGAGTGGGATGAAATTATTAATGTAAATTTAAGAAGTGCCTTTATAACTTCTCGTGAGTTTGCCAAATATAATAAAAATACTACCTATGGTAGAATAATAAATATAGCATCAACAAGATACATAATGTCTGAGCCCAATTCTGAAGCCTATGCAGCATCCAAGGGAGGTATAGTTTCATTGACTCATGCCCTTGCCCTTTCTCTAAGCAAAGAGAACATTACAGTTAACTCCATAAGTCCTGGATGGATACAAAATACTAATTATGAAAGGTTAAGACCTATAGACCATAGCCAGCATCCTTCTTTAAGGGTGGGAAAACCGGAGGATATAGCTAGAGCTTGTCTATTTTTAACCGACGAGAAAAACGATTTTATTAACGGGGAAAATATAGTGATAGATGGAGGAATGACAAAGAAAATGATTTATGAGGATTAGAATTTATGGAAGCATAAGGTGATGAAAAGCAATAAGTGAATATCGTAAAAATTTTGTTTGTACTAACAAGATTAAATTGAAAACAACATACAAGGGTGAAATATATGAATATAGAGTTAAGGAAATACTATGAAAGATATATAGAATCTTATAAGAGTCAGTCACAATTAGCTAGAGTTGTTACGGAAAACTGGTTTATAGATAATATGTACTGTCCGTTTTGTACATCAGATAATATTACTGACTTCCCCAATAATTATCCTGTTGCTGATTTTAGTTCCGAAAGAGTTTATTTTACCTACTTGTATTAAGCAAAGAAAACCTTTATCAAAAAAGGCTAAACGAGCTGGATGGACAGGCTGTAATATACTTTTGAATGCTATACCAGATAAAGGTAAAATTTATGCTATTAGACAGAAAAAAGTCATTGAGAAAGATAAAGTAAGAAATAATATAGTCTCAATAGATTTTATTAGGAAAATAAAAAATTTAGAGTCGCGAGGCTGGCTAAATGATATTTTACTAATGGTTTCTAATATAAAGTCGGAAGTGTTTACTTTGAAAGATGTATATAGGTATGAATCTGTACTTAAGAAATTGCATCCAAACAACAATCATATAAGAGCAAAGATTCGTCAACAACTTCAAATTCTAAGAGATAATAACTTGATTGAATTTGTTGATAGAGGAGTGTATAAAAAAGTACAAACTTAGATAGCCAGCCCATCATATATTTAGAAATATATGATGGGCTGGAATCTAACAAATATATTTCTCTATATTCTTTTTGCTGTCAAGGTAAATTTGTATTTATCGCTTTTGAAAAAAAGTTTTGTATACTCAAAAACTGTATCATCATTAACATCTTAATCTGCTAACAAAAAAAGCTTTTTCATCTTCTTGAAGTTCCAATATGTATTTTACCTTTTCATCAGTATTAAGCATTTTGAATTCGAGAATCTTATTTACAGGTTCTTTATTCAGTTTTCTTATTTCTTCGGTAAATCTTTGAAGTGTATAAACATTATGTTTTATTGGCATTTTTCAAAATTTGTA
>Ga0182240_100622_pt1 | contig 9661 bp, 10 predicted proteins | sample hydfrates4_PW_90_FD_145594 | JGI IMG/M metagenome (GOLD analysis project Ga0182240, IMG submission 145594) | Subsurface microbial communities from deep shales in Texas, USA - hydraulic fracturing test 4_PW_90 | ecosystem: Environmental > Aquatic > Deep subsurface > Shale gas/oil reservoir >...
TTTTATTTGATTGACATTGTTGCAAAAATATGATAAAATCTTGTTAGTTAGTTTGAAAATTTGTCATAAACGAGGTAAATATAATGTCTAATCTTAAAACGGACATCAATTCAAAAACATTGTTTAATTTAAATATTCATCATCATACATGGCGTGGCCGAGTTAACACATGCCATGTATGTTGTTATTTGTAAATCACCGCATACAAGGCTAAACGTAATAACCGGTCACGAGAAATCGTGACCGGTTTTTTATTTTTTAAAATATAAAAGAAAGGGGTTTAAAATGAAAAAAGACATCTTCGCCGAATCTCAAAAATTATCAAATATAGTTAACAAAATCAGAAGTGTACTAATTAAACACGATTTTTATGAACTGTTTCCACCTTCCATAACAAAGTATTCTGAAAATTTAATAAAGGGTCTAAAATTTGCGGATGGAAGAAATTTTTACCTTTTGAAACCTGATGTGACTTCTTGGTTGATCGACATGGATAAAGTAGAAGAAAAAGAAAAAGTATTTTACATATCGGAAGTTTTAGATGAAAATTTATCCGGTGTTTGGCAGTTTGGATTTGAAATATTAAACGGAGAAGAAGTCAAAATCGAAGAAGAAATTCTGCGTTTAACCATTGAAATTCTTTCATTATTGGATATAAAAAATTTCTTTATAGACGTAAGTTCAATAAGGAGTTGGGAGAGAATTTTAAAAGCAGTTCCACAATACAGAGATAAAATTTTAAGGGCTGTTGAGCTGAGAAATTTCGAGATCATTGAAAACCTTCCATTGGATGAGGAAGTAAAACTCTCCATAGCAAATCTTTTCAATTACAGAGGAAAAGAAACAAACATTCCAAAATTAAACACAATAATTAAAAACATTAACGACCCCAGAATATACATAGACCTTGGAACAATGAAATACATGAATTACTATGAAGATGTTGTATTTGAAATCTATTCACCAGATAATGGTTACCTTTTAGGTAACGGTGGTCAATACAAGATAAACGGCAAATATTCGTGTGGAATGGCTTTAAATTTGGATATTATAGGAGAGATGATGAGATGACAACAATATCAACAGCATTGCCATCAGGAAGATTACTGGAAGACAGCAAAGACTTTTTAAAAAAGATAGGTATTAATGTTAAAGAACCTGCTAATAGAGAACTTATATCATATGAAAATGGTTATACCTTCTATTTTCCTAGAGCTTTTGATGTACCTGTATACGTAGAAAATGGAGTAGACATTGGGATATGCGGAAGTGACGTTGTCCTTGAGAGAAACAATGAAGTGTATATCCCATTAGAACTACCCTTTGGTAAATGTAGAATGAGCATCATCTTACCGGAAAACAGAGAAATATCTTTTCAAAAGATGGAAGGTTACAAAATAGCAACCAAATACCCTGAAATTACAAAAAATTTCTTTTCTGAAAAGGGTTTAAAAGTGAAAATACTCAAATTAAATGGAGCGGTAGAATTGGCAGCAAAAACCGGTATAGCGGATGCAATAGTAGATATTGTTGATACAGGAAACACGATAAAAGCAAACAATTTAAAAGAAGCATACAAGATAATGGATATCTCTGCGGTACTTTTGGTAAACAGGATAACCCAAAAGACTAAGTTCGATTTTATAAACGATTTAATAAATAAAGCAAAGAATTATAAAAACGGGGTGAAAGGGCACTAAAGCAAATCCCAAAGTTCCTAAAGTCTGTGCAAAAAATCGAAGGAGGGAAAAATAATGGAATTACAGAACTACGTTTCACAGATATTAAACGACATAAAAAACAACGGAATGCTTGCAGTAAAAAAGTATTCAAAACAGTTCGATAATTATGATGGTGATTTAGAATTAAAAGTTGAGGAATGGGATATCGACGAAGAAATCCCCGCGCAAGATAAAGAAATTATAGAAAGAACGATTCAAAGATTGGAGAATTACCATATAAAACAAAAAACGGAAGATATTCTGTATTCCAATGAATACAACTCAACTTATGGACTGATTAATAGACCAATAAACAGGATAGGGATTTATGTCCCAGGTGGTAAACCTCTACCTTCGAGTTTGTTGATGGTCGCTATTCCAGCCAAGATTGCAGGTGTAAAAGAAATGTTGATCACTTCCTCTCCAAAAGATGGGGTAATAAACCCTTACATAATTTATATAGCAAAAAAGTTGGGGATAAAAGAAATTTACAAAATTGGTGGAATTCAAGCAATAGCAGCTATGACATACGGCATCGGTATGAAAAAAGTAGATAAAATATTTGGTCCCGGAAATCAATATGTGAATGAAGCAAAACGACAGGTGTTTGGAGAAGTTGGAATAGACAGCTTGGCAGGACCATCAGAAATCTGTGTGATAGCCGATGAGACAGCTAAACCAGAATACATTTTAAACGACTTACTCTCCCAACTTGAACATGGTTATGAATCTAAAGCTTTCTTGGTCACTACATCAAAAGAATTATACGAATATTGCCAGAGAGAGGGGATAGAAAGATATCTTTTCAAAAGTATTGAAGATTGTGCAGCTAAAACCAACGAAATAGCACCTGAGCACTTAGAAATAATGACAAAAGATCCTGAATCAGTACTACCGCTCATACAAAATGCTGGAGCTATTTATTTAGGTGATTACACACCTGTACCTGCAGCAGATTATTTCTTGGGAGTTAACCACGTACTGCCAACGGGTGGTGCGGCACGTTTCTCCTCCGTATTAAACCTATCAGATTTTACAAAAAAAATATCCGTTGCAAAAGTGAGTAAAGACGAGTTGTTAAAAGAGAGATACTTAGGTATAAGAATGGCGGAAATCGAAGGCATGTACCAACACAAAAAATCTATGGAGGTGAGGAAATGAGAAGAAAAACTGACGAAACAGACATAGAAATAAATTATTCTAAAGAATTATTTATTGATAGCGGGGATCCTGTGTTAAACCATTTATTGAAAACCTTATTCTACTACATGGAAAAGAATGTAATCATCAAGGCAAAGTTCGATCTTAATCACCATTTATGGGAAGATATGGGAATAACAATCGGCCAATTTTTAAAGAACGAAGTGGAAGGAAAGAAGATAAAAAGGTTTGGAACCTCCATCCTACCAATGGACGACGCCCTTATTCTCGTTTCCGTTGATATTTCAAGATCCTATACAAATATAGATATCAACATCAAAGATGCTGAAAAAGGTTTTGAATTAGGGAACTTCAAAGAATTAGTTCTAGGGTTATCAAGGTATTTACAATCAACTATCCATATAAAGCAAATAAATGGTGAAAACGCTCATCATATAATCGAAGCTTCTTTCAAGGCATTGGGTAGCGCTTTAAAAACTGCCCTTGAACCAAGTGACAAACACGAAAGTACAAATAGAGTTTACGAAGTATAGAGGTGGTATATATGCAGAAAATAGTCATATTAAATGGTGGGGTTGGTAACTTTTCAAACGTTCAAAAAGCTGTCGGAGGCATTATTAGCAATGAAATAAATGACATAAGAACCGCAGATAAAATCATACTACCAGGGGTAGGTTCTTTTGGAATAGTTTCGAATAATATAATTCTTCTAAAAGATTATATATTGGAACATATCGACAAAAACAAGCCTTTTCTAGGTATATGTTTAGGGATGCAACTGTTATTTGAAAGCAGTGAAGAAGATGAAGGCACTGGACTTTCTTATTTACCTGGAAAAGTGGTTAAGTTTAAAAACATGAAAGTTCCTCACATAGGTTGGAACAGAGTTGAATTTTCAAAAGATTCTCTGATTTTTCGAGGAATAGAAAATGGAAGTTTCTTCTATTTTGTACACTCTTATTACATAACAACTGAAGATCAATACATAATTTCATACACAGAATACGAAAGCAGAGGAAAAACCTGTAAATTCACATCAAGCGTACAAAAAGAAAACGTATTCGGTGTACAGTTCCATCCTGAAAAATCGGGCGAAAAAGGAATTAAATTATTAGAAAATTTCAAAAATTTATAGCGAGGTGAAATCTATCAACAACATAAAAATAATACCTGCAATAGACTTAATGAATAAAAAAGCGGTAAGACTCTATAAAGGTAGCAAAAATGAAATAAAAGAATACGGAGATCCCATAGAAATAGCCAAAGAATTTTCAAAATATGTCGATCTGATTCATATTGTCGACTTAGATGGTGCTTTTGAAGGTTCTGTAAAAAACTTAGATGTTGTAAAACAAATAATCAAAAAAACCGGCTTGAAAGTTGAACTGGGTGGAGGATTAAGGACTTTTGAAAGCATTAAAAATGCCTACGAAATAGGTGTTAGCTATGTGATCATAGGTACAGCAGCCTTTAACTTAGAATTCTTAGAAAAAGTTACCAGTGCTTTCAACAATATAACCATAAGTTTGGATGTCGAGAACGGGACTTTAAAAACAAAAGGTTGGTTGGAAAACTCACAAATTACCTTAGAAGATGCTTTTTCTATTTTTAAAAAGTACACCAATAGATTCATATATACAGACACAAGCAAAGATGGAACTTTAGAAGGTGTTTCTTTAAACATAAAAAGATTCTGGCAAGATGAGGAAATAATATACGCCGGGGGTGTAAGTAAAAAAGAAGATTTAAAAAAATTGGAAAATATAGGTTTCGATGGGGCTATAATAGGAAAAGCTCTTTACGAAGGTAAAATCAATCTGCAGGAGTTAAGAGGTGAACAATAATGTTGACAAAAAGAATAGTAGCAGCCTTGGATATAAAGGAAGGAAGAGTCGTAAAGGGAGTACAATTTGAGAATATACAGGACGCAGGAGATCCAGTACAACTTGCCAAAAAATATGAAAAAGATGGGGTTGATGAGATCGTATTCTTAGATATAACGGCCTCTAAAGAAAAACGTAATATACTCAAAAATCTTGTTGAGGAAGTTGCCAAAGAACTATTCATTCCTTTCACCGTGGGTGGTGGATTAAAAACAGTTGAACAAATGGTAGAAATAATAAAATGTGGAGCTGATAAAGTGTTTATAAATACAGCTGCCGTTGAAAATCCAAATTTAATTAAAGAAAGTTCAAAAATAATAGGGAGCTCCAACGTAGTAGTAGCGATAGATGCAAAAAAAGACGTCGAAAGTGAAAAGTATTACGTATACACACACGGAGGAAGTAAAAAAACGGATTTAGACGCTGTTGAGTGGGCTAGAAAATGTCAAGAGTTGGGAGCAGGGGAACTACTGGTTACTTCTATGAACACCGATGGTGTAAAAAAAGGGTATGACTTGAATTTAAGCAAACAAATAGTTGATGCTGTAGAAATCCCAGTTATCGCCTCAGGTGGAGCGGGAGAAGTTAAAGATTTTATAGATGTTTTTCAAATAGGTGCGGATGCCGCTCTTGCTGCATCCATATTCCATTATGGTATCTACACTGCAAAAGACCTCAAAATTCAATTGAAGAAGGTGGGAATAAATGTTAGATTATGAACAAATAATAGACAAATTAGATTGGGAAAAAAACAATGGTCTCATACCTGTAATAGTTCAAGCCCTTGATGGTGACGTATTAACTTTAGGTTATACAGACAAAGAGGCTCTTAGTAAAACTCTAGAAACGGGATATGTTCATTATTACTCAAGAAGCAAAGAAAGAATCAGAATGAAAGGAGAAACAAGCGGGAACTATCAAAAATTGAAAGAAGTGTACGTAGATTGTGATAACGACACATTGCTCTTAAAAGTTGATCAAATAGGTCCAGCTTGCCACTTAGGAACGAAAAGTTGTTTTAGAAAATTAGAACAAATTGATAAACTGCCTGAATCCAATATAGATTACTCACTGGATTTTCTGAACCAATTAAAAGAAATTATAAAAGATAGGAAAAAGAACCCCAAAGAAGGATCTTATACAACTTATCTGTTTAATGAAGGAAAGGAAAAAATCTATAAAAAGTTTGGAGAAGAAGCGGTCGAAGTTTTGGTTGCTCCAAATAGAGAAAGAACCATATATGAAACCGCCGATATGATTTATCACTTGTTGGTGTTATTAACCTACGAAGGAATAGATATAGGAGAAGTTGTTCAAGAATTAAAAAAGAGACACTCGCCAGAGGGAGGTAAGCAAAGTTGAAATTCAACCCAATTTTAGAAAGTTTTGAGGAATACAAACCTTCTAATACTAATATCAATGAAGGGTTCATAGATCTCAGCAAAAATGAAAATCCATTCGATCTTTCTCTAGACCTTAAAAAGATCTTTTTCCAAAAGATAACAGAAACAAACATAAATCGGTATCCCGAATTAACCGCCGACAACATCAGACAAAAAATAGCGACTTTCTTAAACTCATATTTTTCAAGATATAATATAGATCTTGATATAAACAACATAGTGGTTGGAAATGGCAGCGACGAGATGATATCTTACTTGGTTAAAATCTTTTCTGGAACCGAGGTAATAGTTTGTCCGCCTACATTTGAAATGTACGAATTTTATTCTCTACTCAATGGCTTGTCAGTAAAAAAAATCCCTTTGAATACCAATTACGAAATAAAAGACATAGATAAAGCCGTAGATGATCAAACGGGTATGATATTTATCTGTTCTCCAAACAATCCTACAGGAAACTTGCAACCCCAAAAAGAGATCGTAAAAGCTTTAAAAACAGGGGTCCCTGTAATTGTAGATGAAGCATATGCGGATTTCTCAAAAACAAGCATGATACAATATTTAAAAGACTACCCAAATCTTATAATATTAAAAACATTTTCCAAAGCGTTCGGATTGGCAGGTATTAGAGCAGGTATCTTAATCGCCAACGAAGAAATAGTTAAACAAATAATGAAAATAAAATCTCCTTATAGTTTCAACGTATTAACTGAAAAGATGGTGGAAACCATAATAGAAAATTATAATCTCATTTCAGAAAAAATTGATTACATCATCGAAGAAAGAAATAAGCTTTCAAAAGGGCTTGGACGAGTCGCCTTAAAAAGTGATGCTAATTTTATACTGTTGGATTTTGATAAAATAGAAGGTATAACAGGTAAAGCCGTTTACAACTACTTTTTAGAAAATAAAATACTTTTGAGAAAATACTCTGGGACTTTAGAAAATAAAATTCGAGTAACCATTGGAACCAAAGAAGAAAATAAAAAGTTCCTAACGCTTTTTAAAGAATTAATCAGTAATTATGATAAACAGATTAAGTCTTATGAACATTAAAAAGCAATAATAACAAGAAGAATACCCCTATAGCGAAAATAGCGCCAGAAAAATAAACTATATTCACTCCACCAAAAGTGTATAAAAAGCCCATTATTATAGGACCTAATGTTTGCCCTAGTCTCAAAATCATTCCATTTAATGACATTAAGGCTCCTCTGTACTCAGAAGGAGCCAGTTCTGCTATCATAGTCTGAATTGATGGGACGTTTATACCATGTCCTATTCCAAATATAATTATCGGTATCAGCAACTGCCATGCCTTTTGCATAAAAGGTGTCAAAATAAGAGATAAAGTATAAAACAAATAAGAAAATATCAATAAATTTTTAACGTTAAATTTATTCCCCAACTTTCCGAGTTGCGATGAACCTAAAGCGGTTGTAAAAGACATACCAGACATTAAAAGTCCTGCAAGAAAAGGAGACAATCCAAAGTTGTGACTTGCTAAAAATGGAAAATAAGACAAATGGACTCCATAAAGGATAATGAAAGTTGAAAGGCCACCTATAAAAAGTAAGATAATTTTTGCATTCCTTACGGATTTTATAAGGTTAAAAAAGTAATCTTTTATGCTTTCGTCATTCCTTACACTTGTATCTTCCAACAAAAATAATGCCAAAATCCCAATTGGAATAGCTAAAATCGGAAGAAAAAATGGAAAGTTCCATCCTAAAAGTGAAAGTGCGCCTCCAATGGATGGATAAATCGCAGTTCCGATATTCAAAACACTAGCGTTGTATCCCATAGCCTTGACTCTATCTTCCCCATAAAATAGATCTCCTATAATAGTAACATTTAAAGCCCCTAAAGAAGCTGCGCCTATACCCTGAAAAAATCTTAAAAATAGCAAAATTGGGAAATTTTTAGAAAATCCACATAAAAAACCAGCAATGCCAAACAATAATAGAGACGGTATCAAAATCATTTTTCTTCCGTATCTATCTGCTAAAATTCCGAATATAGGAGTTAGTATAACACCTGGTAACGTAAAAAAAGTTATTAGCAAGCCTACTTGCGATTCAGATATTCCAAATTCTTCTATGAGAACAGGAAAAATGGGAGAAATGCTTGAAACCCCCAAAACCGCCATCAAAGTAACACCAAAAACTATTAGTAGATTTTTATTCCAAAAAACTGATTTCTTTTTTTGCTCCAACTGTGATCCTTCCTTTATTTTCTTTAAAGTATGAGTTCTGTGAATGAAGTAGTCCATTTAAAAATGAAAAAAGGGCATAAAGCCCTTTTTTTACTTTGCCAATTTTAAGATATTTAGAACATCTTCTTTGTAAAGTTTTACAAAGTTACCAACAGGTCCTCTTTCCGTTGCCTTTTGTGCCATTTCCTCGAATCTATCATCGGGGACTTTCAATTCCTTCAAAGTTATTGGTAATTTTAAATCCTCTTTGTAATATTTTTCAAGTCTATTAATACCCTCTAAAGCTGTTTTTTCTAAGTTGAAGAAATCAGCTTCAACGTTCCAAACATTTACAGCATACCTAGCAAATCTGTTTAAATCGTGCCTATAAACATATTTCATCCAAGCTGGGAATAAAACAGCCAAACCTGCTCCGTGGGCAACGTCGTAAATGCCACTCACCTCATGTTCTATATCATGAGTTGCCCAGTCTTCTTCCCTTCCGGTTCCTAATAAACCGTTATGAGCAACGGTACCAGCCCACATAATTTCAGCTCTGACGTCATAATTGTAAGGATCTTTAAGGGCTTGAGGTGCATTGTGAATTATAGTTCTCATTGTAGCTTCACTCAATCTATCCGTTAATTCCACATGCTGGGTGTTGGTGAAGTATCTTTCCATTACGTGGGTTAACATGTCCACCGTTCCAACGGCTGTTTGAAAAGGTGGCAGAGTATAAGTTAATTCAGGATTCATTATTGCAAAAACCGGTCTTAAAACATCGTAATTTATTGCTCTTTTATACCATCCATCTTCATTTGTAATAACCGATCCCATACTAGCTTCACTACCTGCAGCAGGTATAGTTAAAATGACACCAACGGGAAGTGCTTCTTTCAAAGTTCCCTTCCCTTCGTACAATTCCCAAACGTCTCCTTCATACTTCATTCCTGCTGCTATAGCCTTTGAGGAATCTATCACACTTCCTCCACCTACAGCCAGTACAAAATTAATATTCTCTTTTTTACAGATTTCAATCCCTTTTCTCACCAAACTTAATCTGGGATTGGGTTGAACACCACCCAATTCAACAAATTCAACCCCTGCATTTTTCAAAGATTTTGCCACTTTATCATACAGACCAGTTTTTTTAATACTTCCTTGTCCATAGTGAAATAAAATTTTATTAGAATACTTTTTTACCTCTTCTCCAACCTTTTCCTCGGTTTTTTTCCCGAAGATTATTCGTGTAGGACTTACAAAGTCAAAATTCAACATAACGCTACCTCCTGTTTTTTTATT